>Ga0065711_1005473_pt1 | contig 20168 bp, 17 predicted proteins | sample Hoacrofraction12_FD_59098 | JGI IMG/M metagenome (GOLD analysis project Ga0065711, IMG submission 59098) | Hoatzin crop microbial communities from Cojedes, Venezuela - Epithelial fraction 12 v2 (version 2) | ecosystem: Host-associated > Birds > Digestive system > Esophagus > Crop | place... | reverse complement strand
TTTTTTTTTTTTTTTTTTTTTCTCATGAAGAGGCTCAGCAGCCCCTGTAGCCTTCAGGGTGAATGTTAATCTTATAACCTCCCGCAGATTTTTTTTGTTAGAAGGTCACCTGTGTAAACTTATCTCCGTCCAAACCATGCAAAATCTGGTTCATGGAGACTTGCATCTGCACTGGGGAGGCCAAATGGGAACTGAAAAAGAAGTATCTTCCAAAAGCCATCGCAAAAGCTGCCAGCCTGGCACTACAGAGTGAAATGAGACTTGCTAAAAGCTGCTGTGAGGCAGGCAGATGAGTCTGCTGCATTGGACCCCAGTTTTGCCCCTGTGTTGGTGACCATGACCATGGCCATCACTGTGCCTCCGTGCATTGGAGGTTTGTGCCTCTGGCAGCAGCAGGACCACTTGGAAGCTGTTGTCCTCACCACTGGTCTAGTCAAGTGATGGCCCACTCCATGTCTGGTTGCATATGTAAATAAAATAGGACAAGAGGTCCAAGGAATGAGGGGCTTGGCATGAGTCATGTTAAGCCACCCAAATTCTCCACCAAAAGAGGATGGCTGTGTCCAAAACCCTCTTGCCTGCCGATATGTCCATAGACCTAGAGATGCTGTCAAACACCAGGAAATGTACTACCTGTATTCATGCAATATGTTCTTCAGAGCTTGAAAAGTGAATCCTGGGCTTTATCCCAGATCTGTCCAGGGGGCTTTGATGTGAACGGAAACTGAGACCAGACTCAGGGTTAAATCAGTTCATAAAGAAAGAAATGAAAACTGTCCCTTCACAAGCTCTTACTCAAACAGCGTCCAGGCCTTTTCTCGGCTGGAGATGATTGGCATAGGCCAAAACGTGGCCAGGGACCACACTAACCATGTGTACAGATGTTTAGATTTACCAGCATAGACGAAGCCTCTGTTAACAGAGCCGGCCAAACCTGGTGCACTTCTGCAAGGGCTCTGACTGAATGGTAGCCCAGTGCAATCAGCCAAGGGCGAACCATGCCCCTGAAAGCAGGCCATGACAATAAAACAGATCTTTTTCTTGCAACATATTTAAAAGAAAACTGTGCCAACCAGGGTTACTTAGCACAGGGAAGGCATAATAGATATCCCTGGATGCGATGCCATGGCCCCAAAGCTCATTTCATGCATTCTTCTGCATGCAACAGGAAAACCATGCTCCAAGCGCTAGCTGCAAATTGAAGTGTCTCAGCTCCCTCGTGGCCAACGAAATTGCCCCAGCCTTGTGAACAAAGGGATTGTTTAAGACTGGAAGCAGGCTGACACGTTTGAAAAAAGGAACAGCTTCAAAACCATCTCTTTTTCCTTCAAATTTTATATTTTCCCTCCCAGTCAGTGCAGACTGTTGAAACAAAAGAAGTGCTTCTGCCATCCCGGGGACCACCGCTCCTCTCAGGGAGCTGCTCGTGCAGAGGCATAGGCGAGGCGGACCTTCACCAACCTCTGCTGATGCACTTCATCCCTCACCTTTGCTAAGCCCACCCCTCCAGTGCAGAGGGAGAGGCGAGGTGGGAGCACGCTGGTAATGCTGAGGCTCTCACCAGCAGAGCAGCTGCATCTTTCACCTTTCTTCCAGCCAAGCAGCCTGGGAGGCTGCTGGGGCTCTCTAGGCATTGCACGCCTCTCCTCATCATCCTGTTGTACTGCAAAAGGGAGCCTTGGAAGAAGAGTTACTTCGCCCTTAGAGACAAGCCTGCCTGCCTGTGTGGACATGACAGTCCAGCCAGATGGCTCCCCCGAGGTCCCTGTGCTGGAGCCGGCATGAGGCAGAGAAGGGAAATATTCAGGACACAATTGGCAGAGGTGCCAAGACTGTTCCTATGCCTGGAGTGGTAATACTAAACTCACATTCAAGCCTGGTGGGGACTTTTTGCTCCCAGCCCCTTTTGCAGAAGTCCGGGGGCATCCCCACCGCAGCACGGGGTGCAATGGGAATCAATGCCTGGGAGTGCAGGGTGGTCTGACTTTGCTTTAAAAATAAACCTTCTTTAGTCCATTCCTTTGTTACCTTCTCCTCCTCCAACCTCCTCCTGTTCTCTCTCTTTTAGCTTTTTGCTAAAAACCACAATAAACCCAGAAACCCCTTCTTTTCCTCGCACAGATCGAAGTCATGCCCTGCTGCCTCCTCGCCCTTGTGCCATCCCATTCTGCACGTACCGGGCAGTAAGAGCTTGGCCAGACCCTGGCTATCTTGCCCTTGCAGGACGTGTCACGCTTCAAACGCAGCTGGCGGAACTGCACACGTCTGCCGAGAAAGGGGTGAAATGAGGCCAAGGAGAGGCAAACAGCAGCAGCAGAGGCTGTGCAGAGCTTTGCAGACCACTGAGGACGCTCTGGATGTCTAGCACTCTGCCCATGAAAATAGGCACCCAAATTCAGGATCTCATTGCTAGTAACAGATCCACATAGTTTTGCTCCCCACACACCAGGAGACTGGTTAGTAATATGCTGTTTCTCTACTGCAGATCAGCAACCAAGTTACAGCAAGAGCAATCAATTTGCCAAGGACCACGAAGGGCATGTACAGCAGGGCAAGGGACTGAACCTGGTGTTTCCAGCCTAATCTTTGCCTTTTTGCAGCTAAAGCAGGTGAAAATGGCCAGAAAGAAGTGTGAAATTTATTTCAAAAGCTGAGGGTATTCTTTGAGAGTGAGAAGAAGACACGACATTGCAACATCAGCTAAATAACATGGATTTAAACCTGCCTGAGATGAGGGCTTCTGCATTTTGTTCTTGCCATCTGGGTGTAAGTAGTGTGGACACAACGAAATATAGAAGCCTATAGGAGCCTATAGTCTATAGGACGTTAGAGAATACAGGAATCTTCCCAGAAGGACTGATATTGTTTACTAAGCCACCTTCTAATGCTTCACATACAACAGACTGTCCATGACTGACTAGTCTGGCACTGCAAGGGGTGTTTCCATGTGGCTGAAGTGAGCATTACAAGTAAATGAATTACAAGATACCAGAACCACCAGCCATGTTATCTCTCCGACATGAAAACCCTCACAGCTGCTGCCTGTGGTGCTCCATTGCACAAAAAAGGAGCATCTACAAAATCCTGTTTCCCCATCAGCTGCAAGGAGACACAGACTTTCCATATGTTTTGCTACTGCATCATTGCTATGATTCTGCGGGGACCAGTGCACTGAGTCAGTATTTTAATATCTAGTTATAAAAAATCCCGTTGCAAGTTGAAACTACATAGGCCAGATGTGCAGTTGGGCGGAAAGGGCTAAATTTATCTTGAAATACATAAATAATTGAAGGGTTTAATATACTGAGCGCATGTTACAAAAATACAATCCTCAAATAAAACAAAAACATCTATGCAAAACTGAAGGATAGAATGGAAACTGAAACTACTCCTTTGTAATTCAGAATCCTTAAAAATTGCTTCTAAATAGCAAGAATAGCTTTTTCTTCTTCTGCAAAATGAGAAGCTGAAAGTCCTCTTCCAGATAAGACTTTTTTTTGTCCTGCTGGTTGTTTACATTATGAATTCTGAATTTCCTGCTTTTTGTTTTCTTGAACTTTCTACAGGCAACAGAAAAACTAGCAGTATTATCACAATGATAATATTCTAGTGAGCATGATTTTTAATTAAGAAGTAATTTCTATTGCTGTTATTCTGTTAAAATTATTTTTGTTTACTTTATGCTAAAAAATTTAGCTCAAAGGGCAAAAAACAATTAGGGGAATAGGTAAGTTTTCTAGCCTTTCAGTTCAGATCTGACAACCCTCCTATTTCACTACTGCAGCTTCTGCAAAACCTCAACAAAGTTAATGAAATTTCAGGCTTTCCATTCCACCTGAAAGCAAAAATTAGGCAGAAAAAAATATTAAAATAACAAGCTAACAGTTTTAGGCTCTTAACACATTTTCTGAAGAAATAAAAAGTCCATGACTGTGCATTCTGTTCCTGTTTGTGGGACACCTTTAAAAATAAATCTCAGTCTATTATTTTAGCATTTGAAACCAAGCTTCCCAGGTCCACCAGGTTTAACAAACTGAGCAGCCTGCTGTGCATGGAGCTAGAGAAACCATTTCTCAGCTAACAGACTATTGCACCAGCCTTCTCAGGCAATTAATTTTAGGTGTGACTGACCATATAGTCTTCTCACACGAGCTGTTTTAATTATGTCAAAGATTTCTACACACATACCTAAGTTCTCCTGAGCTCTCCACAACAGAACATCCTGATAACCACCAAGATACAATATCCAAGCACAGGTGGCTCCACTTGATGAGACACCTTTGCAACCACAGTGATATGCAGACCTTTTCAGATATCTATGAATGTGTTCCATGTTCCTGCAGCATCAGTAACAAGAGTTATGCCAAGCACCAAGCTCTGAGCTTGTGTGAGTAGAAAACCAAAACCAAGGTACTGAGGTCCCATGTGGTGAAAGCTGTCCTTGCTCTATTGCTCCATACTGCTGAAATGCTGAGGGTGAGGAAGAAAGGAGGAGACTGGGTGGAGTTTTCACGTGGAAAGTCCTTTTAAAGGCAGCAAGTCCAGTAGATTCAACTGCAGCTAGTGACAACGTACCACTGTACTGATGAGCAAAGAGATCCGGGGACCCGATGCTCAGTATTTACATTCCTGTCTCTATTCCTGCCTAACTCCACACACTGATTCCTGGCGTGACCCTGTGTGGTCTGCACCCAACTGTCTGTACAAAGAAAGATGCAGGAGGAGAGCATCTACCAGTCGAGGTTTTGCAGCAAAAAGGGTGCTGCTGACCTCCTCTAGTGGCAAAGCTAACAGGAATGAGGAGTTATCAGGGTCTTTTTGGAGGCTCTGTGTGCCTAGGAGCAACAACGTCATTTCATTCCGGATTCAGGCATTCTGCAAACTGAGGAACCCCAAACTCAGGTTGCACGATCAGCAGGAGAGGATGTAACAGCAGTGGCTCCTGCCTGTGCTGTGTCCTGATGCATCTGTAGTGTGATGGAAGGGGATGGTCAGCTGCTCAAGCAACATTCAGATGCTGCGCTGAGGTAGCCATGTTCCTTCAGGTGAAAAGCAAATCTAAGAAACTTCTTCAGTGACTTGCAGTTCACACCCAAAGAAGCAAGTGAGGACGAAAGGAAAACACCCAGGAAATCATGAAGCCATGGTCCCATGTGGGACGGGTACCACCAATGCCAAGAACAACACGGCCACTGTGCGCAAGAAGTTTGCGTTGGCAGCACAAAGATGTCCTGTATAGGAAACAAGAGCTTCACAGTTTGATGAACAGCTCGCTCGCCCTAATCACAGGTGGTGTTACCAAAATCCGTTTGGTCTGGGCTCTCCCTGCAAGCAGCAAAACTCTTCTGCATGCTTTTTGCCTGAATCTGAATCTGAATCAACTTAATCTTTCAGCACAAACTATTACAAGCTTCCTAGCTGTGCGGTGTGACGAGCTTGCTGTAAAGCTCTGAGAGGCACAGCTGGTCTCAAAGCGCTCAGATGACGATACCCCTGGCTGCGTACGTAGGAGCCACCACAGCTGCGCTGGGCAGCAGGGCACGCTCTCGACAAGTTCCTGGAGGACTCCTCCGAAGCCCACCATCCTGGCCAGGCAACGGCGTGCCCAGGCAAGGCAAGCCTCTGGCTGCAGCAAGGGACTGCACCCCACGCGGGTGATACCCGTAAATGTAAAATTTCCACTTACTAGAGTGACTGTAATTAAACTAAAGTAGATCCTTGCTGTTTTGAGAAGACAGGAAAGATTTAAGGTAAAGAGCCTCCTAAATAACGCTAGTTAGACAAACTTGACTTGCTGTTTTGGGAGGGAGATAGGAAACACTTGAACTCCAAGGGCAGCACAAGCCTAACTAGAGGCCAGATGTTTTGGGAGGGGTCAGGGCGTACAGATCCTGTCTTGGTGCCGTCGGGCTGGAGATTTGGGAAGGTTTTAAACTTGTTTCTCCTCTGTTCTGCCACCAGAGGGCACGGCTCCCTTCCCTGCCAGAGGAAGCATCAGGCAGCAAGGGCAGGGGGATTGCCTGCCGGAGAAGTTCGGTGTCCTTTTGCCTTTGTCTCCCCCGAGCTCTTGGAAATAGGTTTGTACTTAGAAGACAGCACTGGGCATCTTCCAGTTTATTTTCGTCTTGAAGTCATAACGCTCTACCTTGTCCCCCAGGACAAACACGCGGGGGCCTGTGTTGGTGAGGCTTCCTGCAGCTCCGGACCAGTGGGAAGTGAGCTGGGTATGGATCCAGATGATCCAGATGCTCAGTCCTCCTTCACGGCCAGTTCAGAACCGCGGCATGCAGGGGAGAGCGTAACAGGGCAGTGACCTTTTCCTGCAAACACCATTTAGTAAACAGCACGTTTTATTTTGTTTCTTCTTCAGCAGCCGCTGCCAGCACAGTGGGACAACCAGCATACCCTCAGCTTTGAGGTGACAACCAACCAGAGCAACCACGGATCTGAACCTGTCTTATTCCTTTTTTTTTTACCATAATAAAACATAGGCTGAAATCTAGGATGTTAGTGATGCTTTTGGTAAGTCAGGTGAGCTCAGGAACACTGACAGCGAAACAAAGAAGAAAGGCTGTGTGCATGGTAATTTGCGCTAGCCTGAGGCTCAGTCCTACTCAGTTTACAGCGAGGCTTTCCAACAGCCATTGGGAAGCAAAAAATTTCAGCTTGCAGCAAAGCTGGCCACCTTTTCTCTAACGAATGCATTTCCAAAGCAGCTTCTTGATGCTGTATGACGACTCAGGACTAATTTCCCAGATGTATTTCTCACCGATGAGTGCTCATCCAAGAATTTATGCAAATATATTTCTGGGGGTGAGGTGCTGACAAATTGTTCACTGTTCCTGATAAAACACATATGACTGGTCTCCCACAGTGGCATCATCAGTTTTTTGGCTTGCTGATTAAAATAATGAAGCTTTGTTTTTAAACATAGTAAGAAGAAACAAGTACTGAATTAGTGAAACTTTTTAGTTAGTTTGATGAACTAAGATTTTGTTTATCCTTAGTTACCACTGATTTTGATCATGATGAATACAATTGTTCAGCTACAAAGATGTATGGAGTTATAAATAACTGTAATTTTCTATCCATATGAACAAAAGTCTATGCAAAAAAGGCAAACATGCTCTTACCAAGGCAGTCATTTAATAATAACCAAAAACAACAGTAAACATTATTTTCATTTTTGGCAGATACAACGGATATGAATTGGAATTTAGCAATTCAGTGGTAAAAGCAAAAATAAAAGACTCTAAGATATTGCTATGTCCCAGTGCCAGCTATGAAAGTCTGTTGTGCTGGAAAAGGTTAGGAGTCTGCAAACAGTGATTTAGGACACACATTTTCAGGCAACCAAGATGATACTCCCATGCAAATAATCAAGCTACTAAAAATACCAGGAGATTGAAAGGATCCACTTTATATAAGCAGAAATGTATACAAATCAGCATTTCATGAAGGCTCACCACCAGGCATCAGCAGGTCTGTAATGGGTGCCTTAAACATCTGGTTTTGTCCCCTCTCTCTGACAAGTTGTCTCTCTACATGCACCACATTCCACCGAGGCTGTGGAGTCGCCAGGCAGCCAGCCCTGGAGACTCAGCAAGGGAAAGGCAATTATCGCCAGCAGGGAAGAACACAACATGACTGAGGGGCGCCTTCCCAGGAGATCAGTGGAGTTCATCCCAAAGGATGCATGAAACACATCCCAAAGGATGCGTGGACACTAAAACTGTGGGCTGCAGAAGCACCACAAAAGCCCAAGGCAGGGCCCCAAGGACACGGGGGGCAGATGTCCACGATGCGATACAGCCGCTACTACTACTCTGTGTTTGATCTCCAGTCTGGGAGCTGTAGTCCGACCACCAGAAGCAGTAGCAATAAGAATACATCATCATCATCATCATCATGGTAAAAAGCCCTGTGATGTGACCCATGCTTTCTTTCAGTATCTCCTGCCCCACATGAGCCAATGAAAAGCATTCTCTCTGTCCCCTTTTAAACCTATATCCTCCAGTTGCCAAACAACTCTTTGTCTTCTCTGCCAAAGGCACAATATAGATGATCCTGTGGGACTGTGGTCCACTGGCAGCATTGTGGTCCCACTGCATTAATCTTGGATGAAAATGTCTGGTACTATAAATGGCTCTATATGTATTTTCAGATATTAGGCCATGTGAGTAATCTGAAACATCCCTGGGCAAAACTTCTGAATTAGGAACACAGAAGAAGCTGGGATGTCTCCTAGTTTCGTGCACTAAGCACCTAGATAACTCAGATGTCAAATTCTCTTTCTACCCAGCCTTTTAGCCTGGGAGGATCTGCTCTAATGGTCCTTTTGCAGTGACCAGAGGGGATACTTTATTGAGCTTCCCATGGATATATTTTTGCTTCAGCTCTTAGACACTGGACTGTGCCTCCCCTGTGACAGTAGTGTCAAGCCTCAGGATGATTATGTAGCAACCATGACACTCCAGGTGTACTCCTCTGTTCCTTAGAAAACCGAACACTCAGTCTCCATTAAGAAGGTCCAGCATATGGGATATGGTCTGCTTATAATTCCCAAAACTGCCAACAAAAATAGGTAAAAAATAGTATTACCACTGCACAGGGAGGGAAACTGAAGTAGGCAGGGGAAGACGTTTCCCAAGGTCAGCAAGAGAGCCAAGAGCAATATCAGGCCTCCCACTGCTTGCTGTTAGACACAGCCCACTAGGCTGCAACTGGTAGTCATGAAGGATAAATTAGCACTCCCCCAAAAAGGAGATGGACAGCCATCACTGTAAATGCTCATCAGTCATCTTGGTTTAATGGGTAAGAATGACAAACGTCTCCGAACCTGACTATCCCACTGACAATGGTGATGGCGGCCACGGTCTGGACTGCACATCATGGGCAAAGCCCATCGTGCAGGTTGATGGTAAATCCCTCCTGACAAACAAAGCCCACTCCCCAGCAGGCAGCAGGGCTGCACAGCTCTGCCCTGTCGAGAGCTCTTCTGCCTCGAGGAAATGGTGCAGAGCCCCTACTGACCCTCTTGTGTGTTGTGCATGGGCCTCTGAAAGCAGCCCTAAGAATGATGTTTGACCCCATCATCACATGGCAAGGTCTTTTCGCATTTAATAATCAACCAAGACTGGAGCCTGGCAGTGTATTTTCTTCTCTTTCCAGCCCTCCCACGTACTGTATCTTTATGTTAGGCCTTGGCTACCAGACCAAGCAGAGAGAGATTGCTTTTGTCCTTCTTCCTTTGTGCCTTTTTGCAGGGCCAATGCACCAGCTTGTCCTTTCTGGTGAAGAGTCCTTGGCTTCAATGCACTCCCGATAAGATGCCAACCTCCCTTAGTCACTGACACTCCCTAAAGCCCTCTGCCAGTGACCCCTCTGGACAGATCCCCAGAGCTCTGTCTCAGCTCAAGATCTTAAGTATTCAGCGTTGCCTACAGTGAAGAGAGGAATCTGTGTAAGTAAGGCGCTTGTATTTTCATTTTTCTCCCATGTTGTTTTCTTTGGGAAAGTTAAACAGTGACTGAAAGAGCTCTATTGCAACAACAATATTATTTTCTGAACCAGATGCTTATTTTAATGCTGCACACAGAAACAATAGGAAGTTCCTTTGGAAGCGATGGCACTGCAGCTTCTTTAAAGTAATTGGTATTTTGGCAGCAGCTATTTTCACCCACAGAAAGCAGCTCAGGGTTAAGAATGAAGGTACAGAAGAAGCATTACTGATCACAGTGCCTGTCTGGTCAGTGCTTCTATTGTAAACCTTCATTTTTTCCCTCTAGGAATTTTTCTTTGGACTGAAACCCAGCATACTGGTCAGAATTACTACTGATCCTTCTTACTTTTATTGCTGCAGCTGAGACACTTCTTGAAAATATATATTAAGTTTTGAATTACATCAAAGATCCCTTCCTTTTTTTAACCCTTCCACTATTTTACTAGTTTGGGACTGCATTGCTCAAACCCCCTTCCCCATTCAACTGTGCATAATTGTTGACTACCTAATGGAAAAGCATTCTAAAGCTTAATCAAGAACAGTAGTTTCTCTACAAGATGCTTGATACCACCTATGGGAGTACAGAGCTTGTTTTGACTCTTTTTTGGTCTCTGCAGGGCAGCACAAACCCTTGTAGAAGAGATCTCCTTTTCCAGGAAACCGTTTTGCTGTGTCACTGCTATTCACCTCTTGCTTTCTGCAGAGCTTCACCAATTTCATCCCACGAAAGGCAGCTGAAATTTCACATCAATAATCATCCTCTAGGAGCAGGACTCAAGCACACTCTAGCAAACCTGGCCAGATTGCAGCACACCTACCAGACCAGCATATGTAGAGTCTCAGGAGGCTTTGATCACTAGCACAGAAAGGAGTAACAGGAGTAACCAAAAGTTACTTTGGCAAGTGAAGCACCAGTTATGGATAACTGTTAAGAAAATAAACAGGATTTGCTGTTTACCATTGCTTTTCTGCAGTTCTAAAACTGAACCAGGTATGTTGGCAGGAGCCAACATTTTCTGGATGCCTCATGCCATTCTGCCTTCACTACACTCAGGGACACACAATGTAGTGGGAATTGTTTTGAGGAAGGATGGAGAATCAACAGCTTTTGCAGAAAGGAGTTTTCTCACATTTTTGTCATGATGACATTTCTGGGTTTGATTGAAAATTTTTTTTCAAAATCACAAATCCTGAATTGTCGTCTTCTCCTTTATCCCTCTAATTTTTCCCTCTTGTTTACTCCTCTGTTTTCCTCAGCAACTGGTATAAGGAGGAGAAAAGGAGGTGAAAAATAAACAAGCAAATTTTTTTTTTTTTTAATAGAAGGGAGAGAGGGTACTTCTGCTTCTGCCAAACAAAACAGAAATGTTGCATCAAAACAGAAAATCTGTGAAAGTGGTTGTTGGGGGAAATTTTGTCAGACTATTTTTACTGGTATTTTTATCACCGTAATCATTAATCCACTATGCTTTCAGCATTACCTCTCGCCGCTAAGGAAGGACTGATGATTTCTTAAGAAGCCCTGGAGTGGATCCAAAGACCTCAATTCCCGAGATAGGCTAAGGCCATAAAAGCAGGAGAGTGTCAAGCAGTGACGCAAGGGCAGTTCCAGCTGTGGAGCTGGTGATCCACTGCTCCTGTCCCTGGACTTATGACCACCTTTTCCTCATCACAACTCGGTCTTTCACTGCCACAGAGCGCAAACAACAAGCAACTCTCAAACAAGAAAGTAATCCCTTGCCATAAAAAGTCACCTCGAATTATCCGTGCTCTGATCAACTAACCTTCTGACCAAGGGAGATCTCACCCAATTCCCGACTTTTCCTTTCCTCCAGGAATGAGGTATCAGGCAACAACAAGCCAATGCTAACAGCATTGTCAGCCCTAAACTGCTAGGGCCATCTCTGTGCAGGAAGCTGGGCTGCATGCAGTGCCCCAAGGTCTCCTTATGGTCACAGACAAAGGCCAGTACCCTCTGTAGGAAACTGCTTAAACTCAGTACTGAACAAAGCTGTGGTTGTCTGGACTTTAGGACCAAGAAATACTTTTGCACCTTTGCTTCTGAACAAGGTCAAGATAATGCACTGAGTGACAGCTTCTCCCTCCAAAAGGTCCCAGGGAAGAGACCTCTCACCACAGTATCACATTTTGCATTTATGTACCTGTGCATCATGCACAGGGCATCTAAAAAAGTTCGTATGAGGAATATGCTACATGATCAGCAAGTCAGACGAATTTATCCCAAATCTCTTCACAAATCTAGATGAAGCCGCTGGACAGGTTCATCAGTGTTTGACAAAGCTGGTGCCAGAGGTAAGATAGGTCCACTCAGACAAGATAGAGATGCTGGTATTTGAAAGAGGTTGTGCTGTGAGAAAATACGATAAAAGTCCATAAGCTGTCAACTGAAGTGATTTGCTTGACTGCTCTCAGAGGTGGGAGGGTACAGCCAGAGGTAACTCTGCTCTGAGACTGCCAGAAAGACCTTTCCCATCATTGCCTGACTAAACAACAACATTGCTGTCAGGAGCAGATCTTGCCCCTATGACCAATCTGCAAAAGCTAAGTCTAAGAACAAAGAAACCAAAGCTTGATAATTTCACTTATCTTAAAAAATATGCAGGAGATTTTTAAGATTAGGGGCTCAGTTTTCCTGCTTTGTCTGAGCTCTTTCTACAGTGAAGTAAAACAAGGAAGGGTCAAGAAGTCGACGTAGTCTCACCGGGCAAAGTAACGGGATGGGGAACGTGATCTTGCTCTGTGCTGGGGAGGAGTTATACCACTGTAAAAAAAAAGCACTTTGACTTTGGTGGCTGTTGGGCAGAGTGGGTGACTTCTCATATCTCAAATTTTCATCTGGATTTGAGACAAACGGATTTTGATATATTAGCTTCTTTTATGGCTATATCCCAGACATTCTCAATCCTTGGTGGGAAGGAGTACCTTGGAAAGAATTAGGTAGGTTGAGGGGGGAGTCACAGCCCTTGTTTCTTCAGCTGATGGGATGTGTTCAGTCCCCAGGGAAATTATGGAGAAATGCAACCTCCCTGTTATTGGGTCCAGCAGAAGAGCCATCCCAGCCAGCTTTGAAAGACTGATACAGACATAACAGCACTAGGCTTTGCAGTTTCCCTTGGACTCATTCAGTTTGTGACCATGTGCTGTGGGCAGCTCTGGTCACTGCAGTGACTGGCAAACCACGCCATGAGCAAGAGGGAGCTGCCTCACTGGAGCAGCTTGCAGCAAGACCAGCACAGCAACAGAAGGCGGGGATACCATGCCTGTGCCTGAGCAAAGACAAACTCAGTCCTGGCGGTACAATGACACACAAAGAAAGGAAGGATTAACCATGCAAGGCATTTGTACAGAGATGGATGTGTCCTTCTCCATAGCCTTCACCATGACACTGGTCTGTAAAGTTAAAAGGCTGGTTGCAGAAACTGAGTTTGATCAGCCCTCGTGCTGAGGAGAACCAGCAAGAAGTACAATGGCTGCTTGCACCTCCCTTGGCTTCAGGCCAGAGAAAGGCTCTAAAGTAAATGAAAGCAAAGTAGGAAGAACATGAATACCCCTGCTCCCAATGTGCCGTGTACAGGTTGCTTGACACAGAGAGGACGAGAGCAAACAGGGAGCGGAGTACCACAAGGATGACAACGGCCATCTGCTAAGTGTTTTGCAAGTGGCTGCCACCATGACTGGAGCTTCCTGTGAAGATGCTTGGAAGAAAGTGGGTGCCATGTGGCCAGGAGAGAGCAGGGAGAAGACTGAGCAGCAAGTGAAGGAGGCAAAGGAAGTCGAAGCAGGTTCAAGGAGTAAAGAGCATCTCAGCAGCGGTGGGAGTGTGGGAGGAGAGGGTTGGGTAGAGGAAAAACATCTGCACATCAGTAGGAAAGAAGCAGATGTATGTAAGGGGATGGACAGCAGGAGAGGGCAGAAAGCACTGTGTCTAAAGGGGTCCTGCAAGGATCACACCAGAGGTAGAAATTTTTCCTTTCTGTAAACAGAAGTGGTTTATTCAAAGAGCAAAACTCTGTGCTAAGAGGTTATCTAGAGCGGTATGGAAGCATTAATTTAGGAAGCAATTTTTAACATTGGCAGCTGCCGTACCCAATCTCCCCAACAAGGCAGATGAAACCTGATGGATACATGGTTCTGCAGTGCTAAGGCATATTTCTCGTCTAGTTAATGTTCCTGATTTATACAATGATAACAAGAGCCCAAGGAAAGCACCGCTCTGCCATTCCATCTCTGTAGGTCAGAAGTTTAAGATTTTAGTATTGCCATTATTTTTTTTAAAACATTGAAACATTCAGGCTGGACATTGTATATCTTTCCCATTAGCTGGCATTCTGCAGCAACAGCCTTATTTGTATTCTGTCTCATACTTGAGCAAAAAAAATCCACTCTGCATTGCCACAACTAAGTACTTCCCCACTGCGATACAGAGATTGCCAAACAGTCACACTAAATTCAACATGTCTCTGCTAACATATTTTATTCATACTGATGGTCTGCTTCACAGTGTGTTCCCAAAGACTTGCTTTAAAATTTAAGCTCCAGACTTCTAACAAAATATATAAAGTAAAATAAAGTGAGTATCTTTTTCTAAGTAGCTATACAATGGAGTTGCCTCTCCTTCAAGGCTGATCTATCACAGATTTCAGGCTGGTTTTTTTCCCTGTACAGGGCTTGGGTGTCTTCCTGTACAAAGTAGAAATTTGTGACTTCTTAAAGAGTTGTTATCTACGAAGTCCTGCTCCTTCTCTAGTTAAAAACGAATTTTGCACTGTGGAGAAGCTTTGGAATGGATGATCCCACAAGGTGTGGCTTCGTCCAAGATTGTGCTCAGGAGTGGACCTCACCAGGACACGCAAGTTCCCTGACACCCAAACCAACCCCTGGGGCACTGTATTTCTGTCTTGAGGAGTGGCAGTGGCCACACCTGTTGGGGATTAAAGTCTCACTGGCCCTCTGGGTTGGATCTTCGCACAGTAGCCTTTTCCTCATACTCTGATTTTATTTGTGAAGGGAAAACCAGTTAAACACATGAAGTGACTCCAAGTAAGACATTGCAGGGAATCTGGCGGCTTTCTGGGCCAGAGTAATTTTTCACAGGGCTCTCCTTTGCTGTCACCAAGGCCAGGGTTTTGCCCATGGGTCTGGGCAGGGTTTACAGGAGCATCCTCCAGGTACAATAAAGGCCGTGTAACGTTTGGCCGTGAGCTACAAGAGCCATGGCACTCTGTCACACGTTGGGTACTCTGGGGGCTGGAAAGTATCTGGGCTAAACCAGACTCTTTCCACAGCCCACTGGGAAAGACAGGATCTCCAACGGGACGGCTCACGGCCTCACAGACACATTTTAAGGTAGGAGGACTCACCATCCGAAACGCCCTCCATCGTGTCAGAGAGATGCAGGCAGAGTTCACAGCGGGCACTGTTACTTTTCCGATACTCAGGCTGGACGAGGCAGACATGTCCTTTCTTCTGCGGGCAGAGCAAAACACCTGGGGAGAAATGGGGAAAAAAAAAACGTCAGCTGCTGGCGGTGATCTGTGTCAGGAGCAGTGGGCCAGAAAAGATGCCTCCCCTTATCCTGTGTGAGACATTTCCTGCAACACTTGCGTTTCCTCTCACTGACTCCTTCTGCAAAGGCTTTTTGAATTTTTACTGGCACCGATGTGAGACCACCCTTGGTGACACATGCACTGCCCATGGTCGTGAGGTTGAGCACCGCTCCGTGAATGACAGTGCAGTCCAGGCATGGCAAGACATCCAGCTTTCTAATTGCCACTACACTTTATGCTAAGACCTCTTCCTCTCCCACTCTTCAACGTTATGTGACTATTAATGGCGTCTCCTGTGAGGAGCTGGAAGCAGAGGGAGAGCTAATTATATTACGAAATGCTACAGTCAATGCCCTGTAAAGGAGTGGAGAAGAGATGCTCGCTGCAAGCTTCTCTCTCTCCCACCAGAGCCTCCCAGGCAGCACCAGCTCCCCGGCTCGGGCAGCTCCGCCACAGCTATAATTCAGTGTGACTCAAAAATTTTATTTCGGCAGGAAAAGCTGACGCAGCAGAGGGTTTCTTGTCACTGTCTGTGGACAAGCCCAGGGGAGGCAGAAATGGTTTGTTTAATGCTGTCTCTCATTATTCCTGGCACTTTATGACTCATTAAGTGTCCTAGTTTTGTAACTAACTCCTGCTGAGCTCAACATCTGATACACATTTATAGGTGGCCTGTTGGCTGTAATAGCGATTGAACTATTCATAATTCCCCTAACCACGTTAACTCCTTCCTTTGCGCGCCAGGCTTCCTTTTAACAACTGTAAGATAAAGATACTGGGGACTTGAGTTCTTAATGCAGAATGAATTACATTTATCTGGGCAGTTTATTAACACAGCTATATGCTGCAATTAGACACACTTGTTCGGAGCCCAGATAAACCATGCTGTGCCCTAATACTTCTACACTGCTCCCCTTCTGTATCTACTATGCTTTTCACCATGGATGTACCCATGCAGATGGATGCTTGATACCGATTCCCCTCAGAAGAAGGTCAGCAGCACACACATCAGTATTCATTCAATAGTATTGAATGGGAACAGGAGCCAAATGACCCTCTTGCCCATTACAGGTGGGAATTAGAAGTAAGGGACCTCTGTTCAAGAACCTTCTTGTGATATGAGTGATCTTGTCAGCTTCTCCCCTGTTTTCCAGCTTGCTTTCTTTGCAAAAGGTCAGCAAGAATTCAAAATAGAGCCCAGCAACATGTTGACCCAGCCTGACAACTGATGCAAACAGGGCAACCGCAAGCACTCAGCACAAGTTTGACAGACACAAGTATTTTTCAAGATGACAGCACATTTAACCTGTCTCTTCTGAAAGCGTCCTGCACGATCACCTCAGAGATAGGTAGACAGGTCTGTGATTTAGGTTAATTTTTCTTTCATTCACTTGAAGCACAGAGTCACTCTGAAAAGATGTGGCTTTTTGCATACATTCCAACAAATCCAGTCTGTGTATATTTTGGTGCCTGACTGAAAAGTCACCAGCAAAATGACACAGGTCTAAACGGAAGGTCAGTATCTTGGGTTACTTCAAACTCAAGGCAGAAGTTATTTGCAGCTTCAACCAGTCTGTCATAGAAGTGTGCCTGATTTCAGACTACTTTGGAGGAGAACGCCCTCAGAAATTCAGTGGTGTGTAGGCCAGTATTCAAGATGGTTTTGTACTGGGTCTGGCTGGGATGGAGTTAGCCTTCTCCACAGCAGCCCGTACAGTGCTGTGCCTTGCACTGCGGCCAGGCAAGCGTTGGTGACACACCAGTGTTCTGGCTGTGGCTGAGCAGTGCTTGTGCAGTGTGAAGGCTTTCTCTCCAACGCCCCACCACCAACTTTAAAGGTCGGTAGGCTGGAGATGGGCAAGAGGTTGGGAGGGGAAATAACTCAGACAGCTGACCCAACCAACCAAAGGGATATCCCATGCCATATGACGTCATGCTCAGAAAGAAAAGCTGAGGGAAAGGAGGATGATGGGAGGACTTTGTGGTGATGTCATTTGTTTTCCCAAACAGCTGCTGGGCCCTGCTTCCCAAAAAGTTGCTGGACATCTCCTGCTGATGGGAGGTGGTGAATGAATTCCTCTTTTTGCTTTGCTTCGGTATGCAGCTTTTGCTTTTCTTAATAATTGTACGTATCTCAACCCGTGAGCTTTTCCATGTCATTTTCTCCCCCAGTCCTTTTGAGGAAGCGGAGTGAGGGAGCAGCTGGGCGGGCGTCTGGCAGCCAGTCAAGGTCAACCCTCCACAGGGTTCTGGACAAAGATTAATTTTCTTGACTGGTTCTTTCCATTTTGGTCGCTGCTGATCACAAAAAAACGCCAGATGATGTAAACTTCAAAGGCATTTTCATATGAGAATTTCAATTTGATTCAATACTGCGAACCTCAAACATTCAATAATCATCAGTCCTGATTAAAAAAGAAGAAAAACACTTGGGGCCTTACCTTTTAAGTCTTGATGTTTGAGCCCACAAGGACATAGTTTTATGACCAGCATATTCTAGTTCAAGCCTGTGTTGCCCTACTGAGAGTGGCCCCACTCTCACTAGTGCCTGTTTTATATTCCTGCTGCTTGTCTTAGGCCAACACTAGCAGTCAGGAGGAGAGTCAAACGAGCTACAGGATCTGGCTGGCAAAGTCAGGGACAAGATGGGTCTCGTTCGTTCTCGCAAAATCTTTTATTTCAAATGTGGTTTGCAGTAGCAGCCAGGCTGTGTTCAGAGTCTGCCACAGAGTGGCCCAGAAGGAGCAGATGACGCAGGAGGTCTGCACAGGAGTCCAGTTTGTCACCGCAGCATTTCTCACTGTGTGCAGCAGTTCCTGTCAGCAGGAAAAAAAACAATCACTGATTTCAGTCAAGTGCTTTGACTGCGGTATTTCTGTCTTTGTCCTGCATTGCTTTATGCAAGGTTTAGACACTTACTGCTGGCGTCTCGGGCTTTTGCTGAAGGATGGTGTTTTCAAGTTAGAGACANGGCTGTTACGAAATGAAGCAAATGCACAAAATCACCTCTGGAATAGTGAAAACAACAAATTGCAACGCACAGGCTTGAGTGTCAGAGAATATGCTTCTCTGGAAGGGATTTAGTTATTTTCTTACACCATGAAACAAGTGACATCTCTCAGAAAGGACTCCCTGTGGGGAACTTGATCCTTTGGGAAGGAGGATGAGTTAGTGATTAGAGATGAAATGCAAAGGTGTTTTCAGCATAGCGGCTGGCTGCTTGATTTTCTAATACAGTACATTACGTTGTTAATAGAAATGTAGCTTTGCACCTTCTGTTTTTCTCCCAGTAGAATTAATTTCAGCACTNTTTGCATGCCAAGCATGCACACTCACAGCTGTGAGCTCCGGGGAGAGGGAGAAGGCACAGCTTGGACCTGCACAGATAAGATCATAAGGAGTCTGCAACAGGGCTGGGAGCTGAACCTGCTGCCTCTGCCAAACGACTTCACCACAAGACCATCTTTGCTCCTGCCCACAGGAACTGTCCCACACCATTACAGACAGACCTCAGGAGCCAGCAGACTGGGAGAAAAGCATCTGGCTGTTTTGAAGTCCTTTGGGAGGTCCGCAGAGACAGGAGTGTTCTGTTCCACTCTGTGATGCAGCAAAGAGAGGAAAAACCACCCACCATTTCCCACTGAGCAGCTACCCCTTCCGAGTACGCTAAATCCAACCTGCCCCCCTGTTCTTGCCAGGAATCTCGTTGTGTCAAGGCTGCATGAAGAGGAAGCACAGAGGAAGAGCTTTTAGAGAAGCAGGCTGTGCACGGGCAGGGAATCACAGGCTGCCAAGTCTTTGGGAACCCGCAGAGATGAAAGTACCACGGGAGTATCACATGGCCGTGCTGCTGGTATGTGTACCCTGCTGCTAAAGTAGCTCTCCACATGCCGGTTATGGAGAGGGACGATCATGGAGCTGAGGACACAGAGCTCACTAAATCCAATGGACATGAAATGGGAAAGTAAAGGGAGTAATTGTTCCATGCAACAGGAACCACTGTCCCAAGCTGAAAGCCCTGGGAAAAAAATCAACAGGGCATGTAAGTGCTTCCTTGGGAGTCAGCTCCGAATGAAGCAGCTTGCTTTTCACTTGGGTTTGCAGCTGCTTGTTTGTGAAGAAAATGAGGGTCGAAAAGTTGGAAAAACACTGGGGGAGAGTGTCTGAGAGGACTGCAGGCTTGTACTGGAGAGAGGGAAAAGTACCTCCCGCTGTGGGGGTGTGCTCAAGGTACACAAACTGCAGGAATATCCAACTCGTATTTCATCCTGCTGGAAGCAAGCTGCAAAGCCCCAGCTCCTAATTAGCTGCTCAGACCAAAAGGACATTATCTATCTTCCAAGTGCCTAGTTAAAAGAAGAGTGAAATCATAGGCTGCAAGGCAGAGCTTCTACTCTATTATTGCAACGCCACAGCACAGTATCTTAAAAAAAGCCAGCGATATTATTTTGTGTGCGCTTAGGATCAAACTGTAATCCCTCACCCAATATTACCCGAGTCTGTAGAGTTACCCCAGGGTAAATGAGGCCATAACTATATATACACAGCCATTAACTTCCTGGGTTCCAATCAGCGCAACTGCTATCATTGATTCGTATGCCAAAAAAGAAGAAAAACCATCAGAAAACTTGTTTACTTGCAAGTTGGTTTCCAGAAAGATAACTTGCACCTATTTTTCACACCTCCAGGAGAACAAAGCCCCAAAAACAAACCAACAAGCCAGAAACTTCCTCAGAGTCAAAACCTTCAGGCCAGAGCTTGCTTTCTTCCCCTCACGTTCACCAGCGGCGGGGGATCTGCGAACCCCTCAGTATGGCTCGTCAGGGTGATAACCCTGAAGGTTACCTGGCGGCTTGTCCAACCGCCCGTCCCCGGCTAAAGAACCAAAGAGGCGATCTGGAGCTGACAGTCAAAGTCAGCGGGGATTTTGTAACTCCCAGCCCGCCTGCGAGGCACCACTTCTGCCATATTGGGGGATTCTGTTGAAGTGCGCACGGCCTCGGGCTGCGAAAGCGGCAGGACGCGCCTCACGCCTCAGCTCTGCCCCGGAGGCCCGGTTCCGTCCCCGGGGGAAGGGCGTAGCCCATGCGGCCCGGTGG
>Ga0065711_1005625_pt1 | contig 20171 bp, 11 predicted proteins | sample Hoacrofraction12_FD_59098 | JGI IMG/M metagenome (GOLD analysis project Ga0065711, IMG submission 59098) | Hoatzin crop microbial communities from Cojedes, Venezuela - Epithelial fraction 12 v2 (version 2) | ecosystem: Host-associated > Birds > Digestive system > Esophagus > Crop | place... | reverse complement strand
ATCAGTTTTGTGAATAAAGCCAAATAATAATTTGACAGAAGCGCCATGCGGACAGGTGTTTTAAAACAGATTAGATTTTTCTTACATTTAGGTGTAAGACTCTCAAAACTTTCAAAAATAACAGATAATTTTGAAGTTTGATGGTTACTTCAACCTATGCTGTAGTTATTTTTCTGAAGTATGCTGGGTTCCTGTTTTCCACAAATTAGGGCAGATGCTAAAATGATTAACCAGTTTTGAATAATTATGATTCATTGAAGCTTCTTCCCCAACTTTAATGGCTTTTCCTTGAACTGTACTGGCGTTAGATTTAAAAAGAAAACCTCAGACCCACCGAAAGCCCCCAAACCTCCCTTCCGTTAAGGCTCTGCTTTACATTTCGTGCTGGCATTAGCCTGCTGGTGTCAGGGGATGCCCACACTTCACAGCCATAAGAGGACTTTCCTCGCTGCGGGAGAGCTGGGCGCCCTCCCTGTGGGACACCTCTTGCTATGGCACAGCTGGAGGAGGCATCCCCCAGTTCTTGGGCTACACAAGAGCCAAGATGTTGTGGAGAAAGGTTTCTGCAGGTACAGAGATAGAAACCTTTCAAAAAAGAAGCATTGTTTTCTATCTGATCTATTTTAAAGGTCAGAACTGAAAGGCAGAAGTGAACCCACCTGTTCTGCTTTTTATGCCGGGGTGTGTGTCTGGCTCTCGATTCAGAGTTCTTTAAATCTTTGGAGTTTGTAACAAATTTCAGTGAAGAGAAAAATGCTGGAAACTACGTTTCAGCAAGTTTGTGAGCATAGGTGGCCTGAGGGAGGAGTCCTATAAGGTTACATTGGTATTAAATTCAGATGGGCCTTAGAATGTTGCCAGGCCTGGTGGAAGATGACAGTCATGTTTGCTGGTGTGATTCTGGGGAATTACAGGTAGCCTTCTCCCCAGACAGTTTCTAGACACGGCTCAGTCCCTAGCCCAGGTCAGCCATCACTGCTGAGAGATGGTTTTTGTGCAGCCTGTTTTGGAGAGTAAGATGGTTCATGAGCGCAGATGTGGGCGATTCTGCCCCAGCTTGCTTTTGTGCCCAGGAAAGCTTTTTGGGCACATCCAGTGCATTAATTTAAGAACAGCCATCATGTTTCCAGTGATGAAACTCTGCAACGTGAACTCAGCCTTTATTCAGCATCACAGAATCTGCAGGTTGGTCCATCCATCCTGTGAGTGTCTTTGCTGTGGGGAAAAATCAAGGGCCACTTGTTATTTGATGTGAGCGCACCTTCTCCTCAGTCAGCACTTCTCTGCTGCGCAGACTTTTTTAGTCCCTCATTTGGGTAAGGTTGCTCTGCGGTGTTGCTATTATTTATTTTAAAGCGAGTTTCTGGATTGTTTGTTTTGTAGGGAAAAATGGGGGAGCTAGGAATGGAGGAAAAGAAATTTTTTTTTTAATAAAGAAAATGAAAGGATTTGAAAAAGGCTTGACACTTGCTAAATTGATGTGCCCTGGTGGGTCAGCACGTAGTGGCGACCATTGGACAAGAAGCGATAGTGGCTTGGTGATGCCCCTGGGAACACTGCACAGGCTGTGGGGACAGTGACAGGGGTGGGAGAGAGATGGAGTAGCTGTCATCAGATCTAAAGGGAGCAAATGCTGCTTCCTCCACCTACTCCTTCTGCCTAAATGCAGTAAGGCTCGGAGGGCTGTAGAATCTCATTTGCTGAAAAGATGGTTTCCTGCTTTTTGTGGTAATATACATGGCCCTTTGTGTGGTTTTGAAATCCAGCAGGCACTTCCTTTTTTTTTTTTTCACCGTTGCCCTGCTGAATAGGCTGACACCATGTCGGAGCCAAGGCAGGGCCAGGTGGTCTCCTCGCCTGGCTGTGCCCATCACTGGGTTCAGCGGAAACTTGATGTCATTAGTATGCGCCCCGTGTTCCTCGGAGTACAAAACGTGGGCTAGGCAGCAAGAATGGAGGAACTGGGGTTTTTATGTACCAAGGTTGGAATTACATAACTTGAAATAGCATTACTGGAATACCTCTGTGTTTCTTGGTTCAGTACCTCAGTGCTTAATAATTGAATAAACCATTAAGGTTTATAAATGCTTAGTTGTGTGTCTTGGCAGTGCCTTAGGTTTGTTCCCCAGCTGCTAAACTTGGGAGGCTGTTTTGCAGAAAGTTCGCTTATGTTATTTCTTCCCTTAAAAGTGGAAGAAAAGGAACTTTCATCTGAATTCGCCAGGCTTAGCTCTGAGAATTCAAAAGGCTTTGGAAACTGGCTGAAGCGCTTGGTACTGACCTGAGTAATATCCCCTTGAATATCTACTTTAGTCAAGCCTATTCAGAGATCCCCTTCCCACCCTCTCCTTGTTTGTGTTGATTTCCAGTACTTGATCAAACCACCCATGAAATACAAAGCTTTGCCTCGTAAAAATGGGTTCTTCAGGAGTTGTCAATCATATTCCTGTGGCCTGATTTTATGTTCTGTGTTTATATAAATTGTAGTAGCTGGAAAGACGTACTCATCTCTGTTGTACTGCAGAGATGTATTGCATTGCTAGTGGGAAAACACTGCAACTCATGAATTTTAGTTGTGTTTGGAACCACGGTGTTGATATACGTTATAAAAATGGAAGAAGTGTGTCTGATGGCTTCTTATTTCTGTAAGACTTTGTGTGCAGTTTTGCTATTGAATTTCATGTGCAGTAGTTTGTGAAGCTGTCTTACTTGTATCCCTCCACACTTCTAATACAGTGCATAAGATTTACATGTCCGTTGAAACTACCTTGACATAATTTGGGAAATTATATTGGTTTTAACTTTCTTAATTAAGGAGAGCTCAATTTCTTTATGCAGCTGTTTTGTCTTTTTCATAATATTCTCTTTCCTCAGGATAGAAATGAAATACTTGATTACCCTTCATGCCACCTTCTGGTGTTGTTGAAGTACGGATGTGATCCATCTTTTGCTCTAGTAAGATTTTTACTTGGCGGGAAGAGACAGGAAGAGAGACATCCCTTTGTCATTAATTCTGGCATCCCAGCTAGAGCAGGGAAAGCTGACTGCTGAATGCGTGATTTGTTTCTGATTCTCTACTACCTACATAGTAGGAGAAAAAGCATCACTGTTCGGTGTGGCTAGAATGGAAAGGTAAAAAAGGTGACCTTCATCACTGGCGCAAGAAGGTGGAGGAGGTGAAGAGAGGAGAATTTGGACTCCTTTTCTAGATGAAAAGTGTCTGTTAGTGCAGAAAGGTAAAAATCTTTGTAGTCTTAACACCTAAAACTGTAAGGTAAAGTTAATGGAAACCCTTTATTGACTACCCCGAATAACCTGTATTCAAACATGATGTTTTCTGATCATCCCTATCCTTGAAATAATTTTCAATCTAAAGCAGTAGAGGGTTTGAGGTGATTTTTCTCGTGTCTTACTGAAAGCTACAAAGTGACAAGCAGTTTACCAAAAAAAAGGTCTCTCAGCACAAGCTGTGAATTACTAGAGTTGTTTCAAGAACCTTACAAATCTCCGAAAGACTCTCAACAATTGCATGCTCTTTTATAAGCTGTCCATGAGGTAGTGTCAGATGACTATTATTTTAGTACAGAATAGGTGTTTCTTTGTTTCTGTGTTTGAAAGCTAAGTCTCAGTTATTTGTTTTATTTTCTGAGGTGAACGAAGTCTTGTCAAATGCACAATGGCTCAGACTCCATGCAGTTGTTGAGAATTACTTACAAACAACTGATTTGTTCAAACCATGTCTCTGAGACTGATGGGGAAAGGAGAAAAACATTCAGCTGAAGGAAATCACCTTTCCAGCTACAACGTTTTTAAGTGGTGGTGTTTTTTGCCCATGTGTTATTTCCGAATGGAACTAATGTTCTCACCTGGGGCCAGGGAAGGTCTGCGTTTGGTGATGCAAGGTTTAATAATAAATCCAGCTTTTCTAAGAAAGCATGTTAGAGATAAGCTTCTTACATTTATGGCACTACAGAGGGAGTTTCCCTGTCTAGAGAATACTGCATTTTAACCCAAAGAAATATTTATTCAGCAGTTTGTCAGCCACTTCTGTCAAAATGGTCATTTGAATTCCTTTGGAAACTGGGGCAAGTTAAAGATTGTTACTGTGTGTGGTTTCCTTCTTACCAGTTTTAGTTTCCCAGGCTTTCTACTTGTGTTGATCATAGATGGGTGAAATAATTTCCTTTCTCTTTCTAGTCATATTTAATTTAATATTATGTATTCTTTATAGTGGATATATATATGCATGTATTTATGTATGTGTATACAAAAACTCTGGTTTGCCAGAGATTAATCATGAATGCTGTATGAAACTATACAGTTTCTCTATGCTCCGCAGTATGCACATACGTTTCAGTGCCACAAAAGCGAATAGGACTATGCTTGCAGTACAGAACTCTGCTGAACTGAGGACACGTTATTCACAGCTCATACACAGCGAGAGGGTCCTGGCTTCTCCATCACAACTAGTCAGAGTGTTCTGTAGGTAGCTGCAAGCTCTGACTCTAGGAAACACATTGTTTGCAAGCCATGCTTCAACAGTTGCACCCTGGAGTGGCTTGATGCGTGATGGAGTGTTTTTACAGGGAAGTGTCCCAGTCTGAGTTAGGAGGCCGTTCATTTGGACAAACTGCAAGGGAGTGGGCACAGCGCTGTTAGTTTGTCTGTTACCAGTTTCCTCTTTGTTTCAATATGTGTGCAGTGTGTACGTAAATGTGTACGCCCAGGTGTACATCCCCTCAAAGCAGGGAGAAGGAGAAGCCGGAGGGGCGTGAAGTGGTCGGGCAGTCAGCTGCCAGAGCCGGGCCTGGGGTCGGCCAGGCTTGGCGTTCGGGCGACTGGAGCGTGTCAGGGCCCAGAGAGCCTTAACTGTTGACTCTTTCATGGCGTTTGCTCTGTTTGTTGCCTAACATTATATACTCTGTGATGGAAAGAAAACCCTAGAAGCTTTCATTAATTGCACTTTACTGTAGTTAAAGTTAGGTGGGCTTTTTTTCCGATGGCTGTGGGGAAAAGAATGTGTTTCACAGGGTATATATGAGTAACTTTGTTATGCATGGCTGTACTTTGGCTGCCCATTCAAATGACAGTTTCTGGAAAAGCCAACTGAGTATTAGTTGTCTAATAATTATAAAGCTCATGTCTAAACCTCTCGTTTCAGCAGTAATACTGCGCTCAGGCAATTGCAGCTGAGGGAAACACGCAAATGGGCTTTGTAGGAGCCCTTCTCCTGATGGTGAATTTGTACCCGTTGCTTTCCTTGCAAAACATAACGGAGTCACCAAGTGTTACGGAGAGAGAAGTAGTGAAGGATCCCCGTGTAAAGTGATAATTATCCATTATACTGGTTTTATGTAGGCTTTCTCTTCATGAACAAGCATGAGCAATGCCAAACCAAACATACCTTTGTATCTTTTATTCTCTCCCCCCCCCCCAGCTCTCCAAAAGAGTTTACAGTTGAGGGGAAAAATATCTTTCTCTCTTGTTTACTTGGAATTAACATTGTTTAGGAAAACTTTTAACAAAGTAAATGGACCTTCTGGACAGCACTGACATTTTTGTCTTTCATCAGTGTGATCTTTTGGAAATTATGTGGGTTTTTTTCTGTAATGAGGTCTGAAGTTATTTCTTTGAAAATACATAGTGAAGCCAAACATATTATAAGCCATTCATAGAAGAGGTAAAACAGCCTAATTGGAGTTGATGCATACTGATAGCTCTATTGTTAGTGAAATTAGAAAAAAAGTAGCAGTGCTTTGAAAAATGTGCCCATGAGAGAATAAACTTGCGATTTTGATTTGGTGCAGAGCAGCATTTTTTTTTGTTTTGTTTTGGTTTTCTTTTCTCTTGTCTTTTTAGGGAGCTTTCAGAAATGTGGATTTAAATGGAGAGTAGAAATATCCCCCAAACAGCTGACTCTGAAATGGACTTTGTCTATATTTTTATAGTCTTAAAAAGCGTTGGGCTGTTCTATAGTCTTTGAGTGTTTGCTTTTGGATGCATCTTATGTCTTTGTCAAGTTATCCGTGAATGCAGTTTCAAGGTTTGCATTACATGCTGGTTACGTGAGGTTAGGAAGACATCATTCCCTATCTTGGTGCCTTGACTCTGGCCCTACACAAAGTTAAAATACATACGAATTTTGTTCGTCCCACAGATATGAAGTTTTCTGCTGACCTTAAAATATCAAGAGTTTCTCTGTAAGAGGGCTATAAAGCTTTCATTTAAAACAAAACAAAACCCAGAAAAACCTTCATTACTGGCATAGTCCTGTGATTTCAGGAGACAGTACCCTGAGTAATATACGCAGCCTGATGTCCTTACTAAGCGGGTGGCAAGGTCGCCTCCCTTTCTCTGTAACGTAAATGTGACGGTGTCAGTGGACTGTAGCTGGGTGTCAAGAAATTTCCTGCAACAGAAATGGAAATGCGAAAAGGAAGTGCCAGAAGGTGAAATGCCTGCAGTCACGGTAAGTATGTTTCTCCCATAGCAAAAAAAAAAAATCTTCAGATATATTGGAATGCTTTAGTATGTTATCCATCACTGTATATTTATTCGGCACATAGGACTGGATTCAGCTTCATTTAAGGCTTTGCGTATTTTAATTTACTGTCACTGTTATCTGACTTGTTTGCTGTGATTGGATTCTTTGTGCTCCAACAACAGCTTTGGTTCCTCACGTCCTTTTATGATTGTATTTCCTCCACTACTTGAGCCTGTGGTGAAATGATGAATTTGCACAACAGTGGTCTGTTCCAAGGCAGCGTGTAGTGATATCCTAAGCACAGGCATCAAGCAAAAAGAGAATTAGCTCTTTGAGTGCTACAACATGACATCTGCAATACAAAAGCAGTTTGGAGGAGACTTAAAGCCTGTGAAAGCGAGTGTCAGGGGCTCTTTACTATGTATGTCAGACACAAATCTGGAGGTTTTTTGTTTTGTTTGTTCTTTCTTGTCTAACAGAGAAGTGGGATTACAAATGACTGTTAGGATGCTGGCTGGGTTATTGGCCTTGTTTGTTTGTTTTTTAAATTATTGTTGGGTTTTTTTAATGTTTGAGAGGGGCATGGCACAGCAGCAGCTGTTGCCCTTAATCAGGAATTTAAAGCTGCAACTGCTGAGCGCCAGAGACTTGAATGTGGAAAAGACTAAAGAGGGAAAATTTGCGTGTGTGCATCTGCGTGATTGTTTATTAGCCAAAGCAGCATCTCCTAATTGTAGCAAAGTTCAGAGCTTGGAAAAGGAATTTGAGCAATTCTGAGGTCAACACTGCTGAAATTCTTTCCTCTTCAATTTCCTTTCCTTAACCATGTGCGCTATAAAGCAACTTTTGTTATTGCTGAAGTTTGACAGGTTCATATCCAGCTATGCAATTTTTTTTTTTAATTTATTGAACCAGAATATTTGGTCCAGTAGTGAGGTTTATGCTGTGCATCTCACTAGAATTAAATCTATTGGAAACTGGGACCTAATGCATCTGCAGTTGTGTTTTCTTGTGAGAAAAGTTTCAAGAAAAACATCTTGTAAGAAGAAGGGATGCTAGTGACCAGTGAAAATACCAAATGTAGATTTAAAAAAATATATATTCATTTTCTTAACAAAGTCAGGACACCTACCTGGAATGTGTATGTTGGAGGGGTGACTGGTGGGCAAGGCAGAAGTACAGCTGTAGAGCTAATGGCTAGAGCCTGTATTTGGCTGTAACTCCCTCAGGTGACATGATAAAATGGCTGTGTAAGTTCTTACAGGACTGGAGAATTTGTTGAGGAAAAAGTCATGTAGTCTCTTCTGGCAATTGTCATTGTTCTGGCTATGGGTTTGACTGTTCTTGCAATATGAAGACTTGTACCCTAAAATCCACTGGTGCATGTGCATAATGCCTTTTTGTGCTCTTTCAGCATTTAGTATGTGCATTACTGAAGAGTCACAGTTTAATGGTACTGGAAGTAAACTCTTCTAGTAAAGAAAATGTTGCACTGTCTGCTCTTGTCTGTGCTGAAGCATTTGGCTTTCTTTTTAAATGGGTTTGTTTCAAATTCAGTTTTCTTTGTATGGCTCTAATTAGCACTTAACAGTAGGAGTAGTATTATCTAAAAAATGAAATGAGAAAACAATGTAATGGTAGCTCAGTTAAAATATTTAATCTTCTTTTTAAATTTCAATAATGAAAACTATGCTGTTGGTTGTTCTTTGCAGAGTAACTAGGTGTAATGCATTACATGGTGTTATTGCTTAAATCACTCAGAAAATGGTTTGTGTCAAATACATTGCTCGCTTGTTGAGTAGCAGATTTCTTTGAGTAGGTGACAGCAGTGTTTTGTGATACAATAGTTGTACTTGGCATCTGTGGCTTGCTACCGCTGTACTCGTACAGTCTGTGCTGGGAGTTGCCTGCAAGTCCCCAGATATCTTGGGACTGACCTACTTATCCCGCTCTTCCTTGGTTTTCATTAGTGCACATCAGGTGCCTCCTGTGCTGAGCAGCCTTGCCCAAGTCTATTTTCTCAAGCTTAGACACAAAAGAAAGTGCCCAACGTGGCAGACCTACTGTGTGTAAGTGAAACATGATCTTCTGATGGATTTTTTTTTTTGTTTGTTTGTGTGGGGTTTTTTTTAACTTTTCTGAAGATTTGGGAGGGCTGCTGAGATTAACTGCATATCTGGAGGTGTGAGAGAAGCAATATATGTGTATGTGATTTGACAAATGCCCAGTGCTTTAGGAAAGAACTGTGATTGAATCTGTTGATAGGAAGTTTTGAAAGAAACAAAAAGTGGTACAGCAATTTAAGGTGCTATAGTGGTTTAAGGTGGTATAGTGGTTTTGTTGTCAGGCTATTCAAACCCAAATCCATACTTGAGTGGTAAGCAGGACAATTCAGATATCTGAAAGTTGGAAGGATTTGTAGCACTTGCTTGGCACGCTGACCAGAAGGCCGAGGCAGTTTCTGCATCCCCGTGGTGTGCGTAGGTGTGAGGAGCGGGTGGTGCCGCCTGCGGGAGCTGTGCTGGAAAGGTGGCTTTGTAGCTCCGAGATGCATCCCCACGTGAAAGTGCTGTCACCATTTCGTAGCGCCACGGGAGAGGTGTTGTGTTGTTTTCTGTTGGCTGTCTGTAGTACAGCGTGATTATGTGCAGTGTAGGGCTGATCTTGAGCAAAGTTGTGTGTATAAAAGGGGGTATGTTCAAAAATACTCATTGAAGGCTCATTTTTACAGAAAGAAAAATAACAGTGGTGAATTATACTAAGTAATTTTATACAGCTTGCACTGAAATGTCTTCAGTTTGAAAGCTATTGCTTCTGCTGAGCTGATCAACTGCTGCGACCAACGCAGGGTTAATGCATCAGAAGTAAATACATGCAGTTCCCCGGTTAAAACTGACAGGCTTTGAACTTACGCTTCACAAGTGTGTTCCTCTTTCCAGAAGACCCTGTGAGGAAGGTTTGCTCTTTGTTTCGCTTGGCACCGTAGCAGCATATGTTGTGAAGTGAGGAGCCTTGCAACGTGGTTGGACACTGACCAAATGTTGAGTACGTCTCATCTTTTCAAGAAGTTTGTTCCATACAAAGTTTGAAGGAGAAGATACCGTGTCATGTTCCCTCTTAGACCTCATATCCTCTGTTATTTTGTGAAAAATAGGCCCTCTTGACTTGCAGACTGAAACACAGTGATTAGCTGCTGAACTTGATCTTTTAGTGGGTTTGGAAAATCATGACCAAAGCCTTGGGATAGCACTGGGAACAGATTCAGAGCTGTTGGAGAGACTGGAGGAGGGAGAAGATGTATGCATAGCAGTTAAACCACAGAGGAGCCAGACAGCTCATTCGTTGTACTAGAACATTTGTGATGTTTTTCACATTCAAACACAGTGAATTTGAGTAAACCAGAAGGAAAGTGACAAAGGGATTCTGTGATCTGGTCTTTGCTTGACGGGAAAAAGTTAGGGGTTTTGGATTGCAGCTGCAATATGGATGATTAGCTCCAGAAACTAGGCAGAGGATGCTGGAGATTTATGCCATTTTGACGAAGGGGGCAGGAGAGAGAGGGAGGTTACTGTGACTTTCATGGATGGGGCAAACAGTGTGCAAAGGAGATTTTGCTCCTTCTTGCCAACATAGATCACATGCTCTTGTTTGGACCAGCTCATCTCTTGGTATTGTTTTCTGAAGTGCCACCGTTACTGGCCTTTCTGTGGAGAAGAAGGTGCAACAGTGACCTGGTTTGGGAAAATCGGCAAAGTGTCTGTAGCATCTGATGAAAAAAAAAAACAAACCAAAAAAACACCAAACCAAAAAACCACCCACCAACAAAAAACCTCAAACTTGGAACATTTTGGTATGCATTGATGTGCAAGGGAAAAAAGGCTGGAAGATCTTTGTGGGACTTTGAAGGAGTGGACTGTTGGAGAAGGAAAGCCCTAACTCACACCCACATCCAGAGCTCTGCTGGAAGGGAATGAAAGGAGCCATTAGAATTCTGCGCAATTTTGAAGGAATAAATATTAGCGTGAAATAACACTTTAATCTTCAACAGGCACTGCTATGTTACTTAGAAGGGCTGAGGGGTGGTGGGGAATAGGAGCAGCAATGAGGCTTGATGTCATCTAGTGGTTTGTGTCCTCATAACATCTATCCTTTTTGTCTGTGTTATTTAGAGTTTCTTTCAGTGTCACTTCTCAGTTCATGTGAAAGAATTGTGTTAGTGTTAGCATATAAACTTGCTTTTATGGTTTATGTGACCTGGGATCAAAGCTATTCTCATGGGGTTCAGAGCAGCAATGCATCTGCTCCAGAAGGGAATTTGTAGGCAAACAAATGGCAAAAACTAGATCTGGGACGGATGTCCTTATTCTCTAACAAAGATATATGCAGCATTTAACAGCCACATGTCAAGTTCGTGTCGTGTTAATGTGGGTAAGAATTTTGCTGTATCCTTCCTCGGAGTCTGGAGTTCATCTTGCGACCTGGGACTTTCTGGGTGCTGGTTCTGGGGTTCTGTGGGCGGTTCTGCATTCAGATACCATGCCCCTGGGAAGTGTGGCAGTCTGTCCAGGCTGTGTGTGGGCATCTGAGTGTCCTGGTTTGTTTACAAGATATTGCATGTCAAAAAAAACTAGTGATACCCATTTTTTCCCCACCTGCTCTTGCGCTTTATTTTAATTACAGCAGGAAGAACTCATCCAAATACTGTTTAAAAATGAACTAACGGATGGCTTTCTGTTAACAGCACAGTGTATAATGTGGAACTTCAGGGCTTCAGTTGTTTTGCATGTATTGATCTGTATTCATAAAGCACTGACTGTTTAATCTGTAAAAGGTGGCATTTAAAAACGTAATGCAGTATTTTAAAGGAACATGTGTGTTGATCAGGAATAAAGTGGCCACACCAGAATCTTTAATACTAATGCTGGTTGTGCCTCTGGAAAATGGGAAAGAAACGCAGGATCTGTCTAAGGCACTGTGTTTGAAAAGTTTTTGCAGAAATCCAACCAACTTCCTTAAATATGATTACTTGCAGCTATTTGGAACAGATGTAGACTAGGGGCCAGGGATTTGACACAGAGGAGTAGGTTCAGGTTAGATTTTTGGTTAGTGATGATCGTTGTTCAACATAAATACATAGTTGGACTCCATAGTTACAACTGCAAACAGACCTATGATGAACAATAGCTGCTTTCAAGCTGCTTGATGCTTTTTTAGAGTACAGCGATAAATTGCGGAGAGATCAGATATGAAATAGAAGTCTTCTCTCTAATGAAAATTTCTCCACGAAACTTTAAAACTGAAAATTGTGATACTTCATTTAATAGTTATTTTGAATAATTAGAAACCCTTAATACGTTTTTAGCAATGTACACTTAATTTAAGAGACAAAGACTATATTTGTGTGTGAAATGCAGGTAATCCATATTTTTCCTGAGCCTGCTTTTTTAAAGTATTTTTTAGACACAGATGTGCTGTAAGTTTGATTGTTTTCCCATGAATTCAGCTATAGCATGCTATTGACTTAGATCCTGTGTGTAAATGCACTGAGATCATATTTTTTCATAAAGTTAAAGGTAATTGCAGTTTTTAGCAGCTCAGAATTTTAAAGGCAAGCTGATGGAACAACAAATTTCTTGAACTAAGACCTCCCAGTATGACCGTTTGGGTGGCCCTGATTATGGCCTGTAAAAATGCATGATCATACATCTGAATGTTTTTGGTTACTGTTAAAGAGTTTCACTTAATTAAGAAATGTAAACAGTATGGCTGTGTTTATTCATAAATTATGCATGCATGTGTATTTCAAGCTCTCTTACTGGGATGTTCTGTGAAAAAGTGCTCAGAGGAGTAAGCAACAGGTAGCAGTGCAAGAAACAGCTTTGAGTAATGAATTCAGAAATACCAAGCACCCTATGGACTACTAGGAGTGCCAAAGGTGCCAGGACAATTAAAGCTATATCAATAATGATAGTGCAAGAGTGTTTGGAAGGGTCTCACAGGACTGTTTTTGTAAGGTCCTTTATATGATTGATCATTAAGTTGGTAGTAGTAGTATCCCAAAGTCTACAAGGAGATTGTTTAGATAAGTGGAGCTTATTTGTATAGGAAGTGGGCAAGAATTACTTTCTTCTAGATCTTACTAGCAAGCTTATACCCCAAATGCTGCTCCTTTGCTGGATTTTACGTGAGTCCTGCTTGGCCTTACTGCAGAGGGAGAGATTTACTTTCCTAGTCTGATGAATAGTATTTGTCAAAGATTTCTTTCCTAGATTAAAACTAGGAGCTTTATAAATAAATAACAGAATGCTAAATTTTTACTTCTGTTTTTTGAGTTGTTAAAAACTTAGTATGTTACAGAAAACAAGAGCAGGGTTCTATATTTCTTTTCTTTAAATCTTTCCTCCTTCCAATAGCTTTGTTATACCTCTCAGAGAAGAAAAGCAAATTAAATCTTACATGAATCAAGTTTATCAGGGTTACATGAAGAGAAGTCTTGATTACTTGGTGATATGACTAAGAGTGATGAAATAGGCCTTTTTATCCACAAATGGGGATTTTTTTAAAACTTAAAAAGTTGTTTAGTATATTCTGCAATTTCTAGCAACAGTGTGGAAACGAGTTGCATCAATGAGAGAGAAGGGGCGGGAAGCATACTTTTTAGATTTTAAAATATATGGATTTCCATGCTTTTTAGAGAAGTTACTTAAAATATTATTCTGTGCACATAACCAGGCCTGAGTTTTCAGGTGTAATTTTTTAATTTGATAAAGCCATGGGAAAACATTGATGGCTCGGTACGGGTCCTTTCACGTTGGCACCTGGTTGAACTGTTCTGGTACCACTGATCCTGTGTGCTGTTTGGAAAAAGCTAGGAAACAGCAACACATTTCACAGGCTGTTTTGTTGCTGAGAACCATTAGAGAGAGTGGTAAGTGTTCCTCAGCTGTGTTCTGAAGGTGTGCTGTTCTAGGCATGGCGACTGACTTTCTTCAACCTGTTACAACTATATTAAGCCTCCTTTACTATCACTTACTGTAATGGAGAGCTGCTGAATTGGTATATCTGTGCAAAACCATTAGTGGGACAGTAGTTATTAAATTGCCTTGGATTATCCAAAGGAGTTCTTGAAACAGAGCTGTTGTAGCTGTGGAAAGTCTGAACCTGTTAAATAAATACCCTGGTTCGTGTGCAGTCATTGAATGATCCAGCTTGCAGTTTACCATTCCATTATTAAAAATGCCGAGGTCAAATGGGCATTTAATGAATCCTGCTTGGCTTTGTGCTGGGAATGGTAGGTTATGCTCCACAGAGAGGGATGAGCACAGGCACTCCCTTAAATTCCTGAGAAGTGACTGTTGGTAGGTGTCTTACTTTAAGTGTAGTGCTTTCTGGTATGGAGTTTTGAGGATACAAAAGCAAGCTTATAACTTCTTCAGAAGGTGAAGTAGAAAGAAATATTGGCCTGCTTTAGACAAGGAAAATTGGACTTGGATAAATAAAAACTGGGGCAGAAGAGGCCAGAAAAAAAAAAGTTTGTTTTTTTTTTCTTGCTGCTATTTATCACCTCTACAAAATGTCAGTAAAGCAACCCAAAATTAATTCTGAGGCTACCAATTTTATGTCATTAACATGTCAGTGAATTACTCTGTGAAACATGGTGAAGTTTACTTATGCACTTACTTCAATTCTGTGCAACTCCAACCAACCAAAACCAGAAAACAAATACATGGATATCCATGTTTTATTATTTTAAACATGTATTTCCCTGAATTTGTGATATGAAATGATTTATTTAAAATGCAGAACTTACAGAAAATACTTTATTTGATTTTGAAATGAATCACAGAATAAATACTGTATTTATTAATGTGATTTCTTGGTTTGAATGCACTGATTAACTGTTTCCTGTCTACTAGTAGATTGCTAGTAAATTGCTGGATAACTGGAATTTGATTTATAAACTGTTCGCAGACAACATGTAGTGCATCATTGAATGCAGAGGGTTGGACAGGAGCTTGCCAAGTTTTAGAATTTGTTGGTGTATTTGTTCTAGCCAACTGTTTTGTGATGATAAGCATAGATAATTAAATTTGAGTAATCTGAAGAACAAATTTATTTTTTTAACTGTCTTCTGGAGAGTAGGCTTGTTTTACAGCAAATTTATAAAGGATTTTGGAAACCATTAGGTGCTTATAGTTGTTTAAATCCTGTATTGAGGGCACACTTGTTTATTCAGTTTGTGACACTGCGCAGCTGTGATTCATGAACTCATGTGCACAGACCTTCAGGTGGATAAGTGTTATCACAATTTATTTTAGGGAGTTGAGAGAAGTTTTTCAGCTAGTTCCACATCTTCAGTATGTATAATATTGTGTGGATGAAATGTGTATATTAACAGAGTAATTCGTGAGTAAGACCTGATGGGTTTTATCTTGAGTAGAGATGAAGTGGCTAATGTAGATAATTGTATGTAGTAGAGTTTTCTTCAGCTAAATAAGAATTAGTTTGTACCCTAGGGTGGCCTGGTGGATTGTAGCCTCAGATGTGTCTCATTTCTAAGCCTTTTACGTATAGATGAATTAAATATGACAAATATACTTGCCGTGGATAGCACACCTGGAATACTTTTTGTGACTTAAATTGCTTAAGAACTCCTACATGTGTTGTATAGTTTGGTTTTAATGTAAACCCAAACCCTTTATTGGATGCCAGGGCAGAAATGTTTTCATTCTAGGTCTGGTGATAGGATTCAAAATAAGCCATATGAATTTGAGAGCAAAATAATTTAAGAAAAGGAAAAAAGAAAAGGCCATTTGTCTGTGTTCAGTGTCAGTTCTGCTGCAGGTTGAGCCAGGGAGGTCTCCCGTAACTCTGGATCTGATGATCGTCTGAAACCTGCACGCTGAATCAGCTCTGTTGCCTCAACATTGTTAGAATCAAGATGATTCGGTGACTCCATGAGGGATTAAGGCTGTGGTGCTAACACCCCCGATGCTGTGCGCTCTGTTCAGTGGTGTGCACAGCACTGTGCTACGTGAGTTACCATCTGAGCTGAAGCCACTGCCCTTCTTGGCGCACAGTCTCCTTCAGGCAGAGAATCCTGTTCTTTTTGAACTGTCTTTCCTTGATGCATCCTGTCTGAACTTGAGGCTTTCATTGTGTAAAATGGATTGTCAGTCCAGCTGGTGATGGGAAGATACTCAAAGGTGCTAAAAAGGAGGATACAGAAGCCCAGTCAGTAAGTGTTGGCCACATGTTGGCCCTCAGCCAGTACCACAGAGGGTCTGTAACACTGCTGTAAGAGGAGGCAGCATCACTGCCTTCCTGAAAAGCCTTTTCTTCTCTGCCCACTGCTGGGGTGGAAGAAACATTGGTGCTCTACAGTGTAGCAAAGCTTTAAGTTAATGGCAATTTTATGTTTAATGCAGGCTGATGTGACCCTCCGCATGGCCATTCTTTCATTAAGTTCAGCAGTACGGGAGCGTAAGCAGCTCTTCCTTCCCAGTTCATAGGCTCCTCACTAGAAATACACGGAGGAGGAAAAATATGCAAAGATGGAAGTTCACCAGGTGTGATCAGTGCTTTCAGCCTACTACTGCAATTTATTAGAGGGTCGTTTTGTGCCTGCCTACCTGGCAGCGCGTCGAGGTGACAGTCTACTGAACGGTGCTGTGGTTAATCTTGAGGGAGTTTTGCTTGTTTACATATGCTGTGTGCAACCATTGAAATGGGGAAAGCTGAAAATCCACTCTTCACGAGGATCACAGGGCTGGTGACTGTCCTACTGAAATGTACTGGTTTTCATGGAGAATGCTTTCTTTGCTTTGTGCCCATTAGGTTTTACTAAGCCTGTGTCTGAAGAGATGCCAGATAAAACACCGGGTGACACAGAACCTGTCCCCAGGAGTGAAGGTTAGTAGTTTTCTTTCCTTTTTTTTTTTTTTTTGACTAATTACTGAATAAAAGAATTATTGTGATTTTGTGAAGAATTTTTCAATTCAAGAAGTGAGTTTCCCTTACTGACCTTAAACTTAAGGGAGAGCTGAATTAATTCTGTGTGTGCATGTTTATCTAAATAGCAGGAACTTTTCGCTTGTTTTTGTGTAACCATTCCGTCTCACCCTAATCCATCATCTGTGATAATACTAAAATATATAATGGGGGGGGGGACCAGTGGACTGCTAGGATTTCAGTTTAGGAGAAGATGTTCTGTCCCCTTCTGATAAAGAGACCTTGCTGATTGAGACAAGTTTTTTTTATATGGAATGCTTGAGTCTCGTAGAACCAAAGCTGACACTTAAGTCGTGGGATGATTGATAGGAGGGATTAAATATGCATGATTTCCACTGAAGTCAGTGTAATCTTGAAATGCTCAGTCTTTCTGGAAATCAGACCATTTTTATCTTCTCGAGGTCCATTAACTTTAAGTTCCCACATCTGAAAGTTTGATACTTGGTTTCATGAAAAATTTGTTCTTTAAAGAAATTGTAATCCTGATAATTCGAGTCCTTCCTCAGAATCACTGCTGAATGTTTCATAAAAGTATTTTACACAAATTTGCTATTTCTCATGAAGGTTGTGAGGTGTTTCTGACAGTTTTGTGGCAAAACTAGTAGTAGCTCTTGTAGACGCTTGCTTTCTACATGCAAGGGCTATATTCGTTCAAGTATGTGTTTCAGTTTGAAAAAGCTTGCAGCTCAGGCTGGTTTATACTGCTTTCTTTCTAAACCTAAAAATATAAATCTCAAAATTTAGTTTTAAATATTTTCATGACATTTGAACCTCAGTTTTGACATTTGAAAGGCATCAAGGAACATGCTTCAATAATAATTTCAAAAAGCACATCAGTAACAGAAGAGAAACAAATTTCTTTCTGTGTAAATGGTATTAAGCTATGCTTAACTGCAAAAAGACTTTCTATTATTTTTTTTTATATTTACTGTGAAGCTTAATACATGTTACTATGAGAACTCTTGACATGAGAGGAGAAGCAGTTACAGCTAGTCTTGCAAAACTGAGTTCTCTGATGCATGTGTTGAGTGCCCCCCTTGTAAATAAATCTTTATGCTAAAAGCGCCGTGTTGAAGTCCAGTTAGAACCAAAGCCTATGCTTGTGCCATGAGTTAGGGTGTGGAACAAATTGTCATGTACCTTACTGGTTGCCTCCCTAAAAGTAGCCTATGTGATCACATCTGTGGCTCTCCTAGGTATTAATGAAGTATAAATGTGTTAAAATTACACTGATTACATAAGTTATATATTGAATTTCTTCTATGGCTGTGAGACGGTGGCAGATACTGCTGCATTTCAGCTCTCCAGCCTCCGAGAGGAGTTCTGGTAAATTAAGTGAAACACAGGGATGGTGTAAAACTTTCAGATCAAAGCTGGGGAAAACTCGCTCTGTCTGTGAAAGGTGACTTTATTTGCTCTTGCTGCATTTTAATTTGCCATGTAAGCAACTTCCAGTAAGTGAGTTGTAGGTTTTGCTTTGGCTTTACATCAGGAGTTAGAGAGCGCAGGACTTGCAATAGCGTAGAGCTGTAGATGGGCTGGGAGCAGGGGTCTGGGGGAAGGAAGGGGAGGGAATGGAAAGAGCCCTGCAGAGCATTATTAATGATGGAGTCACCGACGGTATCATGTGGCCATCAGACAAAGATTGATTCCCCTCCTTACGCTGGCAATCGGATATTGGTGCCTGTGCAGGTGGATGGGTGAGGACTGAGAGCTACTGTGTGCGTCAGTTAGATACTGCAAAGCCAACAGCTTTTGAGGTTAGGACAACCAAGGTACCAGCTTCCAATCATTTTCCTGCTAGCTTCATCCCCAAAGTAGATGGAAACTGAACATGGGATTGTTCATGTCTAGGTACAGGAGAGGGAGGCAGGGAGCTGCTTGTTTCATTTAATTTTTGGAAGAGTCTTGAAGCCTTTGGTGTCTCTTTGTTTCTGTAAATGGGGTTTCATTTCACCAGAACTGCCAACAGGTAAAAAATATTCCAGAAACATTTTTGCAGTGAAACAGGGACGTAGAAACTGCCCTGAGGATCTTAGTCAGTACCTTCAAGGGCTTTTGGGTTTTTCAGTAGCTTCTGACGTCTGTCTGATCAAGCAGACACAATACAGTGTCCTGCACATTATCAACGAAGGCTAGAACTGGAAAGCTTTCAGGCACCACATTTGACTAGAGTGTTTAGGAGTACCACAACTAAAAATCTTCTCCATGTGTGCTTTGTTGTACATTTTGAGGGAATTAGTACAAGATTCTCGTGACTTGAAATCTTCTGTATACACAGAAGACACATGAAAAATGATTGTCTGGGTCATTTAGAGACTGTGCATATAGGGTGGTATGACTGTTTATGTATTCTCTTATACATACAATATGCACATGTATATACATGTATAGAAATTTGTGCATGTAGACGTATCTAGAGCCTTAAATCCCGAGATCCTCAGGGAGCTGTTCCCATGGGTGGCATGGTGAGTGCCAGCCTCCCGGGATGTGTGGTTTCGGGGTTCCCAAGGTGGTGGGCATGGATGTGGCAGCGCCTTCCCTGGCACGCTGTGCTTCAGCTTTCATGTTTGGTGTTTGGAGATTGTCTAACTTCTCCACGCTATTTTTGTTTCCAGATAACGTTGACTTTCCTTCCTTCCCTCCCTCCCTAACCTAATACCTTGGGGTTTTGACCCAGGTGTGAGGAACCTGAAAAGTAGAAAATCTTCTTGCCTATAGAAATGAACTCTGTAGGTTTTGAGGTGCAACAGGCAATTTCAGTGAAGCTTGCTGCAGTAAGTTGGTTTTCATGACGCTCGGTGTTTTACAAACCACTAGCATGAGGAAAAAGAGCTGAATAACTACCAACAACTTGAAACACTTTTTTCTAGATTGTAGTAACACATCCTCAGGTACTTGGATTACTGGTGGTGTTGGCGAAGTAAGAAATTCATACAATAAAATACAGCTAATTAAAATTATGAGATAATGCTGAGTCTTTATTTTCAAATTACAGTTATCACTGTGTTCTGTTGCGATAAGAGCTTGTGAGGTTCTTCAAGCAGTTTGTATAAAAATGTGCTTTAACAGATACGATGTTTAGTCAAACAAAACTTGGTTTAGTCTGGATACTTTGTTTTTAATGACTCTTCTGAAATTAGTATTTAGATGTTAAAAAGAATGAATAAAAGTGAATCTTCACTTAGAGGCCTGTTCTTGCGTCTTGATGAAAATGTTCTACTAAAGACAAAACATGATACTAGTGTCTTCTAATGATACTAAATCATTAGTGCTGGAAGTTAGAACTTTGAGAGGTTTTGTTGTTTTACGCTCATAAATACCCTTCCTTTCAAAGAATGTTATGATAACGTTTACTGAAAAGCCAGTGGCTGCTCTAGCACTGAGTTTATAAGATGAACTTCCATGGTCTTTGATCATATGCATCTCTCTATTTACTTAGCATCTATACAGTTTACTAGTATGTAGAAATATTTCGCTGGTATGACTGAGTCAGAGTTAAGAAGTGAGTGTTTAATTTCTCATGTTCAAAATATCACTGCTACCTACATGCGTAAACATTTATATGAACTTTCTTAATTATTTCCAGACATCTTATTGCTGCTTGTTTTTTTTCCAAAGAAATATTCTTGCTGTCGTTGGTTAAAGAATTAAAAAAAAAAAAAAAAAAAAAAAA
>Ga0065711_1037123_pt1 | contig 20173 bp, 10 predicted proteins | sample Hoacrofraction12_FD_59098 | JGI IMG/M metagenome (GOLD analysis project Ga0065711, IMG submission 59098) | Hoatzin crop microbial communities from Cojedes, Venezuela - Epithelial fraction 12 v2 (version 2) | ecosystem: Host-associated > Birds > Digestive system > Esophagus > Crop | place... | reverse complement strand
GAGGACCTTGTCCAGGCGGGTCTTGAATATCTCCAGAGAAGGAGACTCCACAACCTCCCTGGGCAGCCTGTTCCAGTGCTCCGTCACCCTCAGAGGGAAGAAATTCTTCCTCATGTTCAGACGGAACTTCTTGTGCTTCAGTTTGTGCCCACTGCCCCTTTTCCTGTCGCTGGGCACTACTGAAAAGAGTCTGGCCCCATCCTCCTGACACCCACCGTTCAGATATTTGTAAGTGTATATTAGGTCCCCTAGACACGTCAAATTTTTTTACACAATTATCTACAATAAAGAGAAATTTAAATCATTTACAAAATGTTCTTAATTTTTTCTTTACTCTCAAGACAGCTACAGTAAGAACAAAATAAACATAAGATAGATGAAGTCCGGGTTTTATTTCACTCTGTATTTATAAAAAGAACAAAACATCTTGGTGAAGTTCCATCCACATGCTACTGAGATCAAATAGAGCATGATGAGAAGTGCAAAGGGATACAAAACAATAGCTGTGTTCTTCAAGAAGGGCAATGCGCTGTATCCCAGGAATGTTACGTAGATGTAATAACCGATTGCAATCAGCCATAATGTGTTCCCAGCAAAATACCCAATGACAGAATTGGATATGATGACATAGTTGATGAAGAACAGCTGGATGAAATGCAAAATGACCAGAAGTGGGTAGAAGGCATTCAGGTGAACATCAAAGGCATATCCCCACTCCACATCATAGTCTCTGTTCTGCTGCTTCACCAAGTACTTATTAGAAACAAACCACATCACAGTTGCAATCAGGAAGCCAACGCCTACGCAGTCTATGAAGACAACCCAAAGCAGCAGCTTTATTGTTTCAAAAAACCCTATGTCCAGCACAAATCCAAATCCTACAGTAGACACACAGAGCCAGACGCTGAACAGCACCAGGAAAACGGGGTAGTTCCTGGACCACTGGTCCTTCGTCTGCTTCCTGTAGTGGAAGTTCCTGTAGACCCTCCGCGGCGAAGCGAACAGATAGAGCATCTGCTACAGCGCGAACTCAATCGCTAGCCCCTATTCTCGTGGCGGACTTAAACTTACCGGACATCTGCTGGAAACGCAACAGAGCAGAGAGGCAACAGTCCAGGAGGTTCCTGGAGTGTGTAGAAGATAACTTCCTGACATAGCTGGTAAGTGAGCCTACCAGTGGAGGTGCCTCGCTTGACCTGCTCTTTACAAACAGAGAAAGACTGGTGGGAGAAGTGGTGGTTGGAGGCCGTCTCGAGCTTAGAGACCATGAAATGATAGAGTTAGCAGTTAGTGGTGAAGAGGAGGGTCAGCAACTACCACCATGGACTTTCAGAGGGCAGACTTTGGCCTGTTCAGCATGCTGATGAAGACAGTCTCATGGGAGAGAGTCTTGAAGTGCAAAGGGGTCCAGGAAGGCTGGACATTCTTCAAGGAGGAAGTCTTACAGGCACAGGAGCAGGCTGTCCCCATGTGCCGCAAGACAAACCATCAGGGAAGATGTCCGGACTGGCTGAACAGGGCGTTCTTGTGGGGACTCAGGAAAAAAAAGAGGGTTTAGCACTCATGGAAGAAAGGGCAGGTGTCTCCAGAGGAGTACAGGGGTCTTATTAGGTCATGCAGAGAGGAAATTAGAAAGGCAAAAGCCCAACTAGAACTCAGGCTAGCCACTGTTGTAAGGGACAACAAAAACATTTTTTACTAATGAATCAACAACAAAAAGAGGGCTAAGGAGAATCTTCATCCCTTAATGGATTTGGGGGAGGGCAGAACATTGCCACCAAGGATGAAGAAAAGGCTGAGGTACATAACGCCTTCTTTGCCTCAGTCTTTAGCAGTCAGACCGGTTATTGCCTGGTTATTCAACACCCACTGCTGGAAGACAGAGAAGTAGAGTGGAACAAACCTCCCATAATCCAGGAAGAAGCAGTTAATGACCTTCTATGCCACCTTCCAAGTGGCACTTGTAGACACTTACAAGTCTATGGGGTGGGAATGGATCCACCCAAGAGGACTGAAGGAACTGGCAGAGGAACTGGCCAAGTTACTGTCCATCATCTAGCAGCAGTCCTGGCCAGCAGGGGAGGTCCCAGATGACTGGAGGATAGCCAGTGTGACACTCATCTACAAGAAGGGCCAGAAGGAGCATCCCGGGAACTACAGGCCTGTCAGCCTGACCTCGGTGCCGGGCAAGATTATGGAGCGATTCATCCTGAGTGCGCTCACTGGGCATGTGCAGGACAACCAGAGGATCAGGCTCAGCCATCACGGGTTTGTGAAAGGCAGGTCCTGCTTGACCAACCTGATCTCCTTCTATGACCAGGTGACCCACCAAGTGGATGAGGGAAAGGCTGTGGATGTTGTCTACATGGACTTCAGTAAGGCCTTTCACACAGTTCCCCACCTGAAAGGCAGTTATAATGAGGCAGGTGTTCGTCTCTTTTCCCAGGTAACTAGCGATAGGACGAGAGGTAATGGCCTCAGGTTGCGTCAGGGGAGGTTTAGATTGGATATTAGGAAAAACACTGAAAGAGTGGTCAGACTTTGGAATAGCCTGTCCAGGGAGGTGGTTGAGTCCCCATCCCTGCAGGTGTTCACAAAACATATAGATATGGCACTTTGGGACATGGTTTAGTAGTCATGGTGGTGTTGGGGCGATGACTCGACTTGATGATCTTAGAGATATTTTCCAACCTTAATGATTCTATGATTCTGTGATTCAGTGCAGCCTAAAGAGAAATAAAAGAATGAGGGAAATGTAGCATGTTTCCATCATGTATTTTTTCCTTTCCGTTAGATGTATTTCTGTCTTCTTACTGGCTTACCCGTGGGTCATGAAATCAGTAGGTTGTAGAATACCTCTGAAAGTGTTTTGGTTCAACCTCCTCATCAGCCTTAATGCATGGTGACAGAAATACAGCCCATGAGATAGGTCCCAACTGGCACAGAAGACCCCTAGCACTGACCAAATACTTCTTATGTGGTCTTTTCTCTCACCCTCTGTACTGCAGTAGTCAGCTAGACACTTTGTCTCACCTTAAATAATGAAGGGAAATGAAGCTGACAGTGAAGGTTCTAGTAGGATTCTAGTAAGATGTAGTGACAGGACAAGGGGTAATGGTTTCAAACTGAAATAGGGTAGATTTAGATTAGATCTAAAAATGAAATTCTTCACTACGAGGGTGGTGAAGCACTCGAGCATGTTGCCCAGAGGAGTTGTGGCTGCCCCCTCCCTGGAAGTGTTGAAAGCCAGGTTGGATGGGGCTTTGAGCAACCGGGTCTAGTGGAAGGTGTCCCTGCTCATGGCAGGGGAGTTTAGGTCTTTAAGGACTCTTCCAATGCAAACCATTCTATGATTCTATGATTTTACATTAGCTAGGCTGATACCAAATGAGGTACCCACAGTAGGCATCTGGTCTTGAATTTGCTTGTCTATTTTAGGTGCCTATTTTGTGTTAGTAAAATGTACATTCTAAAAGAGCTGTGATAATTGTGAACTAAAACAGCTGTTTGCTTACGTGATTAATTCTTTTGTATATGTTCCTGTATTTTCTCAATTCTACTTGCTGAAACTTCTTAGAAATAACTTGGGTGCCTGCTTTCAAAAACTTAGTCAATAGTGCAATTGCAGTTTCTCAGGCAGTGTGTTCTTGAACAATAAATATTTGATTGAATGTGGATGCCCTGGATCAGAGTTTCTTTCTAGTGTAAGTCAATATACTGTCATAGATCATGTAGGATTATATACACCATATGTATTATCAGCAGAACTGAAAAGAAGTTGGAACCTGTAATAGCACAAATCCAGGTCAGGCATTGCTTTCTTCATATGGTGCCTGGGAAATATTCTTAAGGATATTTTCAGGATAGATATATTTATCTCTGTAGTGATTTAAAAAAAAAGATCTAGAGATAAAAAATTATCTTATAGATTTATGTAGTTAAACTCAAAACATGAATGTTCTTGTGACAAGGAAGCATATGCAGAATTACACACAGAAAAAGGTTAACAGAGCTCATTAATCAGATAGTTGAACTTATTTAAGGCAAACACAAACTTTAACGAATAATGGGGAAGACAATGAAAATGCAGCTTCCTGGCCAAGATAATTGTGCAGACAGATTTATCCTCACTTTCTTGATAGTGCCAACGTAATTACTATGAAATGCCAATAGCATAACAGTTTTCCGTTGAATGCTATGTTCCATTATATTAGTCAAGGTCTTAACATAAAAACCGTGTAAGTCTGTGTGTTAATGGGCTCAGTACTTCATTCAAATTCCAAACAAAAGGTACAGTTACTTCTCAGGAAATTATAATAATGATAAAGTCATTTCACTAAGGGAAAAAAACACCCACAAAACAAACAAAACCTCCTGTGGAGGATAAGAACCCAGAGGAATTCTATGAATAACTTAAAGATCAATTAGCACTCCCCTGTTAGGAACTTTTGCTAATTCTTTACGGACAGCATATTTTTTCCTCTGTGTAGACGGCGATAATTTCTGTATTATTTATGAAAGACAACAAGAGATTTTAGCTTTTAAGACATGGAGTGATGTCATTAATCAGTTGTGGCTGTACAACAGAGTTAAAGACTTGGCTATTCAGCCCATTTCATACAGATTAATTTACCCAAAATAAAAGATTTATGCAAGTGAGTGTATCTATGCATATACATGAAATACGTGAATGATATCTTACTAATTCATACATTTCCACCTGAGAGACAGAAGAGTGCAAGGCACTATTCTTCTCCAAAGTAATCAACAAGAAAATTTATCTGCAAAAATGCTGTTAAACATGGGTATATGTAATGTGACAGACTGGAACTGCTCTATCATTAAATTGCTGCGTTGCTTTTTTGACAGATGCATGAACACAATTTCTGTTTACCTGTTCAGGTTGTATAAGCCTCAGGTACGGGAAGGAGGAAGTTTTCTTTTTCTAACTGGCATGAACTGACTTGCTGTACTGCAAGAGTTTGGAACAATTACATGTACTTAGAATAATCCAGTGGTACCGTCAGGTAGCTCGTTCTCATTTTCTTAAAGCAGGAGATTCTTATGGTTAAGGAGTCCATGGACATGTGTGATTTAGTATCAGAATGTCCAATTAGCCACAAAGGGATGGCCCATGGAAGTCTTACCAGTCAGTCAAGAAACATCCAATTTCAAAGCCATTTGCAAGCCAGACTACAAGGGTTAATTTGGAAGACTTTGTCTGTACATAGATGCTATGTCTCTACCTGTTTTTGAGAGCAGCCTCTGGGCTGAGTCCCCAAAGATATTTAACTGAGAGCCTGTGGACTGCCTGCAGACTACCTGTGAACACTTGGCACAATGCTTGATGAAAGATTCCATATGCTCTCTGGCCATGCCAAGTTTGCTGGCTTGCGGGGTTCATGTAGCTGAGTGGTCTTGAGGATAGCCTCAGGTCTTCCCTCAGCAGACAATACACACTTATATAGGGAACCTGGACAATTATATTTTGAACATTTGTCTAAATTTTGAGGTATACAACTCACTGTGCCAACCCATGTAGATATAACTTATTTTGCAGGTGGGATTCACATTTTTCTTTCAAATTATAAGACTGACATGTTATAAGATGCATAATGATGGGAGGCTGATAATAGAATTATAAACTGCATGCACTAAACTGTTTGAAAGGTGAAGAAGATGTTATTCAGCAAGAAGTTTAAAACTTAAGACTTACAACATTTTACAGCCTTGAAATACTTACACTGGGGCAGAACTAAGAACAGAGTTTCAGGGATTGACTTAATACTTTCTTTATGTATAGAATAGTTTCTTATATGAAATTGCCTAGCAGAAATACAGAAAAGGCTGCATGGCAACTGTGTAGTACCAGAGAACGGCAGTTTCAAGTAGATCCTCTATTAAGTTGCCAAAACCTATGATTAAAGCTTTCCTATGTCATATTTCCATTTTGGACTAGATGTTGAATATCAGCATGGTGAGATCGTTCGTTTTGTTCTCGGTCTAAGACATCCAGGTGCGTCTGTGACCTGACTGTCTGTTCTGGATTCTGCTCTGACAGATGGGCACCTAAATACATGACTCTGTAGTGTCCACCCATCCTTCAATTATTTTTCTGAAGTGTTCACCTAACTTCTTTTTTAGTCACAGTTCTTCTAGAAATGGCACAGTTTAATTAAGCAATACATGTAGATTAAATCCCTGTTTAGGTATAAAAGTCCATTTTATTTTCTAATGCAAAGATGAAAAGTTGCCACCCTTTGTGTCACCTTTGAGAGATTCTTCATGTAATGTATCCATATTTAAAGTATTTGTTAGCATTTTGGGAAAGAACTTTTGCCCCATGGCCAAATGAATAGTATTTAATGTGAAAGTCATGCTTTTCATTAGCTCTCATCCTCATTAACATTTGTCACATTCTCTTACTTCAGAAGGTCAGTAGCTTGTCATTTCTCTTCCTGGAAAGTTATAAACACAAAAATGTGACATCCTAAATGTCATGTTATTTTGTTTCTCAACCATAGGACAAAGGAGAAATTAAGTAGTTTCTTACATGAATAAAAAGGTATAGAACTAGTCTGCAGATATGAAGAGCACCTGCTAATTTATCTAGTAGATCAAAAGTCTGTGAGCAGTGGTCAATATAGAATATACAATATTTAACTACATTAATGAAATTAAAATCTAATTAAAATATTAAAAATGTAGCATTGTTCTAAACAATTTTATGCATTTACTTCAAGGGGAAATTTCATATGTTAACAAAGATATTTGGAATTTTTTTGGTCTCATGTTCCTGTGGATTTTTCTTCCTTTGAAATAGGTTAGAAGAAATATGAATTGCAAGTGAATCTTGAGTTATAAAAAAAGTTTGTCCCCATAGTTCACCCCAAAGTGAACTTCAAGTTGTATTACAAGGAAAGGTCAACATTCTTTTTCTTAAGAAGACGAATAATTTATTAAAAGCATAAAAAGAAGTCTAGCTAAATGTAGATCTTCTTTTTTGCCTATTTCCTAGTTAGAAATGCTCCTATTTTACAGAGAATAATAATTTAACATTTTTTGCTGTTCACACACACTGTATATGCTCTTTCTCAGCTGTATGTTTAGTAGTTTTCTCCAATTCTGTAATAATGCATCTGCTTTTAAAAGCACATGTATCTGAGTCAGAAGTGTGTCTGTATGTGAGTGTGCATGCATATATCAGGAGAAAAAAAGTGATAAAACTGTATCTTACGTTTTTGTAGCTCTTTTTCTGAGAGCCTACCTGGAGTACTGCATCCAGCTCTGGAAGCCTCAGAACAGGATAGACATGGACCAGTTGGAGTGGGTCCAGAGGAGGACCACAAAAATGATCCGAGGGATGGAACACCTCTCCTACGAGGAAAGGCTGACAGAGTTGGGGCTGTTCAGTCTGGAGAAGAGAAGGCTGCAGGGACACCTTATAGCGGCCTTCCAGTACCTGAATTTGGCTTATAAAAATGTTGGAGAGGCACTTTTTACAAGAGCATGTAGTGACAGGACTTTAAATTAAAAGAGGGTAGATTTAGATGAGATCTAAGAAAGAAATTATTTACTATGAGGGTGCTGAGGCACTGGACCAGGTTACCCTGAGGAGCTGTGGATGCCCCCTCCCTGGAAGTGTTGAAAGTCAGGTTGGATGGGACTTTGAGCAACCTGGTCTAGTGGAAGGTGTCCCTGCCCATGGCAGGGGGGGTGGAACTTGATGGTCTATAAGGTCCCCTCCAATCTAAACCATTCTATGATTCTGTGACTTATTTCCTTGTGTTTCTGAATATGAATGGCTAAAATATTCAGAGGGTATTCAGAGGTTCATGTTTGCTTCATACCTCAGCTATTATCTATGAGCTCTGCTTTTTGATTGATGAACGTAAGATACTGCTGAACAATTTTTCTTCTTTCGTTTGGAACCAAAAGCAGGATGGGATGATAGCAGTAGCCAGAATGAAATGGTCTAAACCAGTTCATGATATACAAACCAGAGTATCAAGAACTTTGACATCTTCCTTAAGAAAACAAGTATGTCACAAATTATAAAAATCAAAATGGATACAAGCTGTTTATCTCTAACCAATAATCCAATAATGCAATTATATCAGGTATTGTATGTACTAGCAAGGCCAACAAGCCAATATAAGGTAACATATTTTTATGCACATAGGACTCTACCTATCACTGAACAGCTGAGGCTTTAATTTGATTCTCACATCTGTAAGAAAAATATATAGTTTAAGAATTCAATGAATAGTGAAGAAAGAAAAAAACTATTCAAATTTAGTAATGCTTAACATGATAGGCTAGGATAAAAGATAATGAACTACCTATTTTCTTACACATACTGGCAAAGGTGCTTTCCCGACAGACAAATTGTAATTCTGTAGGGAAAGAAGTGTTCATTGGCTACAGCCAGCAAGCTCAAGACCTATAAAAACATTTACCAACTGGGAAGCAACTATGACAGAACATATTTTTTTGCAATTAATCTAGTAATCCCATGCTACTTACAAAGTATTTGTCACTTCTCTTCTTTATAAAGGATGCCCACTTACACATGTAGTGAGGAAATGTCATTCTCTTTATAACTAGAAACTATCTGTGACTGAAAAAAAAAGAAATTCTGAGTTCCACTTCTGTATTAAAATCCACTTTGAATAAAAATAAGCCTATATAATAAAGCCAAAATGATGATTATCAAACAACAGTTGCAGTCACTTGATCATGAAATATGTAAAAAGGAAACCACAATCTGTAAGTTCTCATACAAATACAATATTTGGGAAGACACACTTTGCTTTCTGTATTTTTAATGCTCAAAAAAAGCTGGTTTATGCTATCTTTATTCTAATAACTTCAGTTTGAAGCTTAAAATTATGATTTTTTTTAGACAGGGAAAATGTCTTTATAGGAGAATGTTCTTGCTCGTTATGACATAAGATATTTTAAAAGTAATGTATATGTCTCTAAATATTATTACTCATACGGCTTAAATCTTATTGCACATTCAGTAGCTACTGGTTTAACTTCATCTGAACTTGTTAAAGACTGAATCTGTTTGAGTGAATTATCAGTAGAAAGTCTTAAAACTATTTGGTTGTGAAGTGCATTTTTGGAGCAATTCAGAAACTACCAATACTAAGGTAAAAGATTTTTTGTGTAATACTGAATTCTCTTACTCTGAGAGAAGACCTGACTCACATTAAGAGGATGGACAATAGAAGCAAAAGAAATATCTGTTTAAAATAAATACTAACACTGAAGATTCAAATCAATGGCACGAACAGTTGCACATCTTATTAATAATTCAGGTAATGTCTTTTTCTTTTGGGAAAGCAACTTTATATTGTACATCAAAATGTGTATGAGCAGTCTTACATCTTTCACAGATCATCTTTGAATGAATTTATTTGTCAGCTTTATTGTTCACAATTGCATTATATTTCATGTATTTTTGCTTTCGTAAGCAGTTTATTACATACTTGGTCAGCATTTCTGGGCAGTAAGAATACTGTGTAAATAAATCCAGTGCAATGACATCCAATGGCTGCTGTACTACTACTGTATATAACCCTTGCTTTGGACACCAACTTATCTGTCTCAGAAGAGCTGGTTCTGTTTTATTCTTTGTTACTGAATTTGTTTAGATCACTAATATTGTGTTGTGAAAGCCAAAAATAAAACATAACATGTTAATAATTTACTTGTTTCCTTTTGACTTGTGTCCCGGTATTTGGCTATGGTGGGAGAAGCTTTGGAAGTTTTTGTCAAAATAACTCTTGAGAAATTTTATGGCAATTTTGCAGGATAAGCCTAATCAGTTAGAACTTGGAAGATTTTAAGATTGTAATTTTTACAATTTGGGCTATCAATATAACAAAACAGCAAAATGACAGAGACAATTATTACAAACAAAAAACAAACAAACAAGAACAAAAAAACCCCCAAAATCACACAACCAAGAGTACAGAACATTGTTTAACATTTCTGGATACCCCTTAAGACGCTGTTTCAAATTTAAACTGATAACAGTAAAAAGGTAGTGAGATGTGGTCTAAACGGAACTGTTTTCCCTGCTATACCCTATACCTGGCTACAACTTCTTGTCCCTTCACATTCCACCATGGGACAGACTTGAATAGCTCCACACCCTTCACTGCTGATCCTGCACAAGCTGAAAGCAGCATGACTTTTCGCATAGACTGTGACAGAAACACCATTAAGTCCTCAGACTGTGATGGTCAGGCGTGCCTTGAATTTAATTAGTTCTGGAAAATTGAACAGCCACCTCATGGCTGATTAAGGTACAGCATCATCCATTTCTTCACTGAAAGATACTAGAGCTGACAAAAATCTTTGAGGTGGTTTTAAATCAGCCATATCAGGCTTCCATTAAGTATATACAGTATTTCCTGAAAATAAAATAACACCACTGAACTAGTAAACATGAAATACTGAGGGACTTCCTCTGACAGAAGAGCTCAAGGAAAGTCGGTCAGAAAGCTCAGCAATCTGTTCCATCTGAAACACCCTCTCACTGAACAGAATAATGGAATTAGCAAAACTTTCTCCCTGGCTAAAGAACATACTGTGTTGTGAAGAAAAACCTCGGGAACAGAAGCGTGGGCAATAAACTATAAAAATATTGTTCTGGTCAGGATGAAAAAGCGAAATAGCCTCCAAGTTAGACAGTGTCAGAGACAGGATCATGAACTAGATGGACAATCAGTCTGGCCTGGAATAGTGGCTTCTGCATTCTTGTGAAAGAAAAAAATGGAATTCTGTAGAGAAAAAAATGCAGAATAATGTTTCTAGCCAGAGGAGTGCCCTTGGAAGTCTGCTTCCACTAGCGTGTGCCCTGTTGCTCCTTGCCTTCCACAAAACACAGAGCTGCTGCTTTTTTACAACAAGGGATTCCTTATCAACTTTGTAGGCTTGCCGTAGAGACATCATGCCACTTTCCTTCCCAGAGAGCTGGAAACTCTGTCCTTTCAGTGCTGCAATACCAGAAGACCTGAGCGTTGGTAGACACACACTTCTTTAGTGCTGCCTCCCTATCCAGGAATGTAGTACTCCAGCACAGTCTTACTGACATTGTTACCCTGTAAATAATGGTAGTCTCTGTGATTGCCTATTTTGCCTGTATTTTTCTGCATTTTATTAATGCATTTATGAAGTGGTGGTTGTCTTTTGTGAGAGATAAAAAATGAGAAATAAACAAGATATCTGTGTACTTCCTTCGTATCAGTCATTTCACCTCACTGTAGCAGTGACAGACTGCTTTCCAAGGATGCTGAGACAGTGAGCAATTTAAATGTGAAGTAGCAAAAGTTGTCAAGAACATTTCACACAGGTTGGCTGGCTTTGAATTGTAATGTTTCACTTAATTTGTTTCATTACATAACCACTTTAGGAACACTTCTTAGTTCAAACCTCTCTTGCATATTATCACTCGCTCTCTAAATTTTCTTGGTAGAAACTTTAGTCAAGGTGAGAAGTTTGTGCTGGCTAAAACAATAAGAAGCTCAGAAAAAATATCAACGTTTAAAAGCTATTTTCATTGTATAATTCCTGAAAAGGAACCGGTTCATCTTCTTATTAAACTTTCCTGAGATTAACAGACATTCTTCTTCACAGACAGTGAGTTTTCCCTCTCAGTATGTCTGATTTTCAGAGCACAGACCTTAGGTTAATGGAATATCTCACAAACAATACTGTATTTCTTTTAAAGTCAATAAATTGTCCATTATAGGTTCCATTTTTAATGGAAAAGTAGTTGTTTGATGTTTCCCTGTGCAGTTTAGGAGGGCATATACTTCTGCTGCATTTTCACCTTCACAATGGAGGAAAACGTCTTCTACTAATATGTCAGGAATGCAGCCCTCTGTTGTTAATTCAATTTATGTTCAGGCAACATCTGAGACTCACTTTATCGTAAAATTGTCCTTAGTGTATATGAGGCCTAAACATCCCTTCCTGAAAGAGATAAAAATGTAATTAAAGTCTGATATGATCCACTGTCGGAGACGGAGCATTAAACTAAACAGCTATTAGATTTAAGTCTGGTGTTGCCAAGTCTAGTGTAAATCTCATGATTTAACAACCTCAAAACTATCTTTCTTTTCATTTTGTTTTATAAGAGCTAAACATTAATTTCTTCTTTTTATCTTCAATGTTCATATCTTTATTGGTCTCTGGACTCACATTTTTAACATTTAGCTATGACTGGAAAGGTTTTTTTAAAATGACGACTGAATTTCTCTTACCATAGCACGACTCCAGAGAAGCTGTGACTTCAGAAATTTTATAAATCCCATTATGTCAAATTGTATGAGCTGATAGTGTCTGCTGTAACAATTGCCATTTACAAGTCCAGATCTAGCAAAACCCACTCATGATAGAAGTGATTATGCTAAAATTCTAGCAAAATATTTCATTATTATAGTGTTCCTATAAAAAATCTTCTGTGAATTTCTGGAACACTTATTTATAATTTTAGCCAAGATAATGGTCACTTGTGTGATAGCAGTCCTTGATGACTTCCCATATGGGTGAGGAAAAAAAGAAAAAAAACCAAGGAAAATGTAGAAAACTTCTGCTAAAACCAGTTTCATCTGGAAATGCTAAAAATCAGGAATTAATGGAGAAAAATAATGAAGTGTTTCAACATTTTTTCTCACTTTAGAGAAAAATACTTCAGAGGATAAAGCATTTCTTATCTGTTCCAAAAACTGCGAACAAGTAACAGATTTGATATTAAGATGCTTAAATGTAGTTGTCTAAATACAAACCTTTACATGGGAGCTTGGTGTTCAGTACCTCACTACAGCTACCGGAGATCTAGGGCTCGGTTTGACTGCCCATTGAGTGTGATCTGAGATCACTCTGGGAGTCCTGCCTGGCTTGCAGCTTTTGCTGTATGGCATACCTCCTGTGTCATCTCTTGACAGCCCCATGAATAGTTCACATGCCATAAGACATTTAAAATTATGTCAGATGCTTATACTTTGGCACTTGAGCACCATATCTGTATCATCACAATTGAGAGGATGAGGGAAAAAAACCCTTAATATGAGATGCTTGATGGAAATTTCACTCTGTTTTCTTCTATTTCTTCGTTTTCAGTAGCTTATGTTGTATTTCTCTGGCTCCTCATGCGGCTCAAATAAATGGTGCCATGCAGTGGCACAGAATATACACCTCATAAACATAGCCAATTGTGAAGTATTAGTAATTTCTAACACTATTTTCCCAGCACAACTTAGTCAACTGAATGAATAAATAGATGCTTTTCAGGTACAAAAGTGAGTTTTGGTGTGTAGAGATTGGTCACACAATATGTTTGATTCTGGAGAAGAGAATTTATGAAAATATATTGCCTCTATTATCTATCAACACTTCTTCAGCAGGGAGTTAACTCTAAAATTATGGAAAATAAACAACAGTAAATGCTCCTTTTATGCCAGTGATTAATCCTAGTTTATTACAAACAATGAAAATTTGCATCAGATTCTGCAGTGGTCATTTTCACTTTGTGTGAGAAACTTCAGATATACACTCTTCAGCATTTGCTTTACTTGCTTTGGTACTATTCATCTCATTGAATGTTGAAGAGTTTTCTGTCTGGCTGTATACGGAATTTTATATACCTTATACAATGTGTAAGAGAGAATAACGAAAGAGCAGTGAAAAAACTATTGAAGACAGTTGTCATCAAACCGCATCCCTGTAGAACATTGCTGTGAATTGGAAAGCTGTCATATTGCTTATCACTGTATGAGAGCGTAGCCTTCCTGTCATTTTAGAAAAGCTAAATCAGAGTAAGAAGACCAAGGAGTAGAGGATATGACTAGAAGAGGAAACCATTTCTTTACAGTATTGGTTTCCCCTGGTTTTCTTTTGTCATAAACACATTTTTTGCAGTTACCTTGCAAAAAAAGATTTGCCAGTAAGTGATTTCCCAAACTGAACATCCCTTATCTTCCTGGAAGCATGTAATCAGCAATACTTTCAATCTCCTCGGGATAGCACTTGTCAATGCACTGCCTACATCATATACAAGGGCATTTCTCTTTTTATTTTCATGAACGCATCTTCTTTGTTTTTAAGTAATTTTTGACATTTAGAATTATTAATGGCTAGTTTAATCTCTCTTTTTGCTCTTGTAGACATGCAAAACAGGAGGTATGTTTCCAATATCAGCATTTCAGCTGGTGTTTCTGTGTCTTGCTGATGAACTCTACTTCTTCCTCATGCTACCAAGTGGCCATCTCTTCAGAGTCACATACAGGTGGTTCTGTAGGAAGGTCTGCAATGGCTGAAGCCTACAATTTCTCTTAACTGCTGTTGCATAAGCAATATGTTCACATGAGTAGTATTCATGCTGGTGGGTACTCAGCACTGGGTCTGTTTCCTTTTAATAAGGATTATGTCTCAGTTTAGAGCACAAAATTTGGAGTTTTGCTAAATAAAGGGTCTTGTTTCCATTGTCAAATAATCCTAAATCTCCACTCTCAAAGGATGTTTGTACTTTTTTGCAAAGATCAAGCCAATAAACAGATTAAATTATAATTCCTTCCAATGAGCTCTTTGTTGATTTGTGATTAGTATGTGTCACATTTCACTAACATCAGTATGAACTTTTTAGTCTAATTAGAAGAAAATAATAAGATATGACTTTTTTGATATGATGTGTCGTGTTTTTTCAGTGAGGCATGTTTGACACTGAGCATGGCAATGAAAAAGCAGCTGGTATTAATATAATGTAAAAGTAAAATAAACAACATATAATAAATCAGTCTTACATAATCAAAATAAAATTATGTAGTAACTTAATATAAATGTTTTAGCTAATGTATTGTGCTCTAATATAATACGACATGCCAGTAGTGTTAATGCCTAATATGAAATGATGTGATGTCTAATACAGAAGAAAAACAAGTTTTGAAATGTTGGAATTTCCTGTGCACCAGAACATTTGACTGTTGTCTGGATCTAAAGACAGAATAACGGTGAGAGCATGAAGAAAAACTGAAAAAAATGAAGGAGGGGAAAGCTTGAAAGAAAAGACAAAATGGGGTGGCTCATACTTTGAGATTTGTGAGATTCATCCCCGTCAGCAATTTATAACACTTGGTAAAATGTTTCTGTGTTTGTTTCCCCACTGCACTGAGCACACGCTGGACACGGCAGTTAGAGTCTCGTGCTGTAACATGGAGGAGCAAGGAGCATGCACGGGCTTGGGAGCATGTGGTGCCTGCACAGTGCAAATGTCCTGGGCAGCCCCAGGGGCTAAAAAGTATTAAAATCTACCCTGAGACAAATACTTCTGTGCTCGTCATCATGAACTACTGAGAGCTCAAATTAGGGGTCATGTTTGGTACAGACCTGAGTAAAAGTGGCCGAAAAAAGAAAAGGGAGATGTCCTAATATCTGTCAGACAGCTGTCTTTCCCAGTATGGCAGAAAACCAAAGAAAAAGTTCTTATTTTAAGACTTAGGAGTAGCAAGATAAATTTGGATAATCAGTTTGTAAAATCATATTTCTAGAGATATGCATATTAATGATATTCTCTACATATGGGATGCACTAACTTAAGCGAAATTTTAGTTTGAAGGGAAGGGGACAAGCTACTTAACAAAATGCTCTGAAGAATGAAAAGAGAGATCGGGGGACAGCTATGCTTTTCATGTTTTTGCTCGTTTGAATATTTCCCCTATTCTCAGTGATGTTTCTCTGGAAATAAAAGGTCCAAGTTCTAGATTGTTAATAATCTCAACATATAAAATGAGGAATTCAAATTTACTATCTAAATTGTCTGTTATGTTTTATATATAGTTTGTTTCAATTCTCTTTCATTAAACTGAGATTGCCTGCCAGTTCTACAGCATGTAACCCAAGGACTTTTATATCCGATATAGGAAAGGAAAATTAAAACTGATTCTTGATTTTTTTGGTTTGATGAGTATTTCTTCCAGTATCTTTGATTTTAGGCTGCTGACAAGAACATCTGTAAAGCATAAATTCAGATTTGTTGTAAGCAGCTGATGTTCACAAGAATACAATGGGCTTTAGAAGGCTAAATTCCACCCAACAGCACCTACCTTAATGTTTTTTAAACCATCTGATTAAGGTCTTAATTACTGTTGTCATACTTCAAACTATGAAGACCATTCTTACACATATTGGTTTTTAAACTGCAGCCCTTAGAATCTAAAAAATGTACTAAGATTAAAATAACTGTTTTGATTCACAAAATTATAGATTGTGGATGGAAACCCAGTAGAAATATTTTAACAATACTTTTATATTAGTATTATAACGAATTAAGCCCCTACTTTGTAGAGCAGTGCTTTTGCATAGATGATTAGGCTTTGCAGATTTGTTTTATAGCATCAGGATCAAAGTGATTAATAATAATAACAACAATGATAGAACAACAACAATGGAAGAAATAATATAAAGACGACTTTATAATTTTAGGAGATATACATTTGTCATGCAGTGAAGTTTGCTTACATAGTGACCCATTAAATAGTTCTGATTTGCTAGTGTTCATTGTAACTACTTTGGCTCAAAGAGGTAGGAAATCTCTGACTCAGAGAATAGAAACTTATATATATGGTTGACATTATTTAATACTCTATTGTCTGCACAGGGTTTCAATTACTGGAAGATATGGGCAGTATTACAAATTATGATGCCCAAAGAGTATAATTCAGAGTAAGATAATTCCCTGCTTTTGTGTTTCATCCAACTGATCCTCTATAATTTTTTTTAAGCAGGTGAAGATTTATAACACATGCAGGCTTCAGAATCATTATTACCTGTCTCTGCATAACATTTGATTAAGCAAGTCTTTGCATATTTATCACTAAAATGGAATTACTGCTGTAATTAATTCTAATTTTTCTGATTTGGTTACAGTTACGGATTCAAGCAGCATGTTAATTTTCTTTGACTTTCTTAAGAATCCATTATAATCAAAGTTTGATTTCAAAAAAGTAATTACTTGAATTTTGTAACTGACACTCTCCAGTCAAAAATGCTTTGAAAGAAAGAAATTTATCACTATTCCTTTTACTTCCTAACTTTTTATTTATAAATAAAATTGTCTAAAGAGTTTCTTTCTCAAAGAAGTTTAAAGCATTACATTTAATTAGAAATTTTTTAGAGTAGAGGAAGTACAGGTTATTTGCTCAATAATAGCACATATATTCCAAGCAATGTATAGGATTGTTTATTTTGGTTCATATTTCCTCATATTATTTCACCTGTTAATCTCATACGTGGAGGAAACGATTGTGCTTCTTTGGGTTCTGTTACTTCCGCTCTGTGTATTTTTTAAGTAACATCTAATTATGCATTCAAATTGATAACTGTTTTTATTGCCTGTATGCACAGATTTTCAAAACCTGTATCGGCTGAAGTAGTAAACTACAACATTTCCCTTTCAGTATCAAAACTGGACATTTTGAGCTATATCACTGAACTTTTCTTACCTGCTTTTCCTATATCTCTTCCAAATAGCCTTCATTTTGGTATAATTTCAGAAAGTTTGGAGATAATTCCTTATCATACAATACAACTTTGTGAAAATAATTCCCTTCAAATTTCTACAGGTTTTACTCCCAGTAGTAGAAAGTGAAATTATGTTGTAGTGCAGTGCCATAACTATTACTGGCAACCTTTTTATTCACAGCTGCTAGAATGGAGTTCCTCTCATGGTGAATGCCTTTATATTGTTTCAACTTTCTGCAGAGATCTGCTAGTTTAATTTCTTCTAATACAGCCCGGTAGTGTCAATATTACCCAGAAATTCTGCAGAAATGAAATACATTTAGTATACATAGTTCAATTTCTTTCATACACATCTGTTTTCGCATTCTTATACATAATACTCTACTACATATAAATCCAGTTTAAAAAATCTTCTGTATGGTTTTGTGAATAATAAATCACAAAAATAAATTCCTAGGCAAAACATAACTTTCAAGAGTATTATTTTTTAAGATTTAAGAGGTTTAACAAGAAATCAAGCAGAAAATCACTATATTGATGTGTTTCCAGTTACTGTATTATAAGGGGAAAAAACAGACTTTAAAAAGAGGTTTGTAAAAATAAAAGTACTGTATGCTTAACATGTAAATTCTTCACCTTCATAAACATTTTTGGGAACGAATATTCCTCAACCTGCTATGATGTTTCCCCCTCAAAAAAGGAACTATTTATCTCAGGAGACACTTGTATGCTGAAAAGGTTTCACAGACATGGTACATGGAGACTTCAAGTGAAGGAGAGGCAGAAGCATTCAGTAGCTGCAGATATATGCAGAATTACTAAAGTCTCCTTAAGTTTCATGTCTGTTCTATGAAGAAATTCTGGTTATTCTACATATCAGAAAGCATTTCAAAAGGCCTAAGAAGAGCACTGCATGAAGAGTTATCCAATAGGAATTCATAGAAAGAAGGATTTGAGTGGAATTTAGATTGTCAGAATATGTAAAAAAAAAAAAAGGTAGTGATTGACCTACTGAAAAAACAAGCTAACATGCATTTAATTTCTTTCCAGTGATAACTAGTCAAGGAGGCATGGAGTTCTAAGACTTTTTCATCCTTACCAAGATTTATTGTCATTAACTAGTTTTAGTTACTAAAATGACTGTGCGTAAGGAGGTATAACGTTCACAGAACAGAAGACGACTGTATTATAATAAAAATCTATGGTTTGAAATTTAAACATGGACTATGTTATACGTAGCCTGTCGTGGTTTTATTTCTCGCAACCATATTAAAAATAGTCTGAATAAACAACACTGTAAGACCTTTGATATCATTTATAACGATTTCTCCAGGAAAGTACACTATCTGCTCATGCTGTGTGAGGGCACAGACATGTTTGCATGTTTCTTTCAATCTACCGCGTTATTTTAGATTTTAAGGGATATGTAGCTGATTAATGTTAGTGATAAAGCTATCCTTCATTCTCTGTGAAAATATGTGTTTTCTAACATGTTACACAAATATTTGTAAGTAAATTATAGTATAGTTTTGCTAAAGGAGAAAAGTTTATTTCAGTGCTCTGGGCATTTGAATGAAACTCCCAGGAAACTCCCTGGTCTGATATGGCCCTCTGATTATTACCCGCTGTTGGTTATGCAGATCGGCAGTGATGAGATCACAGAGAAGTCGAAGGCCACCAAAGGGACTGCAGGGCATTGGGGCGGTTGGTGGAAGGATCAGGGGCACAGGTAGTGTTTTCCTCAATCCCGTCAGTGGCAGGGAAGAACATTGAAAGGGACAGGAAAACTCGCCTGATTAACAGGTGGCTCAGACTGGTGCCATCGATGGTATTTTGGAGGTGTACACAGCACCAGGCCTGCTGGCGACAGATGGAGTCCAGCTGTCTCAACGCAGGAAAATGATTCTCACCCATGAGCTGTTGGGGCTCATCAAGAGGGCTTTAAACTAGGTTTGAAGAGAGAGGGATATAACCAGGCTCACTAGAGGTGAGCCTAGGCGTGGCATGACAGTGTTGGGGGTGAGATCGACGGCCCAGCTCGTGCACATCTACACCAATGCAGCATGGGCAACAAACAGGAGGAGCTGGCATCCATTGTGCAGCAGGTCAGCTATGACTTGACCACCATCACAGAAACACGGTGGGCTGACTCTCATGACTGGAGTGCTGCAATGGATGGCTATAAGTTCTTCAGAAGGGATAGGTGAGGAAAGAGAGGCGGTAGGGTGGCTCTGTGTGTTGGAGACTGCTTTGATTACATAGAGTTCGATGACAGTGAAGATAAGATTGAGTGCTTATGGGTAAAGACGGTGGGCAAAGCTAACAAGGCAGACATCCTGCTGGGGGTCTGTTATAGACCACCCAACCAGGATGAGGAGGTGGGTGAAGTTTTCTACAAGCAGCTGGCAGAAGTCTCACAATCACAGATTCACAGGTTCACAGAATGGTAGGGGTTGGAAAGGACCTCTGTGGGTCATCTAGTCCAACACCCCTACCAAAGCAGGGTCGCCTACAGTAGGCTGTAGAGGACCTTGTCCAGGCGGGTCTTGAATATCTCCAGAGAAGGAGACTCCACAACCTCCCTGGGCAGCCTGTTCCAGTGCTCCGTCACCCTCAGAGGGAAGAAATTCTTCCTCAT
>Ga0065711_1037122_pt1 | contig 20174 bp, 14 predicted proteins | sample Hoacrofraction12_FD_59098 | JGI IMG/M metagenome (GOLD analysis project Ga0065711, IMG submission 59098) | Hoatzin crop microbial communities from Cojedes, Venezuela - Epithelial fraction 12 v2 (version 2) | ecosystem: Host-associated > Birds > Digestive system > Esophagus > Crop | place... | reverse complement strand
ATGGGTCCGGTCGGCAGATCGGGCCCTCTGTTCCCCTCAGAAGGGAATCACCTATGACAATTACCCTTCTTTTTTTCTTAGCTGAGGCAGTTGTAATACGTGGGGCTGTCTGACTCATTCTAGGCAACCCCCCGGATGGAGCTTCACCTACACCCACTTCCTCTGTGGCCGGTCCCTCACATTCCAGAGCCCCATATCTGTTGTCATAACATATTGGTTTCAACATGTAAGGAAAATACCAGAACAGTGTATGCGTTCAAAGGGAAGACACATTCTATTTAGCACACATTTGGAAAATAGCCGTGTGTATACACACAAGTGTCTAGGCTTTGACAAAAGGGGAAGTCGTATTTCTCATGGCTGGGAGATAAAATTAGAAAGGCCAAAGTCCAGCTAGAACTTCATCAGGCTACTGCCGTAAAAGACAGTAAAAATGTTTCTATAAATACATTAGCAACAAAAGGAGGGCTAAGGAGAATCTCCATCTTTTATTGGATGCGGGGGGAAACATAGTGAAACAGATGAGGAAATGGCTGAGGTACTTAATGCTTTCTTTGCCTCAGTCTTTAACAATAAGACCAGTTGTTCCACAGGTACCCAGTTCCCTGAGCTGGAAGACAGTGAAGCGGAGCAGAAGGAAGCCCCCATAATACAAGGGGAAATGGTTAGCAACATGCTGTACCACTATGGGTGTAGTCTATGGGGCCGGATAGGATACTGAGGGAGCTGGCAGAAGTGGTCACCAAGCCAGTTCCATTCATTTATCAGCAGTCCTGGCTAACCAGGGAGGTCCCAGTTGACTGGAGGTTAGCAAATGTGTCACCCATCTACAAGGAGGGCCGGAAGGAGGATCTGGGGAACTACAGGCCTGTCAGTCTGATCTCAATGCTGGGGAAGGTTATGGTGCAGACCATCTTGAGTGCCATCACATGACACGTACAGGAAAACCGGATGATCAGGCCCAGTCAGCATGGGTTTATGAAAGGCAGGTCCTGCTTGACTAAGCTGATCTCCTTCATGAAAGGTCACTTGCGTAGTGGATGAAGGAAAGGCTGTAGTATTGTCTACCTAGACTTAAGTAAAGTGTTTGATACCACTTCCCACAGCATTCTACTGGAGAAACTGGCTACTCATGGCTTGGATGGGTGTATGCTTCACTGGGTAAAAGTCTGGCTGGATGGCTGGGCCCAAAGAGATGTGGTAAAAGGAGTTCAATCCAGTAGGTAGTTGGTCACGAGTGGTTTTCCCCAGGTCTCAGTACTGGGCCAAATTCTGACTAATATCTTCATCAAAGAGCTGGACAAGGGGATTGAGTGTGCCCTCAGTAAGTTTCCAGATGACACCAATCTGGGAGGGAGTATTGATCTGCTTGAAGGTAGGAAGGTTCTACAAAGGGATCTGGATAGGCTGTATCGACGGGCCAAAGCCATTTGTATGAGATTCAACCAAGCTAAGTGACCTGGGTCACAACCCCATGCAACACTACAGGCTTGGGGAGGAGTGGCTGGAAAGCTGCCTGGAGGAAAAAGACCTGTAAGTGTTGGTCAACAGTCAGCTGAACATGAGCCAGCAGTGTTCCCAGGTGGCCAAGAAGGCCAATGGCATCCTGGTTACTATCAGGAACAGTGTGTCCAGTGGGATTAGGGAGGTGATCGTGCCCCTATACTCAGTACTGGTGAGGCCGCACCTGGAGTACTGTGCTCAGTTTTGGGCCCCTCACAAGAAGAAGGACACTGAGGTGCTGGAGCACGTCCAGAGAAGAGCAACAAGGCTGGTGAAGGGTATGGGGAACAAGTCTCATGAGGAGCGACGGAAGGAACTGGGGTTATTTAGTCTGGAGAAGAGGAGGCTGAGGGGAGACCTTATTGCTCTCTACAACTATCTGAAAGGAGGTTGTAATGAGGTGGATGTCAGTCTCTTCTCCCAGGTAACAAGTGATAGGACAAGAGACAATGGCCTCAAGTTGTGCCACGGAAGGTTTAGGCTGGATATCAGGAAAAAGTTATTCACTGGAAGAGTTGAAGGCATTGGAATAGGCTGCTCAGGGAAGTGGTGGAGTTACCATTCCTGGAGGTATGCAAAAGTCTTATAGATGTGGCACTTAGGGAGATGGTTTAGTGGTGGATTTGGCAGTGTTAGGTTAACAGTTGGACTCGGTGGTCTTCAATGTCTTCTCCAACCTAAACGATTCCCTAGTTCTATGATTTTAACAGAAGGCAGAGCCCCGAGCCAAAGACTGGTACAAGCATAAATATGTGTATGGAGGGACTGGAACGAAAAGTGTAACTGAAAAATTCTTCTTGTATAGATTGCTTGCATGATGAAACTTGGTTTTAACAGTAATTATTGCAAATGGTTTCTAATGTCAGATCACTTGGAAGTAAATCCTTTCCAAGTATTAACCCTAAAACATGAACTCCTGAAGACCACTTTGATCAGAAATCCTTTTCCTTGAAGAAAGAACTAATAATTTATTTTTTTTATGTGAAGTTACAGTATGAAGAGGTATCAAAAATACTGCTAATCACAAATATTCCAGGTAGAAATGATGAAGGTGGCAAAAAGTCACACTAACATATATTTCTGTTTATTCTTTGCTGTTTAAGCTATATAGTAGCCCTAACTCTGTAGTTCACAGAACTTCATTCCTCTGAACTGGAATGCATCTTGTCCCTGAATTCTTCTTCATATAACTGCCATATTAGATAAAGTATCAGAAGCTTCTCAGCTTCTGTAACGTGCTTTGGAAAACAGACAGAAGTTTTACGAGGTGAGCATGACAGAAATAAATAGAATAGTGTTGTATTAAAGGTGAATATTAATAGATTATTGAGAAATGAAATGTTGAACAATACTTTTGAAAAGGATTGCCTCGTTTCAGTTTCCTACATCTACATTTAGACCCCTTTAATTTAGCGCTCAGTACCTGATTGCTGCTACTGCTTCATAAAGGCTTATACAAAATCTGGAAGGTCATCCCAGTGACACAGTTTTGTCTGGCCCCAAGCTGCTGATTATTTTGTAAGCTCAGTTTAATTCTCTCTTATTTTCAAGAAAGCCACGTGTGTCTGCAAAGATGTGTACTGTTTGTTATTTCTGGATGAATGCACTTAATTATCTCTAAAAATCATTTAATCAACAGATGTCTCCTCCTTCCTTTGTACTAATCATTCTCTGCATTTGCAAAATTGGTTTTTTTCTGAGTCCTTGTGTTCCCTTTCTTCTTATCTCTGAAGGATTTCTCCTCCAGGGCAAAGCTCTCTCAAAACCAAAAATGTGTAGCTGCTTAAAGCACACTGTAAAAGCTTTGCAAACATTCCTTGATGCATGTTTGAATACATCCATGAGATCTGTCCAGACAGCTTAAAAGAAAAAAGAGAACAGAGAAAAAAAAATAGTAGTACATAATTTCAGTAATTACTGCAGTGTGTTGTAACAACTAATGCTTCAAAATACCCTACAGTACTATCAGTACTGCATTATGGGTAAAAGATTAAAAATGTTCAGGGTTTACAAATAAGGAGGTGTACAAAGAGGACGTTACCTTCATAAGGTTAACACCACAACTAATAGAGGTTACATTTTCTGGTAAATCTTAATGAATATATGGGTAAAAACAAAACCATATTTCAAACTGGAAAGAGAAATAGAAAATTGCCTTTGCAAAAATATTGTTAGTATTTTGAAATAATTTTCATATTTTTAATACAATCATAACTTTTTAAACCCTGAGACTGTAATATTTTAATCTATTGCTATTATAGTACCTGTAAAATTAATAGAAGTACTTAATAATGAAAAATATGTGTATTTTGTTTATATAGTGTGAAACAAAACGTTGTCAGCTAAAAAAATGTCTGCTTTCATGCTTCAGAGAAGCATGCTTCAGAGAAGCATGAGGCTCTGACATGACCACTTAGGTCATAGGAAATGCAGGAAAATAGTTACCTAGAATTACTTAAAAGGATATAATTTTCCAGTTTGAGAGAATTATTTGCATGCTTTTGACGAAATATAAAGCTGAAATGAAAATCAAGTCTGAAAGACTAAGCAATGACACAATGTTCAAAACTACGTATCTTTTTAGAATCTGTTTATTCACAGAAATGCCCGATAGGCTTGTTAACATAGAATACAGTCTCATACAGAAATACAGGAATTATGTTACAGAAATAGCAGAGTCTTTGACAGAAAATCCTAAGAAGCTTTCTTCAGTCCCATGACCAAGAATACTGTTCTATTCTTTTTTTTTAATAGTATGTCATTTATCCATTTCTGTAAATTCATATAACAAACATATCCATTCATCTCAATGAGAATTTCAGACAGCTTGTTATCATAATGTATGTAGATTTATTTTTCCTGAATCCTTCATCCCAGTATATATTACAGACGAGAACAATTTTCCACACCTATTCATTTTAGTATTAGTACTACTTATCACTGTAGTATTATTACCCACAGTGCCTAAAAATATTTGCTGCGGATCAAGACTTTACTGGTTTTCACATAGTGCAAACACATATCTAGACAACTGTCCTTTCTCTACAGAGCTGACATTTTGCATACAGAGTAGGTGGATATAATCTTTGTTACAAGATATATAGTTCATATGATAAAATGCAAGTATAAATGGCTCTATTTGAGATAGTGTCCCATCATAGACAATGAAGAGAAATAGGTACTCTTAAAGTGCAGACGTAATTTAGTAATATAAACCAGCTAAAAGATATTGCAGCTTATCCATGGGCATTTCCCTTCATTAAGTGCAAAAGGATTCCAGAGGTACCAGGTCAGACGGAGACTTCTGCAGTATAAACAGTGTAAGTTACATGAAATAAATCCAAGTCATGGAAAGAATGAAGCTATGCTTAATGACAAGGCAGATGTTTCTACAATCAAAAGGTCTAATGAGGGTAAGGAGAAAATAGCATCATTTAGCATTACATGACTTAAATATTTTAATATTTTATATCATATTTTTTGTAGAAAATGTCTGTATCATAGTCTACATAGTAAAATCAGACCGGGAATACACTATATAATTTTGCTAGTGCAGCCATTTTGGAACAAAATATCTGAGCTGTTAAAACCAGATATTTTGCTGGTTTAGTTAATATTACACAGGGAAGTTGTGCAAATTTACTAACAGAAAACCTCCTTTTATGTACACATAGGTTCTGCTGATATAGCTATGATTGTATTGCTGTTATGGCAATAGACAGGCTGTAGAATATTCAAGCCTCTCAGGAAAACAATTGCAGAAATCATTAAGGAAATCTAATTTGCATGGGCCTCAAGATCCCTGAACACCGTCCCCCTGTTAAGAGTCATTCTGAAAGATAGTCTAGTGCTAGTTAACCTTAAATAGAAGTGTTATGCCTTATGGAATGAAGGTTACAATCAAAGAATGGATGCAACATATTTATTATGTATTGAAACATCAGTGTGACATGGTGATCTTCAAGACATACAAGAAATAGATTTCAATAATTAACGTTTTTTCTGGTAACATGCTTCGTAACAAAAATTATACCCAAGGCAGAGTTGAAATTATTCTGTAGTAATAGGACTACTGGACCTATACCCAACTGCTGAAACATTGGACAAATGACGTGATTATACAAGGGTTTTAGCCTTTTTTAAAGATCCTAGGGAGCCATCACACGTAGGAAACTACTTACTGAAGTGCAGAGAAGTTATCTTTAACTACTAAAGATTGAGAACATTAGGGTTACATTCTTGTTATTACCCATTAGTTTTTCTATTCAGATATTTCATTTAAAATATGTGTAGACGCAGCACTTAGGGACATGGCTTAGTGTTGGAGTTGGCACTGTTAGGTTTATGGATGGACTTGATGATCTTGAACGTCTTTTCCAACCTAAATGGTTCTATGTTTGTATGATTCTACACTGTTAAGAAAAGTTAGGAGTGGCCACTTCCTCCAGCTGTCCCTGCCCAGGACGGTCCTGCCTGTCTGCTGGAGTCCAGCCTGGTGCCCGTGGACATGGGGTCTTTGCCCAGGCTCAAGGACATGGTTGTTGTTTTCCGCTTTGCAATAGTGAAGCTCCTGCAGTACCAAGACTGAGTGTGTATCCCAGACACACACAGACACACAGATACACACAGAGGACACTGACACAAGCATGGCTGTGGCTACACAGACGGTCACAGACAAGGCGCTGCCCCCAGCAGCACGCACGCTGGGGACTCACACCAGACACAGGCACAGAGAGGCACCTCCCCTCCTCCTCTTGGGCTAGTGGAGGCAGAAGGTCACCGGTGCAGCACACACCCCACACTCTCCAGGTTCACAAGCACACGCATGTTCAAGGATCCCCCGAGCACCGGCATGACCCCTCTGTCCCCCCAGCACCTTTGCCTGGATCCCGGCCACCCTTACCCACCTCACGGGTTCCTGACCCATCAGCTGATCCAGCTTGGAGTTTGCCAGCAAATCCACATGCACACCTCACGCACACCCAGTTTGGGGAAGCAACAGACACTTGCCCCCAGCAGCTGACATCCAGCACATGGGTCCTGAGGTCCTGCTCCAGCGTTGAGCTCTTCACTCACCCCGGTCCTCCCTAGTAGCTGTTTCTCCGGACATGCACCATTCCTGCCCCAGTAACTGGAGACTGAAGACCCCACTGGCTCCCGTAGCTAATGCCAAGACACTACTTGCTCCAGTCGCTGACACCACAGGTCTGAGTCCAGCAGCTGGCACCCAGTTCCCTCATGCCGGTCCTCGCAGTAGCCGGTGCTGAGTCCTTGCAACACTGGCACACATGGGACAGAGAGTAAGATTACACAGAGACGTGATTGAGAAAGGTTTTAATAAAATAGGACAGACTGGTGATCAGGCACAGGGCTCAACCAGAAAAGCATACTGACAGGTCCTGTTTTGCACCCAGCTGTCCCTTTTTATACCTCTTTCTGCCTGTTCCTTCTTTATTCCTCCCTTACTCCCCTCTCTTGCACCAGCTGGGACAGTCTCACTCATCCACACTCCCCCCATCTGCCCCACCCCAACCTTCAGGTTTGCATCCTTATCGGATGCAAAGTCTTGGTATGCCTACAGTTTCTTGATAGCCCATCATCTACTGTGACTAGACAGGTTTGTTTCTTGTCTTTGTCTCCATTACCTTTGTCTGCCAGGTTTGTGTCTCTGTACCTTTTGTTTATGGCTTCCCCATTCATCCCAGCAAATCATTTGATAACATTCTTGCTCAGACAATCTTAGTGAAATAAACATTTTCACAATCATCTCACATACCCTTATGAATTCGTGTAACTGCCCAGGTTTGTTTCTCCTATAGCCCCTCTTATCACCTGTCAGTGAAGTTTATGCTTTGTATGTTCTTGTTTATGGCTTCCTACTTTACTTCTTATCCCTTTTTGCAGTGAAAAAGTTGTTGCCCAGACAGTCTTAAAGGAGAAGACACTCCTTCCACATACATTTACTAACACAAGTGTTGTTCAATGGAATATAACAAGCGCTTGGTGTACGGATAATTGTGTGAGGCTATTATATGTTTATAAGAAGCCGGTAGCCAGAAACTGAGGGGATGCATACTTAGAGACAGAAGGGAAAAAAAAATACCTAGGGGCTTATAGGAAAGATACAGAGAGACTTTTTACCAAGGCCTGTAGTGATAGAACAAGGGGTTTTAAATTGAAACAGGGTAGCTTTAGATTGGATATGACAAAGAAATTTTTTACAATGAAGGTGGTGAGACACTGCAAAAGGTTGCCCAGAGAAATTGTGGATGCCCTGTCATTGAAAGTTTTCAAGATCAGTTTGGACAGGGCTCTGAGGATCCTGATCTAGTGAATGTTGTACCTACTTATGGCAGGGAGGGTGGATTAGATAATTTCTAAAAGACCCTTCCAACCCAAAACATTCTGTGAGTTTGTGACTCTGAGTCTAGTGTTCCAACAGGAACAACAACAGTTAAAGAACCAGCAGATACAGGAAGAGAACTTTAGACCAGAAATTTTAAGTAGACTTTTCAAATTTTTTATTGAATTACATATGAAGAGATATTAACTGCACAAAGTTGATTCTGAAGATAACAACATCCCGTTTAAATTCTACTTTGTGAAACCTTTTATTGATACCTATACTGTTAACAGATGTGGGTTTACAGTGCTAGGAGCCCCGTGGTTTTCATTCATCCTTGTTTCCAATATCCACAAACTAATTACTGTAACATTCTGGTTTTGTGGAATTTTTTATCTTAGTTCACATTCACCTTCTACTTACTTTACATAAGTACAAGTAATTACACTTGCTGAAAACCAATGCAGAATCAAGCTCAACTAATTTCATTTACACCTACGTGAGGCAAGTGAGTATACCACACAGAGTGCAAGACAATTCAATAGAACAGAAAATGATGGTCCAGCATTCATACAATGCATAATAAAGTACTTTCGTCTCTATTTTCCTGCCTTCCCTAGCTGTTTGTATAAAGAGTAGTGGAAGAAGTAATTTTATCCTGGGTTTTCTGTATCATTAAAGTATGCAGAAAAAAGAAATATAATCTCCCACAGCAGGCACATGAGCTATCAATGAAAATGAAGTAGGTCTAATTCTGATTCAGATTGTGTATTGCCTTGAAAGAATTTTGGTCCTCAGCCTGATTCTTCTGTGCTCATTTTTGGTACTGAGAGCATTATCCCCAGTTGTGCAATAGAAACAATTTGTTCCAGGGTCCTTAGCCAGTAGTGTTCCAGAAACAAGACAAACTACAAAGCAGTTCTCCCAACACGTTTGTCAGAACAATGTGATACATGCCCAAGTGCAACAGTAGCAACAAAGCACTGATGATGTTTCTAAAGCACCACTTAATTAAGTTGTTGTTCATGCAGTAAATGCAGCATCAGATTCCCAGGCCTGTCCTACTGTGTTGAGGGACATTAGAGTTACATAGCAGACATTGGAAACAAGGACATGCTTCAGGCAGAAAGAGAAAACCTTGGGAAAAAAAGAAAATCCAAGCAAAAGAGGATACAAAAGTAATTCTTGACAGATAATGCAATAAAAAACATTGGATCAAAAGCTATTTTTGTTTCTTTTTATCTAAATGAAAGCTCTGAAGGAAGTTTCTGCAATAGAAATGAGTGGATTGAAGATTTTATACCAAGAAGAAAACAGCAGCAATAATAAATAAATAAGAATGTTAATGAAACTAAACTCAACTAAACTAGAACTTTCATATCCTGTGCTAAGGAAAAATTGGTCTGTAGTTACAAACAACTCCTGCAACTAGGAAGGACTGAATAGCTTTATTTTCATGCTATTACCAAACTAGGTAATTTTTCTGTTCTGATAGACCTACTCAAAGGGAAAAGGTGTTCCAGACATTGTATTTACTGCCCTTTTAAACCTCTAAATCACAAATCCAGGTATAGGAGAGAGATGGGGAAAAGTTAATTTGTTTATATTAGCATTTAATTATTTATTGTGTGAATTTTGGTGCAAAACAGCACTTAATGGAAATATTAATGAAAATTTTACTTAAGTCTATACCGTGATTTATTGGAAGAAAATGTCCATTGTATTTGCAAATATATTTCTCAGCTTCCAGGTTTATCTCACTATAATAGCTGTAGCATTTGTTCTGCAATGCTTTTGCATTGCAAATGCAGGTATGTCTCACTGTTCCACACCAGTGATTGCTATGGACTGACACTTTCACACTCATGTTATTTAAGTGGAAAACCCAGTGTAGGTATGCATGTCTACACCTGCCTCTGCTTCATGTCATAGATAGGCTGTGGAAGAATATCTGCCGTTGATTTGGCCTTTTTCCTCGCTATTGTCCTGAACGAAATCAGAATCAGAACAACTGGCTTTAGATGTCAAATATTTTTTTGTATGTGCTGTCTGACAGTTTATAAAGCATTTGATTGCATGGAAACATACCACTTAATAATTCTGTGATTTGTATCCTTCATCCTACATTGTGATGGAAGTGCTTTGTGATCAATGAACAGCATAATTTGTCACTTATCAAGTAATATTTTAGTAATTCTGCATTCCAGTTTGAAATCTAGTATTTTTAATGGCAGATTTTTAATATTTTTTAAAATCTGGGTATAGTTTAAGCCATAAGCGTAGTCTGTCTTTCTTTGTCCTTTGCTTGAAATCACATCAGTCTATTTCCTCCACTGATAGCATTAAAGTGTGAACTAAAATCTTTTCAGAAAATGGGATTATGCAGTACTGAAAAAGGCCTGCAGAGTCACTGTATATGGAAGGACACTACCTAGTATTCTATTTACTTGACCTATATAACAGTGATGGTTATTGTTCATTTTAAGTTGCTTTTACAAGTTCCAGGTCTTTATTGTGGATCATTCATGGATGAAGATGCTTTGGTGATGGGGGGCGGAGAGAGGGACGAGAGGAGAGGGGGGAAAAAAAGAAAAAAAAAGCCGCATTTATATGAGTAGAAACAACAACAAAAGCCCTGTGAAGGAACTGCTGACAGTCAGACCCTCTGCAAGTGCAGGACACTTAGTACTTACTACTAGGGATTGACAATGGAACTGGATGGTTATAGAAAAGTGGAAAAGAAAAGATGTGGTTGAAAAAGTTGGCCTCAGCAGAAGGATGAGAAATGAGAGGAAGAAAAGTGGAAAAGAAAAGATGTGGTTGAAAAAGCTGGCCTCAGCAGAAGGATGAGAAATGAGAGGAAGAAAAGTAAACAGCAGCTAAAAGAAACCAATGTGGCTTTTCTTCTGCTTGTTTTTTTGCAGAGAGTACAGCAGCTTGATCAATGTAAATACAGTTAAATATGCACCTGGTATTTTCCTAATGTTCTTTTTAACCTATAGAGGTATTTGGGGGCTTTTTCCTTTTTTTTATTTCTTCCCCTCCCCCCTCAAATTTCTGTACTTTTACAAATTGATTTTTGAGATAATCTCTCTATTCTGATGACTAGAAAAAATTGCCATGTGCAGTGTCTTAGGAAATTATGAGTATACTGTATTCATAAAGTACTGAAAGGAATTCTTATTTTAAAATTATTTTGTTTTCTAGTATTGCTTAAACAAGTAGATTCACGAGCCCTGTAACTAACAAAAAGAAATGTCCTATGCATCTGGAGCACTGATCAAAACCTCTCCCCAGACTGAATAAATTTATAATGTTACATTCAAAGTCTTGCAACCAAAGCACAGCAAATGGTTTCCAGGTTTGGGTAATAATGCTCTTAAATTTGTTATACAAGAAACCAAAGTTTTATCTACCCCTTTTCTCTGGTGTTATGCTCAGCCCTTTAGCATTCCTCTGAGTCCTAAGGCTGACAGAGCCCCGCTTCTTCAGTTAGAGAGCTGGTAGGTGTCACAATGAGCAGTGGCACCCAGAGCTGTAGCTGTGAGGAGATCGCTTCTGGTGGCACTGCTGTGCATGTGTTGGGGGATCACTGGCTTCTCAGTGCTGTGGTCTGCTTGTTGCCACCTTCATTTTTTTTTTTAGCACCATCTGCCTCCTACTCATGGTCTCCCAGATGAAGCTTGAAAGTTGCCCAGCAGCATCCTCCCAGCCTCAGCTGACACAAAACCCTGTTGTGTGTTCAATGTAGTGACTACCTGACAGACAAAACAAGTTCAGAGAAGCCCTGACACCCAGCAGAGGTGTCATAAATACAATGCCTATGGCCTTCTACTGATTAGGATGAACATCATATTTACTGAACTACAATTGGGTCTCTTTCCATCTCACGGGTGGGTTTCTCTTGCCATCCTCATTCTCTCTTTCTCTTTCTCTTTCTCTTTCTCTCTCTTTCTCTCTCTTTCTCTTTCTCTTTCTCTTTCTCTCTTTCTCCTCTTTCTCTTTTTCTCATTCTCTCGCTCTTCCCCCCTTTTCTTTCTCTCTCCCCTTTCCACTCTCCCTTTCCCTCTTCCTCTTCCTCTCTTTAACTTTCTTTTCCTCCACCTTCCCTTTCCCCTCCCCTTTCCACTTGTCCTTTTTCTTCTCTCTCCTTCCTCTTCTGTCTCCCCATCCCATGCTAATTCTTTGTTATTGAGTAGGAATTCAGCTCAACATACAGCCTTTCCATAAGCTGTGTTTATAGAGAGCATTTCCAGCATCTCCTCTTTCCTGAAGAATGTTTTTTCCTAATTATCTTTGAAGCCCTTAACATTCTATGAAATATGGATGAAAAGAGACTTTTGGGTTCAAATTTTATTGAAGAGGGACACACAGACAGACTGTTGGACCTATGAGCACGTTTGTACACAAATTACACAAGCTGCATTATGATTCGTAAGTCTCAGTATCCTAGAGATGCATCTGAAGAAAAAAATTAGATTCGCTGATACAGTAGTCTTTAACAAATGCTAATGAAATGCTTATACATTTACAGCTTATGTAATTTTGATATTGAAATGCTAAACTAATAAACTCCAAGAAAAACAAAACATTTGAAAGTTTTAATTTTTCAAGCTTACCTTTAAATTAAAGTGTCTATTAAGAGACATAAGTGTTCTTATGATTTTATTTTTTTGTATGTGTACAACATCTCACCATAAAGGCTTATCGTGGAAAGGTCTTCTCTTGAAAACAGCATCATTCTAAATCTACCAGTCTTTGTAATATCTTTAAGAATACAGATATATGAAATCGTAGCGAATAGCATTTATAACACCATCTTATATTTATTATTTTATTATTATACACATTGTTTTATATGCTACTTTGTGGCTATTCACATTAATTATTAGCACATTTACTCGTCATGCTTTCTACGACTAATACAATGTCTCAACACTGAATGCTTAGGCCATTACTTTCTCAGGAACTGCAGTGACTTTTCATCTGATATATCATATAGTAAGTCCACGTAAAAGAGTACTGTTACACTTACACTTCTTTATAGGTCCTATCTTCTGTAGAAAGTCTGGAACTGCTTCAAGGAGATCTCTGCAGGCTGATTTCAGATATCTCTTTGAGGAATTTCAAAGATGTTTTCCTTCAAATAGGAAATTTCTATATTTCTGTGACATCTTAACCATGGGAGCATTATGTGACAGTCACACATGACAGAGGACACTATAATATGCTTACACATGAGATACTACATTGCTGCTATTGAGGTTAATCTTTTGGTATTTTCCAGTAGCACTTAGGCTATTTGACCAGAAGTCTTGTTCATGTTTCTTTTTATTCAGTGCTTCCAAACAAATCTTCAGGTTCTGTATTAGTCTGAAATAGACCTAGAAATACTTTTTACATATAAAAAATAAAAATTAAATTTTCTCATTTATACCAGATTTTTGTTAATGATTCAGTTTATAACTCCTCTTCTCCAAAAACTTAGAACTACAAAATAAGTAAATTAATACCTGACTACACAAATTTTAAAAATCAGTCTTTCATCAGATTGAACCTAATTTTTTAAAAACAATTTTGAAGCACATAATTAATTAAAACACTGACAGTTTCAAGTACATCTACAAATTAAATTGCATCCTGGTAAACTTATTTCCATTTCTAATGAAAGGCAATAGTGTTTTTACTGACTTGACAGTACTCAGGAGGCTCAGAACTCTTCAGATCTAGTCTTGGCTAGTTTTAGTTTGTTGTAACAAGTCCCTAGGGGTAAGGGAATTCCTGGCTCCTTTCCCCTTAGCAGTGCAGACACAGTCAATCAGACAAGCTACAAGGACTTGAAAGAAATATGTCTGACATGCAGGCAAGATGGTACCTGAACCTCATGGTAGTCTATGGATGGTGTGGGGAGCAAGTCAAGATTCTGTTCAGATCAGAATTAAATGAAACGCTACAGGAATGGGGAAGAGTGGCTGGAAAGCTGCCCGGTGGAAAGGGACCTGGGGTCTTGGTCAACAGTCAGTTGAACCTGAGCCAGCAGTGTGCCCAGGTGGCCAAGAAGGCCGACGGCATCCTGGCTTTTAGCAGGAATAATGTGGCCAGCAGCAGTAGGGAGGTGATCATGCCCCTGTACTCGGCACTAGTGAGGCCGCACCTCAAATACTGTGTTTTGGGCCCCTCACTACAAGAAGGACACTAAGGTGCTGGAGCATGTCCAGAGAAGGGCAACAAGGCTGGTGAAGGGTATGGGGAACAAGTCTCATGAGGAGCGACTGAGGGAGCTGGGGCTGTTTAGTCTGGAGAAGAGCAGGCTGATGGGGAACTTATTGCTCTCTACAACTACCTGAAAGGAGGCTGTAGTGAGACAGGTGTTGGTCTCTTCTCCCAGGTGACTAGCGATAGGACGAGAAGCAATGGCCTGAAGTTGTGTCAGGGGAGATTTAGATTAGACATTAGAAAAAAATTATTCACTGAAAGAGTGGTGAGACATTGGAATAGGTTTCCCAGGGAGGTGGTTGAGTCACCATCCCTGGAGGTGTTTATAAAATGTGTAGATATGGCACTTCGGGATGTGGTTCAGTAGGCATAGTGTTGTTGGGTGGATGGTTGGCCTTAATGATCTTAAAGGTCTTTTCCAACCTATGATTTTATCATTCTATGAAAAAGAGACATTCTGACTTGTTAGATAGGAAGATAAAAAGCTTGATTTTTTTTAAGGATAGGATTTGGTTTTTGATAACTGTATAGAATGATGAAGTGGGATACTGAAGTAGCATGTGACGGATTTTTTCATGTACAATTTCAGTAACAATGATACGAAACTTGGTCACAGCAGGCTTGGAAATAAGTGCACATAACTAATATGTAGAGCACACTTTCCTGAGAATTTCACAGCTTCTTGGAAATGAAAGTACTCAAACAACTCCAAATAATTTGCCCTAGGACACATACAACATCTGCTAACCACTAGTTTAACACTTTCTTTGTTAGAAGACTACAGAAACAAAGATAGAGCAGACAGCAGGGTGAAGCAGAAGCTGAGTCTTGTATATGCTTCTGATAAAACCCTGCTTTAGTGTTAAAAATGTTTTCATTTATAGAAATGTTAATTAAGACAGCACCTTTACATTTCAATGTCTTGCTTCTTTAAAAATTTCAATACAAGATGCTGCATAAACGATCAGATCAAACCGATATAACAGACCAACAATACAGATGGGAGCAATTGCAGGACTTGTATTTCTCAGGATAACAACAGTAATGGCAGCTTTGTTACTTAATGTATGGAGTAAATACAGGAGAACATACTAAGATAAAACAGGCAGAAAGGAGAAAGTATTTCGTAACTTCACAATCTAAAAGGTAACCATCCAGTGTAAGTTAGTTATCCAGATTCTTACTATATTCTGTGGTGCAAACTGTACCCTTAAAAACAATCTTTTGGTAATAGATTTATCATACTACTGGCTTAATACTTCACAGTCTGAAAAAAAAAAATAAAGGAAAAAATTAATAACTAACCCCAGATTAATCACTGCCTGGAGGTGCTTATTACTGTCCACTGAGTGCAGAGGGAGTCTGGATGACAGCCTTTGACCACAGAACTAACACTGCTGCAGATAAGCTTTTTCAGATGATCTCTACTTATGCTTGTACACTGAAAACTTTATATTGTTCCATGTAATCACATATTGTGGAAGAGAATTATTCTAAACTGAACAGCAGGATGAATACTGGCAGAAGAGTAGATGAGTGATCTATGTCACAGATATACTGAAGGCTGGTTTCACCAGTGATTTATTGGCATACAGTGGAGTTTCACCTGTTAGAAGTTTCATTCACCAGATCAGATCTTTCAGTGTGGTTGGTATGGAGAAGCACGTCAGTTGGCTTTCTAGTTTGGCGGTAGTACATAGAGATACTTCAATATTTTTGAACAACCAGAAATTTACAGTGGTATGTCTTTACATATTTTGAAGAAAAGAATGATAGACTCTAAAGAGGTATCTGGTGCCAATTTGTTCCACAATTTGAACATAAATATGAAAAAAGAGATGTTGTATTGGGTCTGACTTGAACCTTAGAATCATAGAATCATTTATGTTGGAAAATACCTTTAAGATCATTGAGTGCAACCTTTAATCTAACAGTCAAGTACTCCACTAAACCATGCCCCAAAGCGCCACATCTATAAACCTTTTACATATCTCCAAGAACTGCAACTCAACCATTGCCCTAGGAAGCCTGTTCCAATACCTGACAACCCTTCCAGTGAATAATTTTTTCCTACTATCCAACCTAAACCTCCCCTGGCACAACTTCAGGCCACTTCCTCTTGCACTATCACTAGTTACTTGGGAGAAGAGACCAACACCTGCCTCTCTAAAACCTCCTTTAAGGGAGTTATAGAGAGCAATAAGGTCTCCCCTCAGCCTTCTCTTCTCCAGACTAAACAGCTCCAGTTACCTCAGCCACTCCTTATAAGACTTGTGCTCCAGATCCTTCACCAGCTTCATTGCTCTTCTCTGGACACGCTCCAGCACCTCAGTGTCCTTCTTGTAGTGAGGGGCCCAAAAATGAACACAGAACTCCAGATGTGGCCTCACCAGTGCTGAGTACAGGGGCATGATCATCTCCCTACTCCTGCTGGCCACACTGTTCCTGATACAAGCCAGGATGCCGTTGGCCTTCTTGACCACCTGGGCACACTGCTGGCTCATGTTCACCTGGCTGTTGACCAACACTCCCAGGTCGTTTTCTGCCGGGTAGCTTTCCAGCCACTCTTCACCATTCCTGTAGTGTTGCACCGGCTTGTCATGACCCAAGTGCAGGACCCAATGTTTATCTTTGTTGCATCTCACGCAATTTGCCTTGGCCCATCAATCCAACCTGTCCAGATCCGTCTGCAGAACTTTTCTGTCCTCAAGTAGATCAACACTCCCAGCCAGCTTGGTGTCATCTGCAAACTTACTGACAGTGCGCTTGATCCCTGATCCACGTGATTGGTAAAGATATTCAACAGAACTGGAACGGAGTGAAGTTAACGTTCTTTATCAAAGCCTGTATAGCTGTGTTTTGTATTTGTGACTGGAACAGTATTGACAACGCACAGTGTTTTGACTGTTGCTGAACAATGCTTACACAGCATCAAGGTTTTTTTTATTTTTCCACTCTGCCCCACCAGTGAGTAGGATGCCTGTCAATGGGGTGTTGTGAATAAATTACCTCTTTGCTCTGCTTTCATAATCAGCTTTTGCTTCACGTATTAAACTGTCTCTGTCTTTATCCAGGAGGGTTCTCACCTTCCACTTTCACTCCAGAAGAGAGGAGTGAGCAAGCAGCTGTGTGGGTGCTTAGCTGCTGGCCAAGGTAAATCCATCACAGATGGAGATACAAAAAAAGAGATAATAAAATAGATAAATATTTATTTGATGCAAGGCTTCTTCACTTCCATGATTGTTTTCATAAGCATATATTTGTTTTATTCTTGATGGTATTGCAATCGTGCTAGCTTTTGGTACGTTTGGTACATGAGAACCTGTGTTTAGTTCAAACTGAGTGAGGCATTGACTGGACCAGGAGAAGATAGCAATGTAAGACTAACAAGGACAGAAGAGACAGCTGAGAAGTATATGTACTACACAGTAGCAGACACACACAAATATATGTGAAGTAAACTCTTCTGTATCAAACAAGGTAGAACAGTCCACACTGTCAATAAATCCAAGGCAGAAGCAAGTAAGAGATGTTGCCTGAAAAAAACCTGCTAAATACCTGAGAGCAAAATATGACACCAGTTTTCTCCTACAACATTGTAAAATAGATTTTTTAAGCAGAGTATTACAGTGAGTCAAGGAATGAAGTTCTAATAGTTACAAATTCCTAACTTGTTTCTTGATACCTTCTTTAGGCATACTACTTTGTGCCAATCACTTTCATGAACACATTATGCCATATAATGTCAATATTAGGCAAAAAGTTGCAGCCTAGTACTTTGTCACTCTTTTACCATGAGTAATCACAAAATACAACTTCTTACATATTTTTCCTCCTTTTCCTTTAAGATATACTAATATTTATTTTAATGTTATTTAAAGTAACCTTGACAATAAAAGGAAAGCAATAAAGCCAACTGTAAAGGCACCTACTGATTTTTTACCATCTACTGCAGTCTCTGCAGACTTTCTTTCGGTTATCTGGAAAAGCACATCTCTGGTGCAGTGGAGGAATGACAGTTCTGTAGCTGGGACACAGCAATTTTTCAGAGCCCTAGTTTTTTCCTTGATTCAGACTTTTTTTTTTCCATTGACTTAGAAGATTCATACAGGTTTCCGGAAACATAAATTCTCATCTGACTTGCTTCTTCCCGCCTCTCATTATTATCTTAAACTTTTAAAAGGAGCCCTGATCTGCGAACGCAAAGCCTATCTATTGTTTCAGTTCTATTCAGCTAAATACAAGAATCTTACAAAGTTCAGTAGACTGAACAACTCGGTGTTCTTTAAGTATTTATTAAGACGAAGACCTCCATTTTTATTCAATATTCCTTTTATTACTTAAAAATATTACTGATGATCTACTCTAGATAAGAACTAGCAAAACAGAGTGAAAAAACTATTCAGATATCCAGTCTTCAGAGAATTATATGTCATCTAAAGTACAGGGAGTCCATTCTCCACAATCCATTTCCTGAATTATTTTCTGTATCTCCATGTCTGTCGCATCGTGTCATGGAAATCTCCATTTTAGAGTTTTAAATAGCTTACCTATTTTCTATAGATCATTTGAAAAAGAATCCCTGTTTTCCAGAAAAGACAGAAGAAGCCATTTTGAACTAGTGTGTCAATTATCAGAGTGCTGACAGCAATATGCAAAATAGTGTAGTTAAAAACTTTCACTTTAACCTATTCTCTCTTGAGATGTTCAGCAAGGACTCATTAATGGAACTTTCCAGATTATGATGTAACACTGTTGCTCCAAAAGAATATGTTGAGATTTTGACAGGACTTTCATTTAAAAGGAAGATAAAAAGATGCTTGAAGGATTAGTAACATAAGATTTTATTTTATTCAATGTAACCATGCTATATCGCAAGGTTTATGTGACATACAGAGTTCTAAACTGCATGTTCTTTGTCAAGGAGAGTATACTACTGTCGTTTGCTGAAAGGATGGAAACATATATTTCATGGATGTGGCCAAAATATCATAGCCAGATGGTTCATACTTCACTACAGTCAGCGTCATTACAAAATGCTTATTTAAAAGCTGTGGGAATTTTAAACAAATGTGGTTACAACACAAAACCAAGCTGAAGTCAGCCGTCTCAAATAAGACGATGTTAGGATCCAGATTTTGTTCAAAGGAGAGCTTGGATTCAAGGTCAGATCAAGGATACAATGTAGATGTTTCATGGGTTTGGAAACTGCTGTCACAACAGCTTAAGCGGAGTGTCCAGAAACTTAAAAAGAATTTATCTTGTCCGAAGCTATCAACATCCTAGACTAAAATTTTATTATCATGGATATTGGCACTATGATTTTTACCTTTGTGAAAACAGAAGCTGAAGAGACACCCCAGTCATCTTTGGACCTAATCCCAAAACATAAATCTATGAAGGGTTTTCAGCTAAAGTAATCAAACAAGAATTTAATTTTGTATGTTTCAAGTTTTGTTCTTGAAAATTTTATTTCAGTTCTCTCTTTTAGTATGAAGCTATCTGGTTCAACAATGGAGTAGAACTAACCCTTTTATATCTGACTTACAGATTGTTGAGCCTTTTAATGCATTTTCCTCAAAAACAGCAACTCTAAACAGATAACATTTTGTCATTTTAATTTAAAGACAGCCCTGTGTCTGTTCTTAAAACATTGTTATGGCTTCTCAAATATGACAGAATTTATCTGGTTGTCTTGGGTTTGGGCAGGACAGGGTTAATTTTCACCGGACTCCAGGAAGGGGCACAGCCGGAGGGTGGGGGCTGACCCCACCTGGCCAAACAGAGCCCGGTATTCCATACCATGTGACGTGACACTGGGTTCCGGTGGGGGGGGCGGCGCGGCGGGAACTCACTCGCGGCTTGGGGGGGCGCAGCGCCGGTCCTGTTCGGGAGAGCAGCTGTCTGGGTCGTGCGGTTCGTTGTTGTGTTTTCTCCTTATTTGTACCGTTGTTGTTACTGTTTCCCTTTGTTTGCTGTTCTGTTAAACTGCCCTTATCCTGACCCACCGGTTTCTGCCTCTTTCTTTTCATTCTCCTCCGCACGCCGGCAGGGGGAGGGGCGGCCGCGTGGCGCTTTTGTTGCCGGCGGCAGCTGAAACCAAAACATTAAA
>Ga0065711_1037121_pt1 | contig 20174 bp, 12 predicted proteins | sample Hoacrofraction12_FD_59098 | JGI IMG/M metagenome (GOLD analysis project Ga0065711, IMG submission 59098) | Hoatzin crop microbial communities from Cojedes, Venezuela - Epithelial fraction 12 v2 (version 2) | ecosystem: Host-associated > Birds > Digestive system > Esophagus > Crop | place... | reverse complement strand
ACTTGCTGAGGGTACATTCTAACTCTTCATCCAGGTCATTGATGAAGAAGTTGAACAAGACTGGGCCCAGTACTGACCCCTGGGGGACACCACTAGTTACCAGCCTCCAATGAGACTCAGCGCCGCTGATGACAACCCTCTGAGTTCTGCCATTCAGTGCTTGCACAGACAGAAAACTGAAATCTAGTTCTGCATAAAACCTCAGGGTAGAAAAAGGCATTCCAGTCCTCAGGTCCTCTCGTCTTTCTCCAAAGCATTTGGTGTCACTCGGCAGAGACAGTGACTGGAGCCGAGGGGTCTCTGGTCGCACTAAGGATCCTCTGCTTCCGGGCAGAGGGACGACTGCAAGCCCACGCTATACAGCCACCATCACCCCAGCAATGGCTCCTTCGACACCTCAGCGCAGCCATCCCCCGGGCTGGGTATCGGCTGCCAGCGTGTTTGCATTCACCAGGCATGCCACACGCCGGTGCCCGGGGCTGCTCCATGTCTCTGGAAGCCTCTGAACAAACGCTGCAGCTGGTCACCAACCACTTGAGTTAACACAGGTGAAGCAGTCGGTTCCTCTGTTAGTGGGGTCACTAAGAGTCCCTCCTTTCACAGGGAAAATTGGTCTTTCGTGGGCTTCAGGCACATCGCCAGACCAGGTGTCAGAACTTAGAGAATAAGGTTCAGAGAGTTTTTGTTATGGGTTATAAGTTCTGCCCGTAGCTGCAACCCCAGCGAAGAAACCGAATTGTAGTTTCTGTTCTATTCCCTCTTCAGCTGCTTATAAGTTTCTCAAACAGATTCCTGCTCAGGGTGAAATGTTCAGTGCTTGGTCTCAGCTCAGATATGATTTCTTTTATTTCCCCCTGCAGGAACTGTGAGCAAAATACTAAATGCAGTAGATTTGGAGTTTGGGGAGCGCGAGCAATCAGATATTTCCCCCTCGCTCCCTCTGATACCATATGTTCCAATTGGAAATTTTACACTTGCATACTGGTAACTCGTAAATGGTGGAGATGATAGACTTCAAATGTTCTCATTGAGAGGCAGAAAACAAACCCAGATTTAACAAAATAATTGGTTCAGTACTGTTAAGACGAGTTTAAAGAATTCTGATAATGCTTTTCCCTTCCCCGGTGTCCCAGGAGGGACAAGTACACAAGTTTTATTTTAATCTATGTGCTATAATTTTAAGGATAGCTGACACAAGGTGGTCTTTGTTAAGATGTATCTATTTGCTTTGAAATCCAAAGAAGTTCAGTGCTTACAGGCTGCCAGAAATCACAGACCTATTATTCAAGGAACTTTTGAGCTCCGCTGTCAAAACTATCAGAAGTCTGTACGCTGAACAGCTCCCATTCAAGGCATTTTTGTACTCATTTGCAAACCCTGTGGTGGAGCTTTATTCCACTCAACCCCAAACTCACTTAAAACTAAAGGCAGAGAACCCCAGTGTCCTTGTCACGGCATGTTTGGAAGCCCAGCCTTCCAGAAGCAGTGGCACCCTAAGTGTCCTCACCCACAGTGTCGACTATGTCACCTTAACATGCCACACGCTTGGGGTTTTTTACTTCAAAGTCAGCCTTGCAAACTCCAGGCAAGCTCCGGATAACCTAGTTATATTCTACATGTTGGTATAAATACTTCAGTTACAAGACACAGTCAGTGAACTCTAGGCACAGGTAACTCCTGATCACAAGTGCCCACTCATTATCTAATTCATCTATGCACAGAGATGGCTATATACACTGTCTTCTCCAGGGGCAGGTTTACTAAGGGGATGGAGGGAGGTAATTTCCCTCTGTCCCTTCTCTTGTTACCACTGCATGGCGTGGATGTCCTTTCACAGAATCACAGAACGGTCGGGGTTGGAAGGGACCTCTGTGGGTCATATAGTCCAACCCCCCTGCCGACGCAGGGTCACCTACAGCAGGCTGCACAGGGCCTTGTCCAGGTGCGTCTTGAATATCTCCAGAGAGGGAGACTCCACAACCTGGGGAGTTACTGAACACCTTGCTTCCCCCCCCTCCATCTGCGGTCCTGTTTACAGTCAAGAGTCACTAGTGACAGCTCACAGGTACTTCACTCGGGCAGCAGAGCACTACCAAAACAGACTAGCACATCGTGGCACAATACACCAGCATACAAAATCACCCTGTCTGGGCAAAGAAGTCTTATGACCTGAAACTCACCAAACACAAGGACTGGCAGACCACCGGGGAGGCAGATGATGGCTCTTCCAATCCCACTGACCAAAGTGACCCAGCAGCCACCTGGAACACAGCAAGAGATGAAACCTCTTTGGCAAGCAGCTCCCAGCCTGTTCCCTGCCTCCACGGCATCTGGTACGAGCTGGTTTCACACCCAGAGCTCCTGAGCACTTTGATCTCTCAGATAGTTATGTACCTTAATGATTCATGATTGTTACTCAAGTCCCACCTGCAAGCAAGGAAGCCTCCACACCAGCCTGCTGAGGCTACGGGATGGCTGTGGGCTCGCTTCCCCAACCTCCTGGGAGCTGCTTCGTTATGCCAGTCTCACAGCGTGGTGATGCTACTAAGTGCTATGGAATTCATCTTGATTTATGCTAGTAGGAGGGAGACAATAAGCAAGTCCTGTGTCCTCACCTTCTGAGCTACTGATTCTGCTCTGATCTTCTTCATACTTGGAAGTGCTTTATTCCGGTCAGGTTGGTAGAATTACCTTGCTTCTGTATCCTTAAGCGCCGGTCATTCTTTGCTGTAATTCCTTGCAGCGGCTTCTGCTAGGTGTTTTTCTCCCTCCACTCCCCACAATAAATGAGTTTGTCACTGGAAATATACTGCCAATGTGTTACACGTCCCACAGTGTTTGTGGTTATATCAGAAGTGTTTGTTTATAGCACCATAATTCAGCAATATCTTGATTACAGGAGAGATGGTGTTGTAACTCACTGTGGCTAGAGAGAATATTATTTTTCTTTTCCTTTAATATAAAATGTTGATTTTCAGTCAATACCCTGAAAGAAAAAAGTGCAGTAGTTGCCCTAGTAACCAGGTGCCTTGTAAACCCTAAGATGTTAGGGGCACAAGGTGTTAATTGTTCCAAGTGCTGCTTGTGGTCAGGGATAAAAGCTAGAACAGGAGAGATCATGAGAAACATCTGGGAAGATAAAGCCAGCTGCTCTCTGCTTGGAGACAGCCTAGACAACAGCAAGCAGAGAGGCAAGGTGAGGAGAAGTGACACTACCACCAGACGAGCACAATGAGCTGGATTGTGGCCATGTGTGAAAGCATCCCCGAGCGAAGACTCTGAGAGCCCAATGCACTTCTGGGAGCCTGACAGGCTTTACCAGACACACTCAGAGTCCAGCACCTCCACCACCAGATGCAGCAGCTTTTCCTGCCACTGCTCGTTCCCTCCTCCTGAGCAGACCCATCTCTGTGTCCCCTTCTGCTCCGTGTCCTGGGGTTTCAGCGTGCTGTGCTCTGGGAGGCTCCTTCCCACGTGCTATTCAGCAGGAATTAAGGATGCCTGTCCTGCGGAAGGTGCCACCACCGCTCTGCAGAGCATATCCTCCATCAGAGCAGGCCAGGACAGAGCACGCTCCCTGTCACATACCCACCTGTGTCGCAACACAACTTCACTGCCCCGCTGAGCAGCTCTTGCTTTCGCGCTCCTTGCATGGCACAGCACACAACATCTCATGGGCTGTTCCTGCCACGCGCTTGTCCCAGCCACACTGGCTGCTGAGGAGTGGGAGCAGCCAAGTGCCCAGAGGACAGACCAACCTCCACAAAGCATCTGTGTTTCTGCCCCAGCCTCCCCCGAGACAGAGCCTTCAACTCCGGCAGGCTGCACGCCAGGGCTGGGAAAGCAGCACCAGAAGGGCTCCTTCTGCAAGAGGCCTCTAAGGGGGAAAGACTGCATGAGGGCTTCTCTCCTCTCCCTGAGATGAAAGCAAGCTGGTGAGACAGCAGCCTCATGCTCTGCAGCATCTGCCACCTCTCCCGATCCTCCCAGCCCCTGCAAACTGGAGCGCGAACACGGATACTGCTAGATCTGGAGGAAAGTTTTCCACTTGAGCCCTTTTTAGCCATTTACCTGCTTTGGATGCCCACTGAACCTGCCAGCATCTGCATTCCCTTAGGAAAGAAAGGCAAGGAGCACTGATAAAGCAGCGTATTTATCACCCAAGCCCCTCCCAGGGGCGGGGTTATGCTAATCAGGGAGCCTCTGTCCCAGCGTGGTAAGTGGGTTACATACCCATGACAGTCACACACGGAGAGGTGGGCTCACGCTCAGCACGCGTGGCCGGAGGGTTTCATCCCACCCGTTGGCCACGGGCTCTCAAGGACAGAGGAGCGAGGCCCAGCTCAGGCTCTGACCTGCAGAGGAAAAGTATGGGACACCAGGACTGGTGGCCCCGTGGGCTCTAGTTTCTGGGGATGTATTCCTGATGTCTCATTAACTTCTGGGGGGAGTTTTTCCCCTGTTGTTTTTATTTACTAACCCTTGGTGTTTATACTTGGTAGTAAAGGCATATATCAGTGTAAGCCACACCACAAAGCCTTGTATGCAATCTAAAGAAGTGTCACCGTGGTGAGGAAGACCACATCTAGCTACACAATTGTCATACAAAATCAGAGGTTTATTTTCTTTCTCTTGCTCCCTCTGGTACAGCTGTTTGTGATAATGCAGCCATCTCCACCTCAACACAGCCTAACTCTGCCACTGACCAGGGCTGGGATTTCTGCCACGCATCCTTTGCACTAAGAAAACACAGTCTGAGTGAATAAAGCTGAGAAACTGTGAATTTTTCCAAGCGGAGAGTGCCTGGGCAGCAATTCACATAGCAGAGCTGCATTTAAACTGGGGTCTCTGGGTAAGACTGAAAAATAAAGATGAATGAGTTTGGCTGGGTAATTAGATAATAAAATCGAAGGCTCTGGAGTGTAGCCCAGGAATATAATCCAGTGTATGTGGCTGGCTAGCCTGCTCCCTCTCCTGCTGCTAGCAGCACCGTCAACCTAGCGAGGAGATCTGCCCTTCGCGTGGAGTCCAAAGACAGAACTGCGCATGGGTAGCACGGCCATGCGCTAGCCCAGGACCAGAGGCACAGGCTCAGCCCTGCCCGCCGTCGCGCTCCCAGCAGCCGTTTTTGTCCCCACGTGCGAGGCAGGGCTGCAGAGAGGTGCTGCAGGACTCGAGGCGGGCTTGCCTGCTGCAACAGCAGAACTCGGAACTCTGCACAGCAGAGCGAACCCCATCCCAGGGGGAGCTTGGCGGAGGCTCTGCGTCTGGCAGGAGCGCAGGGCAGGTATTTAGGGACCGGCAACCTGGCTGGTGGCTCGGGGGCTTCACCCGGCTCGTTTGGGCACAGCGCAAGTCATCCCATGGGCGGCTGCGAGGGAGACCTCTGCTCAGGGCTCACCAGGGTAAAGCTGGCTCAGGCTCCGCGGTGTGTTTGGACAGAGCTGGAGCTAACTCCCACACGTACCTCCTTGTGCCAGTAAATACCAGCGTGGCCGTGTAGAGGGTGGGGGTCTGAGGGCGGAAAGGGCAGTGCAGCCAATCTGAAAGGACAGCCGAGGTTGGCTTTGCTTTGTGGAGTGACCGCTTTTCTACAGTCAGCTTTCAGACTGCTGCAGAACTGAAAAGCAAAGCGGAGGCAAGTTCTCTCTGACTTGGGAAATTCTTCAAAAATGAAGCAAACCCATTTTGAAAGGCAGAGCTTGTCAGCTGCCCTATTTTTAGGATTGACTCCTACAGGTCCTTCCTTCAATGATAACAGTTTTGCCTAAGCAATGACTAGGGATTGCAGGATTTAGGCTTTTAATAAAGCAATTGTGTAATTAAAAATAAATGGGTCTCTAGTGTCACTATTTAGAAAAAAATGAAAACTTAGATCAAATAAGGCATTTCTTTCTTTTTGGTTTAGTCTGCTTGGATCATGCAGAGCTTTAATGACGCAGTCACAAATGTTGTATTTAAAAGGCCTCTTAGTTGCTGAGAGGAGCCCCAGGAGAGGGCTATTAACTGGCCAAATTAGGCTATTTATTTTTGTGAGTTTTGCAAGTTTTAAAAAGAGAGGCACATTTTCACTTAGGAGAGTGATATTTCAAATAGGTCACAGGAAACTCTGGCAGGCGGGGAGCAAAGCAGAGCGTCAGTAGGAAAACATTAACCAGAGACATTTTGCAAGTGCAAGTCGACATTTGGGTTCCTAATGGCTTCTGAAGTCCATTCAAAAATCTTTCAGGGGATGTAAAATAGCGGCAAGGCACCACAGCTGTGCAGGAGCCCTGGCCTAATCCTGAAAGCCTTTAAGATGGCAGAGCTGTGCCTGCGGGTGCTGCTGCGAGAGAACCTGGTGCCGTCAGCACTGCCGACAAGCTCGGCAGTAAGCGTTTGAAGGAGGTGGACTCTGCCTGTTGGTTAGGAGATAGCTGGTGCTTGTACAGATGGCCGGTCAGCCCTGAAATTTCACCGCACCTTTCCCTCCTCCAGCTTTGATTTTGATTCTTCGAACCGAAGAATGATTTTCCTCTCACACAATCACAGCCCAGAGCAAAACAGGAGCGACTTCACTAAAGCCCACAGAGCAAGCTGCATGCACGCCTTAAGAATCAGGCCCCATACTTTTTACACACATGAAGCTGGTTGGAAAAGGTCCCTCCACACCACCTCAATGGGCACGGCACATGCTCACCAACAGCACATGATTTCCTCCTTTCCATATTTGCAAACAGAATCAATTAACTTAAAGACCGCTCAGGAATGATTCACGTGAAGTTACTTTGAAAGACTGGCTCATCTCCCGTTGACTTCAGCAGCTCAGGACAAAGCTACTCAGGAGCTAAAGAAGTCTCTGGAGCCACGTTGGGCTGTTGCTGGGTCCTGTCCCTGCTCCAGTGGGGCCGGGGTCTCTTGAGCTGCTGCCACACAAGCAACAAGAACATCACTGCATCTACACCTGATGGAAAGGCTTTGCAGGATCAGGACCAAGATGAGAAAATAAATGATACAGTAAGATAATAAAAAGCAGTGTTTCTAGAAAGTGATGTCTAATGGGTTCATCTTCATGGATTGTAAATCCAGCAGTCATACAAGTTATAAACCAACATTCAAGTTAAACAAAAAGCAACCACACACTTAGTAGAGCAACCTTTCTCTTCCTCGGGGCTTTTTTTTCCTATATAAACTAGTTAACTGAGGACTCCACAGGACTGGTATTTCTGAGGCTGTGACTGTTTGTCCCATCAGTGCTTTGGTCAGTGAATAACAAATCTCTACCAAAACACCTTTCCCTGACTCTGATGGCCAGGCTGTCAGTACCACGCTCTCCTCCTGCAGCTGGGTAACGACGTGGAGTTGTAGGCACTTTCTGTCCAGTTCTTCTGCAGGACTGCACGTTTTTCTGGCACAGACGAACCAGTGTTTTATTGGCTCGGAATGAGGGAGCTGGCACTGGAGCGAAGGGAGCTGAAAGGGAAACACGGAGCACGCATCTCCACTGAAAAAATTGTAGCTGAATATGCAAAACATCAAACAGACCTGGCCCCTAGCTTTATCCTTCTGTGACGGCTGTACTCTGTCCTACCAACATGAACCAACCCATACCACCCCACACAAAACCCAACCAAAACCAGGCAAGATTTCTGGTGTGGTGAGGCCTTGGGCTGGACTGTGAACACCACTGTACGCCCAGCAAGAGAAAACCAGAGGCAGAGAGAGTCCCTTTGGCCATGCCACAGAAGAAGCCCATGCTCCAGCCTGTGTCACCAGTAGCGTGCAACAGGGCAGGCATCGAAGCACACCCTGTTTTGCAGAGGTGAGGAGGGAATTTGTAAGGACAGGAAAAGGACAAACATGTCGCTTGTCCATTTGGCAGGAAAGGAGCTATAAATATTGTGATACTTGCCTCCAGGAACCCAGGACAACCTCTGCCCTGACTCCCAACCACACACTGTCCCTTTGGACTTTACTGAAACCGTTCAGGTTGCAAGTCACCAGCTCAGCTGGCTCAATTGTCTGTTATTCCCATTAAAAATACCCTAGCAAAAGCAGCCCTCTCCAGGGAGATACGGAAGCCAGTTCTCTCTCTCAGACAGACCTGCTGAAGCTCCAGGTTTGCCCATCACCCAGTTGTACGGTCCTGTCCTCTACCTGGACATCGTGTCTGCTCCAGTGAGGTAATGCCTCCAGATCTACTCTGTGTATTAGCTTAGGCTGGCAATATTTATTCAGCAGATAAAACTTTGACGCTGCTCCTATAGAAATAGTTTGCAATACATTAACAAGGTCATAATATTAGTCAAAATCATTTCTCATGTGCCCTCAAATGTTTCACGTAAAAGAAGCAGCAGATGCCAAAGGTCACAAACCAAATGGAGTCCTTACGAGAAGTTAACCATTAGTTAAAGAAAAAGGATGAGATGATCTGGGGATACCATAAACCACTCTTTCCTCCAGGACATTGCATCTCACAGCATGCTGTGTAAAATATGTGCAAGTTTGCTGCTTAAAACAACAAAATACGAGTCCGGGTCTGTCAAGACACAAAGAAATAATTCATCCTTTTCCCATGGATGGGCACAAAGCAAACCACGCCATAGTGCAGTACCGGGACGAATAGGTGTTTCTTGATCAACATACCTACAGAAACACCCCACCACCCGCCCACCCAGCTGAGACGGGGCTTTCAGGAAGATCTGCAGGGCTTTGGGTCATGCTTGCTTTCCCCAAACCGCCAGCTGCCCACCACAGTGCTGGGGCACCTCATCTTGCTGCTCCCCTCCCAGGCACGGCCACGGGCAGCAGCCCCCAGCCAATACCAGCCACAAAACGGCACCTCCGGGCCCCACCGCCATGCCAGGGGGCAAGAGGGAAGGCCCTGCCAGTGGCCAGGCTGCCTTCCCCAGCGAAGGGCAGAGACGTTCCTCATGGCAGTGCGGCGCTGGCAATGCCCACCGCAGAAACCTCTCCTTGGCCTGTTTTCTTTTTGTCTCTGTTTCCCCATTCAGGAAAAAGCTTCTGTCACAACAGCTGCTGATTCATTTTCTGACTTGGTGCCGAGCGTGCCAGACATAACATTCATTTGCTGCCAAAGTGGTAAAAACAATGACTTACCAGCTCATTTTTCTTCAGTTGATTATGTTTGGGGGGGGAGGGGAGAAAGGAGCTTTAATTAAAATTAGATAAGGAGGAGAGTAAATCCACTGAGATGCAAAGAGCAATGTTCTGCAAGGCAGGAGAGAGGAGAGCATCTGAGGCGGTGCGGGAATACCCATCACAAAACAAAGAAAAACAAAGGAGCCCATGGTCAATGGCGAGGGGCTCTGCGGTCGCTTGCTGCCCTTCACCAACTCCTCCTTTTCTCTATGCTTTCCACCTTTCAGGTGTCAACAGCTTCCCAGACCAGTAACTCTCAGATTTGACACGATGCCTTCTGGACTGAAAGGAGAGAAGCCGCCCAAAGATGGCTCTGATGAGGGTGGACAAATTTACTGGTCTTTGATCCTTCCCGTCTTTCTTTCCTGACTTCTTCCTGGGATGAAGAAGTCCCACCATCAACATTTATTTGTTTTTTAAAACACTGCCTGATGATTTGGCCAGTAGACAGAATCCACCTCCAACCAACAGTTTGGAGGTTCTGAGGACAGCGGTGACTGGACTGAGATTTTGGCTTGCCTGCTAGACATTAGAGACAAAAGAGTCAAGCCTGGACCTGATGAGGGAAGTCTGACCTGCTAGACTCTCCAATATTTTTCTCAGTATTTGACAGGCTGCTTTGGACACAGGGGAATTAAGCTGATATGTATTCCCTGAGCTCAGTCATATGCCACAGGTCGTATTTGGAAATAGCTCGCCAGGTCAGTAACTCTCATGGCAAACGTCCAAGTGAAGCTTAGATGCCAAGAAAACAATGGCACATGTAGCCTGACCACACTATTGTCCTACTGACGTTCAGTGACAAAATAATTTCCTAACAGACTGGCCCATCTGCAATCAACACAGAGCAAACAACACAGTTCAGCTGGCCAAAATGGATGGACAACCATATTAACTCATGTATTTAAGATCTCTATCTTTCTATGACACATTAGTGCAGAACATAGCACTAACCACCTGAAGGCTTTGGCTCCATTGTCCTCAAATAACTGCCAAATCAAGCTGCTGTCCTCCTCGAGGTGATTCATTCCCATGGGGTCTGTTTCAGTTCTTGTTTGGAAAGGAATGGGAGCCAATCAGTGCAAGGAAATGCAGAAGAGTCATGGTAGCCAGTGCCAGGGTGAAGACCAGCTATGGAAGAACCATCCAAAGCTATTTCCCAACACTAGCATTATCACTGAGTCTGATAATAAAGAAGAGGTTACATCATTCAGAGCACCAGAGGTTACAAGAGAGATTTTTAAGGCAGCTGAAGAACAGCCATTCCACAGGTCTCTGGCTAACAGTGTGGTGAGATAATATGATTCAAACCAAGGACTCATCACTCATCAAGGACTAATTATCTAATGCCCAGTAACTACTCCAAACTTATAAGTAGGAAAAGCCTTACCTTTATACTTAGGAAGCTCTTGCATTTTTTGCTTTAAATGGTTGTTTGCTCTCTTTACTTGAGGGGAATACAAAGAACGGCTATCTGGGAATGCAAAATCCAAGATCAAGAAGTCATTCTCGCTCACCAGAGAAAACGAAATAGACACTAGAGAACCTCTTAAGCAGGAATTAAGGATTTTCAAGAATACCAAATGAAGCACCTAGTTACCACCAACAAGCCACCAAAAAAGCTGTCCACCTTCTTGGAATATTTTTGGCAATCCACCTCATTATGTCAACTTCTATTCAGAACCTGAATGGAATATTTTCGCCACCATCCTCTCACAGAACAGGGAAGAAGCAATTTGAGAGCTCTCTTATGTTCTCTGCTCTTCTCTCTGCTACACAACGCAACTACTTTTTGCTTGACTTGATCTACCCACATCATTTCATGAGGGCTTGTACACACTGTCCCTTGGATGACATTACTAAATTACTTCGCTATAGCAAAATATCAGTATTTCAGAAAATCTCCAACTCAACCAACCATGTTACGAGAACACCCACCTAGAGAGATTTTTCCCTCCCATCACCTTCTGCTGATTCAGATACTACAGAATGCAATGCTGCACTGCAGAGCAATGCTCATGCTGTGGACCAACATGTCTGACCACCCAGAGACACCCTGCTCTTCTTGGCTTCCGTTGGACCTGCAGTGTCCCAGCAACACCTTTACAAATTAAGCCTAGCAACTAACACTTAAATTGTTTTGCTGCATAAGGACCTTCATTTCCAAGCTTTTATCTGCAGGAATGATATTACCATTCTATACACTAGACCTGTTTTTGTAATGCCGTGGTTCATCAGAAGTTTTTATGTTAATACCGAATCAGAAATAATACACATGTGATTCATAATAATCTAACTGAATGGCTGCACTGAATGTATTGTAAGAAATTCTGGTTAGGAAGGAAACTCATTAAAGAAATAGTGACTACTATTATCCCACTGCATATATTGTTCTACTGGAAAGTTTCCTTGAGTAGTTTCTCTAATTAGCAATTTGATATTTTGAAATAGTGTGATCTCCATCACACACGTTTTGTAGAACAGACTTGGCTGGTAATGCAGAGGAAAACAAGCAATCTTTTCAGAGTTTGCATCTCTAGGGCATATCTTGTCATTTTCTAGCTATTCAGCTGCTGTACATATGTGTATAACACAGTGACACTGTTCTTGTGGGACTTTGATTCCTAAAAGTTACATAGATACAGAGCTTTCTTATTGGAATAGAATATATTGTCTTTTTTTTTTTTTTTCAGAAAAACCACATTAAAGTATTTGCATAACTTTCGGCTATTCAAATAGAAGGTGTTGACCCCAGCTGTGTTCTGGTGAATGAATCATTTGTGTAGGAGCTCATTGCACAGAACGTATGGTATTTTATCTTTGCTGGTTTTCTGCCAAATACAGTCTGTAACAATTTTTCCCCTTTGCCACATTTGCCGCTTGATATCCTTTAAAATATACCAGCTCCAAGTGTGAGAAAGCAAAACAGATTCTGGGCGCGCTCTGGCTGAGAGCTCTTTTTATGGATACTCCTGCGCTGGCACCGAGGCGCCCTTGCTTTTGGAGAACATCCATTCCAGATCTGGGATCTCCTCACGCTAAATGCTTTGAATCAACATTGACTTAAACATCATTTAAAGCTGCAGGGAACTGCAAAAGCCCAGGAGCAAGCACAGAAACAGGGATCCCCTCCGTATCCACCTCCATCCCCAAAACAGAAGCTGCCCCGAAGCAGAGGGACAAACTTCCACTCCATTGGACACCCTAAGCTCTGCACCTGCAGGGAAAGCCTGGAGGAAGGGAGGATGTTTCTGCCACAACTCTACTCCGTGACGACTGTCCTCCAGGTACCACTTACGTGGCACTTTGGCAAGTCATATTTGTACCCACAAGGGCAGGGAACAAGATTATTTCATTAAGTGACTGAGGCACTGCATGGCCAAAGCCATTATTACACTGGGTTTGATTTGAAACGGTAAGCGAGAGGTCAAACTCTCTCAGCATTGATCTCCCCGGGGGAGAAGAGATAAGGTGGAACGCTAAGATTTCCACGCTCCCACATGAGGAGATAAGGTCTGAATGAGCAGCCTCATCCATCGGCTGCTTCCCAAAGCTTTTTTTACAGCTTAGACTGGAAACCCTCATGCCTCTCTACACGGAATCACATAATTACGGTTTCCACAAGAAATTCAAAACAGGATCTCCTCCCACAAAATTTCCTCTCACCTGCACTCCTTTCATCACTGAAGATGACTGTTTGTCAGCACTACCTCTGCTGCAGAGAGAGTTCACCTGCAGCTCAATTTAGCAGCCGACGGAGGCGAGAATATTTCCCCATGTGCAAGCTTCTAAAATGCTCGCCCGTGATTTTGTGTGGCTTGAACATCTCCATGAGGAACCGTTCATTCAGGACACGCTTGCAGGCTTGGTGTATTCTCCCTGCTAAGCAAGGAACAGCAGTACAACAGACAACCTCCATCATGTGGAGGTTACCTTCCAGTTTCCCACGAAAGCCTTGCTCAGATGGAGATACCGCAGATGGGCTGCAGCCCCATTAATCTCTGCCATCCCAGGTTCCTCACGCCCGAGCTGTTCTCCGTCATAGGAGGCTCCATCTTCACTGCGCCCTTCCTCCCATGTGCAACAGAAACATAATAGCCTAGCAAAACCTGACCCTGGGTAAACACTGAGCACAGACAAGATGCTGCTCTGAAAGTCACCTGTTAATTCATCTTTCAGAATCAGATTATTTCTGATAGGAAACACTTGCTCCCATCCCCTCAAATCAGCAGGCTGGGGTTTATATGCAGCTCTGAAAGGGGGCTCTTCTGAGAGAGTCACCCACGAACTTACACTGACACGTGCGCCAACATTACGGGCAGCGTTGAAAGCACCACTGTAACTACAGGTGACTATTGTACAACTCCAGTTCTGGTTGCTCATAGCTTCATCTATAGTTAATTGTTTGGGCTGAAAATTTCTCCAGCTGGGTTTGGCCTCAGGCTAAACATTTTCATTTCAGCTGAAATAGCTCAAGTCCTTCCCAATAATATGTTTAAGGAAAAAGACTCTCTCTTGCTCACGTTAAAAGGATCTTTTTGTAATTTAGTGAAATGCTCTCACTCTCCATGCTTCTAAAAGCAGTACCTTGAAATACTGGCAGACTCGACTGCTGTGAAATACATGTCTTTTCATATTCTCAGGGGGAAACAAGGATCATAATTTGGCTGTTTTCAGCCTCAGACTTTACACATGTGTATATATATATGTATTTGCTGTTTACACATGTGCAGCAGAGATCCAGTGGCTACTTTGACTGTCCTCAGGGCAGAGCGAGCTCGGTGCCCCACTGTGCGAGACGCTCTGGTGAGGCAACACACGCAGCATCCAAGCGCGACCAAGGATGCTCCTGCAGCTGCAGGCTTTTGTAGGGCTTTGGCTGCAAACGTGCCCTTTAGCTGCAGGGCCTCTGTGGCACCAGGCCAGCAGAGAGCTGGGAGACAGCTCAAGCTGAGCGAGGACACGGACACCGCATCTCAGTGAACACCGGCGAAGCAGCTCCTAAAATGACCCTGTGATCAGCCTACCTCCAGAGCAAGGTCTGACCCATAGACAGTGAAGATGACCCCGGGGTGCACATGGGGTAGTGAAGACAAGCCAAAATACTCAAGAGCTGTTCAGTAAATAGCTGCTGTCTGCTCTGGTTACCCAAAGAAACGGTGGTGGAGAAAACGAGTACGTGATCGCTCATTAGAAAGAGCACAGCACAGCTCAACGGGTCTGAAGGCAATCTGCAGGCACCACCTTAACCTAAGGTTTCCTGCTTCTGGAATAGCTGAACTTGAAACCTTCTGAGAGGCCAAAGACGTCGTACCCCCTTTCAGCGGGGATACACACCCAGCGACTTCTGGTCGTGCAGAAAACTGGCAGAAAGCTCATCTCACTACAGACCTCAGAAACACGAGAAGGGAAGTCTCAAAAAGCCTGAATGAATAAATGCAAACTACTTCATTAAAATCTACACCAGCGCAACAGGGTCCAGAGATGTCATTAAGAATAAAGAAAACCCAGCACTCCACTGCCTAGGAGCTAACTGGAACAGCAAAATGGGCCCACTCTAACGCAGAAATTAAAACACTTCGAGATGATTCTTACTACTCTGTGAACATGAGTCAGTACAAGTGAAAATGGTGCACAGATGGGCCAGCGCAGAAGCAACAGAAGTGCCGTGATATTTACAAGGGGAAAAAAAAAAATCTTCCCTTACAAGTGTAAATATACCAGAGAAATCATCCGCTGGCAGCACAAACCGGGGCTCTGATGTAGCAAACACTCCCACCAGGGACGGCGCTGGCTCTGCTGGGAGGAGTGGGGATGGCAGACGCAGCATCTGGAAGGCAGTAGGCTCACAGCCCCGCACCTTCCGGAGGAGTCCCAACACGCAGCGGCACGCCAGGTGACACGGGCCCTTCTACAGCCCGTGTGCAACCAGCAGCACGGGCCCCAGCACTGTCCCAGGCGGTGGCAGGATGCTAAGCAGGGCAGAGCCGTGGTGAGCGCTGGCTCTAACAGCCGGTGACAGCCAGGTGAGGACCCCACCAGCCTGGGCTCCAGATGGGCACAGCCTGGGCAAGGCGGACCGCAGCCGCTCGTGCCACCAGCAAGGCAACAGCTTCAAGACACGTGAATCAAAGCTGACATCGTCCCGCACGGAGCCGAGCAGGTGGTATTTTGGGGTCCCCCTGCTTCTCCCAGAGCAGCGACAACACACGGAGTCTCTCCAGTCTCTCCCAGGTCACTCCACCAGTGCGAGCTGCTTGGTTCACAGCGCGGACACGGGGCTGAGCTCTCTGGGCAAATCCCATTCCTCCCCGCCCATCTATTCCTCACCTGTAAAACAGCATATTTTCACTTCTGCAGTTGGCTCAAGATAGGGGAATGAAAACTTAATTATCATCAGTGCTATTCGCTGAGGAACAGCTCATGGCCTGACCATGGCAGGAATGACAATGGAGTCCAAGGAGCAGGCTGAGCTCCCAGAGCCGAGCTGCAGGACACGGTACTAACCTCACCCCAGTAGTAAAAAAAAAGGTCTGACAGCTCTGAATGGGAAAGAAACAACTTCCCCATCACTTAGGAACATGCTTACAGTGGATTATCACAGAATTTCATAATGGGTTTCCAAGTGGGTCCACCAAACTCCTTCCCATTCAGCTGCTCTGACCACTGGCTCTGCAGTGGTACACAAACTTGTGTTCTACAGGAAAAACATTTTTAAACAATAAAACCCACTTTTAGAACCTCTCACCTCCCCTGGGTCCCTCTAACAACTTTTGTGGGTTCACGCTACATTGTCTCACTCTCGAAAACTTTTTCTTTCCCCCCTCAGTGTTGTGTGAAAGACCGGAGCACAGCAGGAGAAATTAATTAACCGAGCAGACAGCAATTCCGCCATCAAATGAACAAAATGAAAGAGTAACAGAGACTTCTACTTACAGTCACCCCTAAGTGTTTCACATGACAACAGCAGGGAAAACACAGTCTAGACTGTTGTTTTAATGTTGATAATATTCCAAGATCTGCAGCACTCACTAATTTCTCAGTGGAAATAAAACCTTTGACATCGGTGGGAATTCTGTCTGGGCGTGGAAGTTGGTTGTCTCATTACGGTCTAGCAGTAAGAGCCTGTTTTGACGGTAAGATCTTTGGCACAAAGAGATCTTCTCTACGCCTGCCCAGAGCACCTGGACTGACAAGCAGAGGACAAAACTTCGGTCGAAGTGTGTCAGACCGAAACGCATCCATGCACACACGTGCTTTCTGCCAACGCCCGCGCTGGCGGAGCGTTGCCGCCGTCCATCACCGCAGGCAGGGTGTACACGCTACGATCGCCCGCCGGAGCCGGAGCCCTGCCTGCCGCGTCAGCCCGCTCCACTGGGCAGCGTTTGCTCTTTGCAGCTCGGAGGGCTTGTTACCGCCGCACGCTTCCCGCTCGAACGCAGACCGGGACTGGGCAAAACGAGGCCATTAAATTCCCCCAAACTCGGGAAGATGTTAAACAATACAGGAGGTGAGGGAGGAGGGGAAGGAAAGTGTTACGATCACAGCAACACTAAGAGGAAAAGGAAAAGAGTTAAAACTAAGACAGGAAAAAAACGCAAAGCCGTACGAGCATGAAACGGAATCACTTCAGGCATGTGTCAAAACAGTGTCAGATCTTTTTCTGTTCATTAAGTCAGCAGTTAAACACCCACCAGCTCCGCTTTTTGCTAGCCCTGGAGTTTTGCTACACCTGGAGATCCACTCTGCGGCATCAGCAGGAGAAACCCCTGGGTGTGTAGGCAAATCGCCTCATTTCAGAGCACGTTGAGTGAACTCTTCCACACCGACTCATGTTACCACGAGGTCCACCAGTAGAGGTCAGGTCACATACTCCGGAAGGTCGAAACCAGCCCAAGAGCCAGGACCAGCGCACAACAAAAATGGTGGAAAAAGGGCCTGAATTATATGGATTATTTCCATTTTTTTGTCACACATAATAGCACTTAATATATGTCCCTAAGGTTTGGTAAAAAGAAAATTGCCCCCGCAATACTAAGTTAAAAACATCAAATTTCTATCTACCCAGTTAATGTGGTAGAGATTACCAGGCTGTAGCGAGCCCAAGCAGTCCCAACAAGGGACCAACTGTGCGCTAGTCTGAGAAGAACCTGTCCATCTACAGCACTTGGAGTTTCTAACTCTCTCTCACAGAGAAAGTACCAGACACACGAGCACATTTCAACAGGGTTTTGAACTTGGAACAAAATTTAATATAAAATCACTGCCCAATTACAAAATTTTATGGCACGCTTAAAAAAAAAAAAATACCACAACCCACACACAACAACTTAAGAACAATCCCAAAGTTTGGGCATTTTATAAGCATTAGTTTCCTTTTTTTGTACATAACTGCTGTTACACTTGATGGAACTTTTCCATTACAGGTAGAAGGATGAGTAAACAAGTGAACCCTTATTTACAAGAGAGGGATAACATTGTACAGACAGAGTATATATTAGAGATACCATGGTAATTTCCTAGGACTGTATTTAGACGAAAAAGTCTGGGTTTTTTAGTGGTTTTGGCCTCAAAACCCTTCCCAAGGGACATATACAATTTAGCTGGGCTAAAATTCTCCTTTAGGTTCGGGAGCCAAGAAGATAGAGCCATCTTTCTTCTCCAAGGGCCAGCATCCAAGATTTGGCAACAAAACCGCTTTCCTCCCGCGCCGTATCAGCCCTGAGTCATACCTGCTCCTTGCCAGTGCCCATCCCCCGTGACACTAGCCCAGCCGCAGAGCTCACGCCTGTCCAGCGCGAGGGGAATAAACCCACAAGCAGACAACCCAGCCCTGACTCTACCTGTTCTGCACTCGGATCTCCGCACCTCTCAGGCTGAATAAGGCTGCTTTATGCACCGTTTTATTACTGTGGCTAATACTGCACACTCTCAGCAACTGGAGCAAAGATTTTGGTGAAAGCAAGTTTGTTTGTTCGAGGGTTTGGGGGTTTTTTACCCCCTAAAAAAAAAAAAAATACTCCCCATCCGTAACTATGAACATTCCTCGCCAGTCCTCAGTCAGCCAAAAAACACATGAGGTCTTTCTGAAAAACTAAGTTCTGCGCAATGAAGTTATTAACTGCTGGGAAAGGCAGGAAAGCTCTTTTACAGCTGTTCATTGATCCACTGAACGCCACCTTACACTCTGCAGCCCCTTTTGGATTCTGCAGACTTCTGGAGTAGGCGGAGAAAAAAAGAAAAACCTTGGCCAGAGCAGCTACGCTGCTTCTTGAGACATGTTTTCTTTGGGTTCAGGCCTCAGATTCTCAGCCAGCGATTTCTGTCCCTGGTGGAAAATTAAAAAAAAATGAAAACACCGGGTTTTTCTGCTTTTCAGGAATCTCGAGAAAAAACATGAGTTTCTAATGCGTTTGCGAAAGATGTGAATCGACCCCAGCGCCCCAGCGTCCTTCCATTTGAGTTCACAGTTATTCTGAGAAAGTAAAGTCCCAGACGCCTCCGCCGCGAGTCCTGCCGTTGGAAGAGCAGTGCCGTGCCCAGTGCTGGACCAGCACGCTCCCGGCCACGCACACGATGCTGGGAGGCAGGAGAGGAGGCAGCCCGGCCACGCTGGGACCTCCAGGCACCCTGCGAGGCACGACCCTGCGCACGGCCCCATCGGGCTCCCACCGAAGGGGAGAGCCTGGCCCGCCCGATGCCGAAGCGCCCATCACCGACGCTCGAGTGAGTCCACGCGACGGTGTTCATGATTCTCGGAAACCTTTCACGTAGGCACCGTGGCCTGTGTCAGTCACTTCAGTTTCAAACAGGTGAACGTAAGCCTTGTTTTAAGCAACTGGCTATCGTCCCAGAGTAGACGAGGCCAGAATGAATTTTCTCTGTTTAATTTATAATTCAACATTTTTACTCTAAAACTGTACACTGATGCTTGGGGACCGCCAGGCGCATTTAATCAGTACATGAACCCTACCCAAGCAGTCCTGTTTCTTCTCCTCCCTGCGCTCTCTAGCATGAGCGCACCATTCCTCGCACCCAGTCTGCTGCTTAGCTTGCTTTCCCCTTTCCCTTTTAACCAGCACAGACAGCTGACGAAGAGCCGGGCGCTCACCTTGACCCAGACTCGAAGCTCCGTCAGACTTTCTCAGCAGGAACAGCTAGGCTTGAAATGAGAGGTAATGCTTGGCAGGTGCTCCCGGGGGACTGGCCAAAAATAAATGCACTCTCCAGTTAATTTCCATCCGAGTACAGCTAACATTTCTCCTTTAAGAGTGCAGCTAACGCATTTGATTTACGCCAGGCGAGGAGGTCCTGTGTTTGCAGCAGCAGTGGCAGACCCAGCATGCAACAGGGAATATTCAGACCCATTTTAAGCACCTACATCAGGTGCCCGTGCTCCCCATACAGACAAGGCATCTTTTAGGGTGTGATTCAGAGCACTGCAATCAGGAACCCGCCTCTCACCTTTGATTGTAGCAGGAGTCTAGACATCTAATTTAGGCAGAGAAATGACATACTTAGAATTAGCTTGTACAAATATCCCCCAATGCATCAGTGCTGCAAGGAACCAGACTGGAGGCTCTCCGGGAAGATGCTTACGGCGAGTAGCACTCAGCACTTGGCAGGCGGTGAGAAGCGGAGTAAGTCTGTTTACGGGGAGCTCTACTCAGCCGTGACTTCCACCGGGCAAGCCACCACAGCCAGCCACAGCACGCTGCGGGCTGGGGGGAACGGAGCCCCGAAGACCCCCAGCCCCTTCCCTCAGCTCAGCTGCCGGCGTTCAGGGAGGGAAGCCTGCGGGATCCCAGCTCTGGCATGGGACCAGAGCCGGCAGCATGGCGACCCGCCAGCCCACTGCCCAGGGAAGCCCACGCCTTCCGGCTCCACGGTGAGGCAGCGGTGACGGCAGAGGCTGGCAATGTCCCCCAGCCCTCTCACTGCAGGGCTGCTGGGGTGGTGCAGGCGAAGGGCTGCTTGTGCTGTTGCCATCTCATACTACTGCTTGCCTCCTTTTCTTTTTTTTTTTTTTTTTT
>Ga0065711_1005469_pt1 | contig 20174 bp, 13 predicted proteins | sample Hoacrofraction12_FD_59098 | JGI IMG/M metagenome (GOLD analysis project Ga0065711, IMG submission 59098) | Hoatzin crop microbial communities from Cojedes, Venezuela - Epithelial fraction 12 v2 (version 2) | ecosystem: Host-associated > Birds > Digestive system > Esophagus > Crop | place... | reverse complement strand
TTTTTTTTTTTTTTTTTTTTTTTAATTTCTAGATACTGATACCTGGAAAGACTTGGGTGCTAAGCGCTATTTTTAGGAAGTCAGGCAGTTTGCAAGATGGTGCAAGTTCAAAGGTCCTCAAATTAGTCACTTTCTGCAGTCGTGCCCACTCGGTGAAAAGCAAAGAAGCTCCCTTACTGCTAGACACTGAACAACAGCCCGGGGCGTTGGCACTGCTGTGGGGGAATATTTGAGAAGCAAGAAAAGATTATGTATCATGTTCAGGTTGTGTGTTTATTGTACAACTTTCCCCTGTTAGAAAACAAACCTTTTAAGAATAGCACTTTCAGTACTAAACAGCACTCGGGTCCTGTAGCAACACATAGACAACACTTTGTGGATGCAACCTTATTCTATCAGTTACAGTTCCTTTTGTATCAAAAGTAATAATGAAAACTATAAAGCCAGTCTTCCCAGTTACTGGTAGACACATGTATACACACAAAGCCACACACACATAAGTATATGCATATATACATGCAAATGTATATGCATATATACATGCATATGTATATGCATATATACACACATATATGTGTCAATCTGTGTGTGTGTGTGTGTATGTAACTTTTATTTAAAATGTGGAAAATCTTCTTTCTATAAGATTTAGATATCCCATTTGCCAACTCCACCAAAGCACAGGTAGAAAGCCCTTTGATATCATTTAAATATTGGTTTGTACCCTTTATAGCAGTCCTGTAAAGAAACCACCCCACTCTGCAGCTGTCCTGTAATGTTCTGTGCCTGTGAGATGCTTTATTTGAGGACAATGTATTTTCCTTTTATATCGTGTGTATATTCAGTAACACTGGGAATGCTGTTCCCCTACGTGTCAGCGACAGGACTGTGACTCGCGCGGAGCTGATAAAAGTGGGAAGAATATGTATCTAATGCAGGGCGATTTAAAAAAAGAACTTTGGCTTTACAACTCAATTTACATTTATTTACAGGATGATGACCTAAATGGATGTCTTAATGTTGAGCATTTGTAGGGCTGCAATGTTAACTATATGGTGGAATAACCTTTTCCTGTTGATACATGGTATCTGATATTATTTTCTTCTCCTTTTATGCAGGATCCAAACTACTGGATACAAGTACATCGACTGGAGCACGGGGATGGTGGGATCTTAGATCTCGATGACATTCTTTGTGATGTAGCCGATGACAAAGACCGTGTAAGTACACATAGCTACGAAAGTGGCTCAGTGTGCACTGTGCGTCAGCATATCGGCGTTTTGGTTTTCCTGCATGTGTCCAAAAGTGGGAGTCAATACAAAGGTTTTGGAGATTTTTTTATCTAGTTGGCTTGGCAGTTGCGAGACGTCTATTCCTGTTTTGTTTTTCAAAAAGTACAGGAAATCTTTTATTGAAAAAAGAAGTAAGAAAAGGAGGCTGCAAGAATAAAAACCTCATACATTTGAAAAATAATGTAAAAAAAAGAATCTCTAAGTTAAGATTTTAGCTTCATGTTACCACTTGAATACGTGAAAAATACATGCTGTTTTTAAACTGTGTAGGGTTGATGGATTGTTTTTCAGAAATCTTTTTGGGAGGAATTGCTGGTTACACAGAACTTGAGAAAATAATTATACACTGCTGGGTCTTGAGTCCTTTTACTCTCTGCTTTAAGTAGAGATTTAGATTGCAGTCGGCTAAGAGGTTTTTGGTTATTGGCTGTTTGTTTGAGGTGGTAGATACTTGCGTCTTTGAATTACATGTTCGAAAACGGTAAGGTAAGAAACACTGGCAAACTGTAAAGTCATATGTAAATACACCACTTTTCTCTGCAAAGCCATGTGTGTTTGCTGAAGCTCTTGGGAATGTCTGAGCCTGATACAGACTTTGGTCTGGATATGTGTTTCAGGACCCTGCTCCCTTCACAGACAGGATCCTTAATTGCCTTTGTTGGAAGCAACAGGTATTCTGAAGGCTCCTTGAAAACAGGCCAAATGGTGACTCTTAGGCTAATTTTTCAGTAATAAATACTTTGCTTGCAGTTATTTCTTGTGACAAAATTTAATTGACATGGTTATTTCAACTGGGACTTTATAAAGAAAATGATGTGAGGAGTCTTGGGACATGGAGACTCCTCGCCGTCTGAAATGTGGAGATTACTCAAGCTGGATAGAGTAACAGTGCTGAGTTTTCAGGAATTTCTTCTGTAAAAATAGTGCCCAGCTAAGATTTCATGAAAAGCTAATTAAAACCTCTAGTTAGTTATCTCATATTGAAGTGCTCAGCTGCATGATTAGTTTAGCTTTTACTTACAGTCCTCAAGGAGGCTCGTGCAAGTTGTCACTATATATGTGTGTGTGTATATATATAGATATTGTAACTTATTTGAATCACGCACTTCTTAGCTCCTCACGTGCTCCTCCCTTCAGAAAGAGAAGTTTGAATTCTGGTGACTTCAAGACCTCATTCTTTGGCTGTTACCTTGCCTTGCCGCCTTCAAGTAGGATGATTCCTCACAGTGAAACTCTGTGGGTGTTTTTATGTGCATGACTAATAGATGAAAAACTCTGACTGCAACTGAAACAAGCAAAGTCATTATTACAATATTGTTTTTGTGTATAGATGGACAAGATACCTAGTAATTAGTAATATTTATTTATGTGTTTGCCAAGCTCGTATCCTCTGATTCTGTGAATCTGGCCTGTCTCTACTGATAGCCCTTATCGGTTAAATTTCCTTTTTTTAAAGGACCTTGTGGCATTGATTAGGAAGGTGCAATATAAACATATACTGTGCTCTGCTGCTTTATATCCTTGAATTAATCATTCTCACTTGACCTTTATGTTTGATTCTTTTCAAGTATTTCAGTCATTAGTCATTGTTTTTCAGTTTCCAGTCCTGTATTTTACAGCTGACCTTCCTGGTTCCCTTTCGTTTTGGATTGTTAGCTTTGCATTTGACACTTCTGCCATAGCAAGGGCTTCAACTAGTTCTGTGTTAGCAGAACCCGATATAGGTCTCATTAATGCAAGGTTCTGAATATATCTCCAGTTAGTGATATTTTATATGTGTACACTTAAGCATATCTTGTTAAAAAGCATTTAAAAAGATGTCTAAACAGTTAATTATTACTGAGGTCTGTAGGATTAATTATGCTCAAAATTAAACATTAGCCTATAAATAAATTTTTTTTTAATTGGGACAAAAATACCTAGGATATTGCAAAACTGAACACTTAATAGCTTTGTGTTCATTTTCACAAGTAAGTTCTGTACGTTCTTGAAGACAAGTTAGTTGTGCTGTTCGCTACCTATCTTCTGTACTTTTGAAAATCAGTTTACTCATCATGGTTCCTTAGATGTAAGGATCAGTCCCACAGTGATAAATGTAATTTTTGTCTTTTCTATGTTGCTTTTTTTGCCATAATTGTTTGTACAGTATCATATAAACACAATACAGAATGTGAAGCAGCTAAGGACCAGCTTATCCTCTTGTTGATTTTATTGCTTTGTTTAGTCAACTATATTAGTAAAATAAAACTCTTAAGTAATGTAAAGAACATAGTTACTCCTATTCCACTGTCTCCATGGAGAAAATGTGCTATTCTATAACAAATACAAAGACCCTTAGAGACAGCAGCTATTCTGAGTGGAATAAGTGAAGTATCTTTGTGATGGTGTCCTTCACATTAAAATGCAGCATGGTAGGGTGACTTTATTTAGCTTCTTCTATCCCTATATTTTGGTATTCTCATGTCACTTAATAAAACAGAATGGGTGATTAAGGTTTAGTTGCTCTCTGGAGTAATTTCTGATGTTCAATCTTATTCCCCCTTAAAAAGAAGGAGAAAATCATCAAACAAACTACCCAGAAAAATTGATTTTGCTGAGCTGTTTGTTCCTTTCTGAAACAGCTTTTTTAAGCCCTTTAAGATAGTTCATTGAGGAAGTACATAATGCATTCTAACTTAGCTGGCATGCAACTGACACCCACATTACACAATATCACTACACATGAAGTTACTGATGAAAGCTTGGTTAATGCAGTTAATGGTAGTAACAATATTAAACAAAAGATTAATAAATGCTCATTTGGATGATCTTTTTCTTTGAAAAATTTTTGTTGATTGATTGAAGTGCAAATTTTGTCCAGGTTTTATTATGGAAGGATAATTTTCAATGGGAACATATCAGTGGTTTTTTGTATTTATCTGTCTATCTCTCTGTATACATGAATACAAATGGGTTGTCTTGTTTTTTCTTGTTTTTTGAAAAATATTTAGCTGTAAGAAACAAGAATCCATTTTCAACTAGCAGCAACCATTCCAGTCCTGATTATGTTTGGTACCGTTTGAGGAAACTCATTGACAAGCTTAGGCAGATGAATAAGTAATATCTCTTTTCCAGAAATAAAGGAGAAATAACTGTCTTTAACTTGCTTTTAGTCAACTGCATAACCTATTTTCATTATTTTAAAAATACAGATTTCTTGTGCATTTAATGATTAGAACAATATTTTAAAGATAGGTTAATGAACTGTTTTGTTTGGATTTCTGTTACTTATAAAAGTAGCCCTTCATGTGAATGCTCTCAAAAAACATATGTCAACTTGACAAGTTTCCAGCTTGATGATAACATACTCAATGACCTCAGTTCAGTTCTTAGTAGGCAGACTTCTCAACAGTGAAAAAAACCCCAATGAACTGAAAAAAAAAACCCACTCAGCCCCAACCATCCTTAACCATGTTTCTCCTGGCAGGCTGAGGCACACAGACACTTCAGTGATCCTCATACTTTGGGTGTCATAGGAAAGTACTCACTCAGGGTTCTCCTAGTTCCTTGGTTATCCATGGAAAAAAATATTCAGGAAGTTGCTGTGTAATCTCCTGCTTTAAAAGTGCTTGTGTGAATATAACTTGCTTCCAGTTGATTATCACTGAAATGGTCACTTGTATTTTGCACTATTTTAAAAAATTATTTCAGGTGCAATTATATGTATTTTTTTCCTTGCATAGTAATGCTCAGGCTGTGGCTCGATGAAAAGCTTTGGTGATCACAATGTCCATGTTTTGTGTAGCTACATTTCTGAAAAATTAGAAGCTTTCCTTCCCAAGAGAACAACAAGGATCTGCCACCAACAGTCACTGGTTTTGGTGAGCAGCTGAGCAGATAGAGCTAGTTTGAAACAATACAGGGTATGTACCTAATAGCGATTATTCATAAATTCATTTCATAATGGAATTGTAGAACAGTTTGAGTTGGAAGGGAACTTATAGATCATCTGGTTCCAACCCCCCTGCCATGGGCAGGGACCCCTTCCACTAGAGCAGGCTGCTCCAAGCCCTGTCCAACCTGGCCTTGAACACTTTCGGGGAGGGGGCAGCCACAGCTTCTCTGGGCAACCTGTGCCAGTGCCTTGTCACCCTCAGAGTAAAGAGTTTCTTCCATATATCTAATCTAAATCTACCCTCTTTTAGGTCTTTTGCCCAAATGTGTTAGATTTTTGGTAGCTTGGGAATTAGCAACCTGTAAATGTAAAAGGATTGGCATCTTACAATTTCCTTCATCAGTATCCTAGTAAATTCAGTACTCTAGTTCTCAAAAATAACTGCTGTATTTTGGTGTATGCTTAGAGTCACAGCCTGTATTTTGTTCTCTAAACTAAGAAATGGGCTTTCTTTGNTTGACTTACCATTTTCACATATTCAGTCAGCTCTTTGCCCTGCGTAATTCATGCTTATGCCTACTGAATGCAGAGGTAAAAACTGGAGGAGCATGGTTTGGTATTGTGTGGAGTGAAGTTTCATGCTTACCACAGTGTTTGTGTGCGTGGTGTTAGTATCCGGCCCAGGTCACTGTAAGATCAAGGTGATGTTGGTGCTTACTGCTGGTTGGACATGCTTTGAATCTCCTAGAAAGATACACAAGAAGTTGCTTTTTCAGTGAAATACTGTTGGTGAGAATGGAATGGAGATTCATTTTACAGGTCTGTGCTGAAATGGAGTTTGTAAACATTCATGATTTAGAGTTAACTGTGTTAAGTAACCAAATTGCTGCTGAAATTCAGTGAGATCGATTGTACTTCATTTGCATCCATTTTTAGAGACCTACAGAGACTCTGTTAATAGTGTTATGAATTTAATGCCTATTTGCTTCTAGCGTGATGGGAGAGTCTTTGAGCAGCTTCTTCTCAGAATATGAAGGCATATTAGGAGCTTTTCCCAGCACAGGGGAAAGGAAATGAACTTTGGGTTTTGTGTTAAACATATGGTCAATTGTAAATAATACTGTTGTTTTGTTTACTTCCTCTTGGAAAGCACTGTTGAGTTAGAGAGGCATGCGATGATACGCAAAATGTGGCTTTGGAAAGGATGACTGTATTTTGTTTGTAACAAATGTTAACTTGAAACCAGCATAAAAATAAGTCTATTTCGAGCAAACGCATTATGATGTTAAGGTTGAAGGACAGCTTAGGACTGGAGAGCTGTGGTTATAATACCTCACTCCTATTGATTTTTTGTTCTGTCACTCTCATTTTTAGGGACAGTTTGCAGGCCCCCAGTTCTGTAGTAAAAAATGCAATCCCCCAGTTCTGTAGTAAAAAATGCAATCCCCCAGTACTGGTAGAAAGAATGAGATTTTGGTAGCCCTGTGTCTATTCTTTCTCTCAGAAATGTTGAAGAGCTTTTGAACTTGAAGAAAGCTGCACAGATAAACTTGTTTTATCTTTAGATTTCCATCAGAACATAATCAAAATACTCAAAAGTGGAGTTGTTCTAAATTTGGGGGTTTCTCTGCCTCATTTTGGCAAACTTACAGCTGAATTTACAATTGTATTCTCTTTGACTTGGCAACTTAAGAAATAAACCATAAACCATGAACAGAGAACAACAACTTTTTGTTGTACTTCTAAAGTTTGTTTCTGCAGTTAACAGAATAAAACCTTAGACTGAATGAAAGAGCATCTACTCCAGTGCAGCAAATCTGACAGCAAAACCTAAAAATGCCAAAAAAATTTTCAAATTATAATTTTTAGTATTTACAATGCCATGATTGGTATGCCCTTATTCCTTTTTCATCAAAACTTTTCAATCAGATTTAATTGTAACTACTGCCATGATTGTCTCTGCCACAGTGCGCAGCTTCTCTCTTCTTGTGCTGTGGCTGCCTTCCCTGTATCCCAGGAAAACAGGATGACCTTGAAACAATTTGTTGTTACTCATAAGTGACTTGGCAAAACACATTTTGAGCATAAGGCATTCTTTTCTTGTAACAGCTTAAAATAACTACTTGAGCCATGGAGCTTGGGAAAGTATTGATACTGGAAAGAAACCCTTCATATAACAATTCCATAATTATTTTCTCTTAAAAAACTCAAAAACTTCAGTTTAACAGTGACCTCTTGAAGTCATCTAGTATTATGCAGTGGTTTTTATTTTAATTACGTTTCTAGAGGTTGACGATTTGATATTAACCAAAATTCTGAAAAATTGGTAAAAACAGAATGTCTATTTTAACGGGGTTTTCTTGCATTGACACTGTTGACTCATTGTTACTGGGATGGCTGTGTGATTTTTTTAGGTCTGTCTTGCTGATGGATTTAAAGTAGTGGAAAAGTTTTTAAGTAATCTTTACTCCCAGCTGCTATTTAATGAAGATATATTTGGAAATAATACACTCCAAATATAAATATTATATTCTGTCAACGAATGGAATTAAAATGCTTGTAGTATTTCTGATAAACTAAGTTTGAACTTCACAATATTTATGGATGAGACTAAAAACCATGGAAGTGAGGAAATACTAGGCATTAATATTGAAACATGCATTTTCCAATCAGTAAGAGATATTAGATGTAACTAAATGTTGTCTCCAATCTGTAGCTCTTAGTTTTTCATCTCTTTCAGTGCTTTTCTCCAGATTATTAATCTCATCATCATTTACTTTTTCTGGCTCTGTGAAGATAGGATTTCTGTTCATGACTTGTTGTTTGTTTTTGGGATAAACTGCAATATCCCAATTCCTTTCCTGAATTATGGCATAGTTGTATCAACGTACTAAGAATTCCCAGGTAGGAGAGGAGTGAAACTGAGATGACATTATAATTTGTAAATTAGCTTCCATGGAGATTTGAAAATTAAATAATTTGGTAAAAACTGTTCTCTGAGGAATAGCAGACCCATGCGTGAATATGATATACTGGGGAGGACAACGACAGTGTTGTGAAGACAGTTGTGCCTCGCAAACCTGCCCGTGTTCTCAGCAGAAAGACAGACGAGAGCACCAGTGACTGGGTTAGTACTGTCAGAAGCCCTACAGACTTGCCATGGGGTGAGAGGAAGGGTCTTACGGATATGTAACTGATTGGAAAATAAAGCATGTTCAATATATTTGCAGTTGTTCTGAAAAAAGGGAAGGGGCGTTTGAATGCTGGAGTGACAAATTCATTACTGTGTGTGAAACCGAATGCTGGTGGTAAGCGCTGGTTATGAAAGGTTGCGGAAGCATGCTGTGATACAGAGGGAGTAGATAATAATGTGGTGGGTGAAATATGATTTTGGCAAATGTGATGTGTTTTCAGAGAGAGACTCCTTTAACTGAATGGACAAAATAATGGGTTCTCAGCTAGCTATTAGATTTGGGCAAATGATTTTGTAATAGACCTCTGGAAACTTACACTACAAGGTACAGCTCTGTGAGGTGTGACAAGACCTAAGCAGGCTTCTGGCAGCTTGCCTTCGTGTCTGCATCTCCCCCATGTTGTGATCCCTATCCTTCTGCTTACCTCCTGCAGGCTCCAGCACTCTTTGGACCCTGTCTCTTAGCAGATTTAGTCACTACACCAGCAGAAGACTCCTCCTTGCAAAAAAAACTGAATGGTTTTCTGCTGTTTCATGAGCATCATCAGTTTACTGAAAGATCTGGCAAGCTGAGGAGGAAAGGGAGAGGACTGCACAGCTGGGAGTGGTTGAGGTGTGAAGGAAGAAGTAAGAAGAGGGAGGGTGGGAACATGAGCATGCTGAAACCTTCCCTTTCATTGTAACAAGGCTGCTGGTGGCCATGGAGCTGCCAGAGTGGTCCCTGAAGCAAAGCAAGGGGTAGGGAAGGGAATGGGTGATGGGATCTTGCTGCTGTACATGCTGGTGGTGAGCCCTCTGCTTCCTCCAGCCACAAAACAAGCAACCAAAAGAGATTTTGTGGAAATAGCAAAAGCACAGAGCAAATGCCAACACTGATTCCAGGTATAGATTAATAGCTTCTCCACCAGCAGGGTCTAAATGGACCAGGGCTCTCGGCCTTGAAAAGAGGGTGGAAGAAGCAAACTGTAGATGACTGTAAAATCAGAGGTAACATTGAGGAATTGTTCTTTGTCTTTTTCTGTGCAAGATCTGGGGGCATGAAATGAAACTGAAGCTTTCATTAGCAAAGCAACGCTACCTTTTGCTTTCAGATTTGATTTTTTTGAGTGCTGCACATTCATGTATTTAGGGGATCTGTGAATAAATACAATCTAGATCTTTTTCTGCATGTTCAGAGATTTTAAGGATCTATTTCTGTTTCGTTCATAATTTGCTTTCTCTCATTTAGAAATACTTTCAGTATCTCTGACCATTCTTGTTACATTTGTTGCACTTGTTTTAGGTCTAATGTGTTTTTTATTGACTTGAAATGATCAGGTTTGTACCTGGTATTTGATACAAGGTCAGATGCATTTTAATGGATTTTTAAAGTTTATTTGAGCCTTTGTCAGTGCTAATTGATTATATTTATTTTTGTGAAAATAAGCATGATTAGAGAATGTTGTAAGAGTAGCTATCTGCAAAAGGCTTTCAAACTTCCCTTCAACTTAATTTTTGTGATATATCAGAATACCTGTGATTTTTATCAAATGCTGCAGATGCTTCAAGAAGTTTTGTAGGACATCCTTTTTCTTGAGATGTCGTGGTTTAAAAGACTGCATAATGCTGAACTATATGATTATTTTTACTCCTCAGAAAGGTGATGCTTGTAAATCATGGGAACTGGTAATTTAAGTAGGGTCTCAATTTGTGAGAAAGTCTCTTTAATCTGAACTTTGGTGAAAACCACAGAGTGTTGAAATGATGAAGGTCTCACAGTGTCTAATGTTAGTAACACGGAAGGTCAGTATGTGGCTGTGGATGATGACAGCTACAGTATTAAACCCATCGCAATGAAGAGATACTTAGTACTAAAAATATTTAATAATGGATTTTTTTCTATGTCCTGTAATAATTACAGATTCATTGCTTAGATGTAGTTGTAGATAATATGAAGCAGTGCTTTCTAGTTCTTCACGGTGTAAATCTCTGCAGAAATCTTCAATGAATCTAGAATTAGGCCATTATGGCTAATAAATGCATGATATTCTGATAGCTTTTCATTAATTTTAGCAATATCACTTTATCCTAGAGGTATATGATTCATCCTACACAAAGGAAAAAATTGTAGAAAAGGTTGGTTATGGGAATTCATTAACACTACCCTCTTACTCCTTGATATCAGCAGGTCTTAAAAGAAATGCTGTTCCAACTTCACAGATATTTCCTAACAGAGGCAGTGAGACTCATACGCTAGAGGACTGACCCATATTAAAGCTTAATTATAGTAATGGATAATCCTGCAAGTATAAATTATTCACAGTTGTTTTGTATGCGAAGTAGCATCATGAATAAATTAAGGAAAAGTTTCTGGAAAAGACCCTGGACAAAGGCATAAGTTTGTCAAAAGATAGTTTTCCTCCATGTCTTTTAACCCAGATTTAAATCTGACAGCGTTAGGTTTGCAGGCGCGTTCCCGTATGCACAGCTTTGTGCTTTGGAGGTGTTTTGCTTAATGGCAATCAATAGCAGCAAGTCTTGGAGCTCTACACCCTGTAGTGTTCCTTGGCTAATACGTTATGCAAGGGAAGCATTCCTACCTAAACACAGTCCTGGTACAAAAGCTGCAATCTCAGCTGTCTGATAAGATTCCCACACTGTCACTAGGATGAGAATTCATTAGCGTTACCCTCTTATCCGTTGATACCAACAGGTCTTAAGAGAGTGCTGTAACTTTGTATTTATTTCCCAGGAAGAGGCATACATAGGATTGGACTTTATTTTCCAGAGGGCTAGTAGATAAAGTACCTCAAAAGGTTGTAGTGTGAATAGTCTTACTGACAAAGAGAGAAAAGTGAATATTTGAATGAGGTTGAAACAGGTCCACTAGTGAATGGGGCAGCTACCACCTGCTAAAGGTTCCTTTCAGCAAGTGCCTTGAATACAAAGAGAAGAAAATAATGCTGTCTTTTTCTGGGGAGCTTTCACCAGTCTGACTTTTCAGATACCTTCCTAGCAGTAGCCCAGAAAGGAAGGAGTTAAGAAGATGCTTTGAACCCAAAGTCTTCTGCTTCATCCCCACACCCTGTTGGTGTACTTCCACACCCTGTTGGGGTGCAGGCAGCTACCTTCCGCTCACCTTCAGCGTGCTCAGCAGGATAGTCACTATGTTTTTCAGATTAGCATCACAGCTGAAGCCTGTTTGAGTTTATACAGCAAGAAGGAGTTCTGCCTGCTCTTTGGTGACATACAGCATTGCAGGACCATCGGCTTTTTTCATTTGTACAACCTGTTGGAAGAACTGAAATTGTTCTTAGATGGATTCTGTTCCTTGTAGGTTGCTCCACTGCTTATAGGATTGAAGACGGTTCGCTGTAAGCTTGGTGGTACTGAGTTTTTATTTTCTTGGGACATTTTTTGCTTGAAGGTAACCATACTTTGGTGGATGAAATGGCAGACACACCTAAGAGGAAAATTACAAAGAAGTCGTCGTCTTTTTCATATGATCGCCGGAGAGATTCAGTGAAAGTCAGGAGACAGTCCAAGTCTCTTAGCTTCAAGTCAGCTACACCGGGTTCTCAGAAAAGGCAGGCACAGAAAAAACAGGTTTGTATTTGGCTATTTCTTGAAAAAAGATACTTACTTCCTAAATTCTTAAAACGATTGTAAAACCTGCTGTGTTAATACGAAGTGGAAAACAGTATCTGCTGGTCTGCGATCTGTGTGTGAGTACGTATGTGTATACAGACAAGCTTGTGTACAGGTACAGCTGGATTTTTTTGCTATAATATTTCTTAAGAGCTAGCTAAACTTGTGGTGTTAATTTTATTGCAAGAAAAGTCTGCATCTTCTGTGCTTCTAAGGCATGATATATGATTTCTGTTTTGTCTCAAGGAGTTGATCCTATAGTGTAATACATGCCCTGTAAGTTTTTGGTAGTGTGTTGTTTGTTGGGCTGAAAAACATGATGGGTAATGAAACTTTTGAAATTATTATTCAGATTACAACTGTTTCACTCCATCATTATTATTGTTGTCGTTGTTGTTGTTGTTATTTTTTTTTTATGTTGAAATGTACCAGACTGAGAGCTTTAGGGAGTAAAATATTTGACTTCTACTAGAACAGGTAATGCAAGTCAGCAGCAGCACCTGTTCTGGTGGGACCAGTTCGTAGGGTTAGAGGGCAACTTAATGCCTTGGCAGTGTTGCACTGCCATAGTAAAAGACTTTCATATATGGGTCTTTATCTTTTATAGCTGGGATCTAATTAAATGAAATCTCTCCAAAGAGAAAATGTAGTGTGTGCTGTAGTAAATGGAATAAAAACAAGTGAGTCAGTTCATGAAATACCTTTGTATACTCATCTCCAATTTAATCTCATATGAAAGGAGCGCAGGATCACTATCAGCCATCTCTTGCTCTGCATTTGTGTGCACAGGGTGCCTTTTTGAAGGGTTTAAAGGAACTTTCCAGGGAATTTTTAATTAGCTGTGTAGAACATAAAAGTAGCTTAAGCCTTTGCAAATAATGCTTCCACAAATGCTTTAAAATAAACTAGATTTTTGTTAGCAGTGTAAGTGAATTTCTCATGTGCAAGTAATTTTCAGGCCCTGACCACCACATCTGCTCCTGAATTTTGAGGGCACTATATCCGTTCAGATTTAAGAGAATTTAAGTTACTGTGTTCAGCATAAACTTTGGCATTATCTTAAAACCGCAATGAATTTGATTTGTGTGGGTTCATATTTGTTTTTATTACTATTTCTGTTGTTCTTGCAATCTTAAAATGTCTATTTAAATAGCAAAATATTGACTAGTAGAATACTAGGATATTCCAGCTTTAGTGTGTTTCTTTTGTGTTACTTACAGGCATAGCCAAAGCTCCTTTCTTTGAATCAAAGTTCCAGAAGTTGTAAATGACAAAATATTTCAAGAAATCAGGAGCACCTTGAAAAGGGCACCAAGCTCTGACTGTTTTTCCCCCTCTATTACGAGATGTAATTTGAGAAGTAAAAATCACAAATCTAAATTTTACAAAGATGTAAAATACTATGAGACATCTGTGACCATTCATGTTCATTTGATCTTTCTGGAAAATGAAAAGACTACTCCAATTAATTTAATGATTTCATTTGTAGATGCAAATCAGGGAGTACCCCTGTATTTCAGTTTTCCCAGTCTCAAGGTTCTTTTGAGGCCTTTCCTCTTTTGGATAGCTGCCATGGTTACTGTGTGACCTCTAGTGGTTAATGAAAAATATGTTCAATTACTGACTTCAAGCTGATGCTTGAACAAGTTGCGAATATGTATTCTAGTTGATTTAATTATTGAATCCTCTAAATTCTATTTTTTATTGGAAAAAAAAAAATCATCTGCTTCAACTTAACCTTTTATGGTAACGCTTCCAGGAAAAGTGTTTTGCTGAAATCATTATTCACATGGATGTGTGTCTGAATTGCAGAACTCACACATGCAGAATTCTAGGAGTAGTTTTAAGAAACTTTTACTACTTTGGCTTGGTTACAATATGTTAGTGGGTGAAACAGCTGAAACGAAGCCCTCTGAACAAAGCCCTGTTTTGATCAACTTGTATGTTGGATAGATCTGAAGAAGGGCTTTTCTGCCTCAAGAATTTTTTTTTTGTTGTTTGGATTTGTTTCCCGTCTAAATGCTCTAGTTAACTGTAAAAAAAAAAAAAAAAAAGTTAGTTTCTGCTGCAAGCTTGGTCTTGTTGCAGTCTTTGGATCATTATAATTAGGTGAGACAAAACTGTCCTTACCTCCCCCCCGCCCCCCGCGACGGCAGCTACCGCTACGTGCGCTGGAAATGCTGTGGAACACAAAATGTGACTGCTTTTGTTACTGTTGAACTTTTGAAATACTGAAGAAAATTATGGCTTTGAAGTTATCAGAATCTGATCAGTTTTCAACCAGCCAGACCTGACTCTGCTCCATCCAGCGTAACTTCTGGGATTATGTGGGTTTGTTCCAGGCCTGAGTTATCGAGTGAGCAGTAGTTCAGTTACTGCAGCAGGGGAAATATTGCTTACAAATTCCTCTTTTGCTGCTTGAATCTCTTTCTCCTTTTTTCTTTCCTTTTTTTTTTTTTTAACATTTTTCTAATGGATGTTTGACATCTGAGAATGTTTAAAACTGTGCTTTGGTCTTTGCTGTTTTAGGAGACAATAGCAGACTTTGCTGCTCACAATATATGCGGTTTTACTTGGGTAGTTCCCTGGAGGAACAGGACTCTGCCTCTGCTTATACAGGCAGACAAGCCAAAATCAGTTTTCTAAACGTTTTGGTAGACTGATACCAATCAAAGTCTGTTAAAATAATAATACTCTACAAAATCCTTTTCTTCTTGCTTGGCCTTTGTACCACTGATCTCCCTTTACTTCAGAGTTTGATTTTTTTTTTTTTTCTTTTTGTGGTAAATTTTCCATTTTGATCTTTTTTGTCATAAAATCACTGGTAAAATATTAATGAGAATCTGAGAACATTTTGAAAAGGCATTTGTCACAGTTTCTGAATTGCAATGGTATGGCTGTGTTTGAGGCAAATTACTGCACTTCTGTTGCTTTTCTGTTTTTTTTCATTAGCTTAGCTAATTTATTAGAAATTGAAAATCATAAAGCGTTCAAACCCAGCAGTTTAAAATATCCTATCTAGTGTAAAAATTAACCTATTCCAAAATAATCTTCCTACCAAATCATATATTACTACAGATCACTTTTTTTATTCTGTTGATTTCCCTAGACCTCTCTGTTCTGCGGTGGAAAATCTGGTGGTAATTGCTTTCACTGGCTGCTGATATTGACATATTAGTAGAACTGGATGGAAAACCAGATTACAGAAATATATAAGCTGTAACTTTTCAAGTGTTACGGGTATTATGCAACATAATCTATGAAGTGTTTGATAGTTTTAGAAGTTGCCTCTTTTTATGTTTTGAATGAAGAACAAATTCAGTTACATGAAGTAAAACCTATAAATAAGTTTTAAGAAAATTAGAGATCAAGATCCTGATGTGCAAGGGAACATAAAAAAGAGATGCAGTGCTATTTTTAGCTGTTTGGTGGGAGCCTCTCAAGTCCTATTTCTCTCTGTCATCGCCAGCGGACTGATTACCATGACATGGGCTGGGACCTCAGTGGATTAATTAAGATCTGAAACTGTTTTCCTGAAAACTACTTGTGTTTTGGATACAAGGTTTTGGAAGTTGGCAGGGTTTCAGGCTCATGCAAGAATATAAAGAGCTTGCATAGACTGAAAATTCGTGGTTTGTTCCCATATTTTCCTATTTTTTTCCATGCAGTGCTATAGAATTGAGCTGAGTAACTTTTTTTTTTTCTTTTCTTTTAAACTCTATATTTCTGGAACCGTGTGGGATGCACCGTTGGCTATCCCAGACGTGGAACAATACATACAAAGAGGATGTTGTTAGAAAACCTCCAAATCCCTGTGTTTAAATATGACTCAGTTAATAGGAGTACTCCAGAACCCTTGTTTTGAGCGTCTGAGAGCAGGCAGGGTCCTATGAATTACACTTTCTGCTTCCTTACTAGAAGGAGACACTGTGTGGAAAAACGGCAGTGGGAAGGTTGGGGATGTGAGGGAGGGGGGCTGCTCAAAGAGAGCAGTGGTTTGTCACGTTAAATGCTGCGGTAGGGAACAGACGTAATAGATGGGCCATGGGCAGTGCTACTGGTGTGGGACAGGTCTGGTGGGCAAAACCCATAGCGCCAATGCCAGCAAAGCAAGTTATTTGTAATCTATTAAGATACCTAAGCAGTAAAGGAAAATTAGGGATGAGAGGAATCTCAAATAATTCATTTTCGGACATAATTTATGGAAACCATGATCTGTGATTCTTTTCTTCTATTGATTTTCTTCCTATCTTTCGTAAAAGCTTGTTCTGAAGTCTTTCCGGGATCTTGAATGTCCTCTCTTGGGAGAAGGAAGTCGGCTTTAAGTGCAAGCCCTCAGGGTTTGTTGTGAAAATCTGATACTGTTTCTTTTAAAATGAAACCAGACAAGCATGTAAAGAGAAGACGCATGTGATGTGTGTAACAGAGCCCTGGGAGATAAGAGTGTGGAGGTTCCTCTGGCAGCTGGATTATTAGAAGAAACCTGGCCTATCAAAACTCATTCACTCTGGAGCATGGCCAGCTGTGTGCCATGGTGGTTAGGTATTATTAAAACTGTGATCATAGCAGGGCAAGGTGGGTTGTAGCCAGGGAGGTAGGCCCACCTCAAGTTAAACGCAGAGTAACATCAGCGCAGAGTGGCGTGGTAGTGAGAAGCTCGGCCACCATGAGTGTCAAGTTCTGCTTTGCTTTTCTTACCGAGGTGTGTTTGTGGAGATGGTGGTAGATCTGTGTATGAGAGTGCTTCCTCCAGCAGTGTATATCATTGTGCCTTGGTGGCGTTCGCTGCCACAGCGTTGGTTAATGCCCTCCTCCGTGCCGATTTCCAGCATGCTGAGAGAGAATTCGCCCTCTCCCAGAGGCTTCCTTCCCATGGCGCCTGGTCTTGGCCATTAATATGGCATCAGGTATGGTCGTACCATCTCAGGAAATATTTTGTTGTGGTGTTGAAATAACAGCATGTTGCCAGGAGCTTTTCAAATTTAATTGGTAATTTCTTTAATGCAAGCAAAATATTAGGCTTTATTTTGACAATTTTACAAGTTCATCTGATCTAAATTGAGCTATTATTTTTAATTCTGCCTGAGTAATTGTTATTATAGCTCATGTAAGAGTTAACTTGATTAACCACACTTGGATTCCTAAAGGTGTGGCTTTGTGATAGATTTTAGCTGATCTAAGGCAGTGGCGCTGCGAAGGAGGGTGGCCTTGTGCTCCCCCGGCCATGGCCGTGCTTCCCACCTCCCCGTGGCGCTGGCACTAGGAGTTGTTGGTTGTGCCAAGCAGGGTCAGCCTGCTGACCAGCCTGCAATCTAACCCTGCCAGAAAAAAAGGACGAGAGAAGGGGTAGAGACAAAGGTCTCTGCTGCGAGGAGCTGGGAGTAGCTTCACTGTCGCCAGAGTCATGGATATCGTGGCAGAGCATGAGTTTCCCTCAGCAGAGCTGGGTGGGAATGGCCTTTGGGGTCCAACCCTGCCTGCCGAGGGAGCGAAATGGCCGATCAGGTGTCCGATTTGGCAGTACACAGCAGCACCCAGTGCGGAGTGGGAAGGAGGTGCGGAGGAAGGTAGGTCCTCAGTCTGCCTGGTGCCCACAAAGGGCTGGTGGTGACCCATGGAAGACTGAGTTAAGTTTGGCCCGATGTAGCGTGCTGAGCTGATAGGTTCTGTGTGTATTCACCAAACTTTTCGCAGCTGGAAATGCCTGCTCTGCCTTGGTTGATGCTTGTGGTCTGCTGATGAAAGGTAGGCACGCACCAAGGAGAGTGAGAAACGAAGCAGAGTCACAGAACTTGCAGGATGATTGAGGCTGGCAGGGACCTCGGGAGTCACCTGGTCGAACCCCCTGCTCCGAACAGGGCTTGCGCAGGCTGTGTCTGAGCATCTCCAGGGATGGAGACTGCACAGCCCCTCCAGGCACCTGTTTCAGTGTTTGCTGCCAGGGTGAAATAAAGTTTCCAAAGCTGAATCTGAATTCCTGGTGCTGCAACTAGTGTCAGTGTTGCTGCTTCTTCCACTACTGGTCACCACCCAGAAGTTCCCAGCTCTGTTTTCTTGCTGCCCTCCCGTTAGGCCATAGAAGACAACAAGAAGCTTCTCTTTTAGCCTCTGAAAACCAAACAAGCCCAGCTCTCTTGGCATCTCCTTGTACATCCCATGGTCCAGCTTCCGCTGTGCTGGTGCAGCTGCACTCACGCTGCCGCAGTCGGTCTGCAGGCAGCTGCCTTCGCGCCAGGGCACGCTCCCGACGCCTTCGGAGCGCTGCCCAGGAGGGAGCTGCCATCCTTTCCTGCAGCCCGGCTCAGCACCAGCTGGCACCCAGCCAGCACTGCCACACACGGATTATTCACCCGAAATTCTTGGTGGCATTCCATGATGAGCAAGGCAGCAACATGCTTTTTTTGACAGAATCCCCGCCTGACTTCTGCTGGCTTTTGTATGTATTTTTCTTGCTGCTTACTTGCTATTTGTGCAGGGTTATGTCCTCAGAATGAGAATGATGCATTTCAGAAGACGCTGTTGTCAGCTGCAATAATGCCTTTCTAGGTTTAGCCATTCCAATTAAGGGGGGAGGGAACCCCAAATACAAACTAGGTAGGAAAGAAAAGAAAAAAAAGGAATGATTTCTGGACACACCTGCTGATAACGCTCAATTTCAAAATGCTTGTATTCCCAGCACTCTAGCAGGAACAGAGAACTAGTGGTTTAGTACCCTGCAGTACTTGAAAGTAGCTTTTAAGTGCTCTGCCACTGTTTTTGTGGAACGATGACACTTGCGTGGCTTAAAACTTGTGTAATTTTGTGCTATATAACCAATATTTTGATATATATTTTGAACAGTTACTGAAGTTCTGAGTGCATGGTCGTTGCTTTCATTGTAATACTATTAGAAAAAGTAATGGTTTAAAGTTGTGGAATTTACTGATTGAAAATGATTTTTATCTCATTTCCAAATAATGAGTTTGTCACTTTTGTGACAGTAAAAAAGTTTTGCCCCCTGTTATTCTGTGTGAAAGTGAGTGAGCATTCTGCTTTACAGCAGGTTGATTTTAATGTTTCTTGGCAAAAAGGAAGGAAAATTAATTGTAATTATCTAATAATCGATCCCCTGACTCAAAGTGCAGTTCTCAGATAGAAAGCAAGCAATGTTTTGCTTTCTCAGCAATTTCTGTCACTTGAAGTGTGGGATGATCATGGATGTAATAGCACATGGGGAAAATCCAGTTGGAGCTGTCTGATTTCGTATGTGTTTCAGTTCAAGCACGTATGTTCTTTGGATTTGTGGACTGTAATTTTCACTGACAGTATTAGCGGCTTTCAGAAGAACAGCCCCTGACAGATGACATCTATCTACCCAGCTGCTGCCTAATCTGACTTTAGGCTGCTGATTGCATTATCTGACTGATTTGAAATACAGTAAATATTGATGACTTTTCATCTGTTATTTAAAATAAATAGAAGGTAGCGAGAGAGTGATGGTCACATTTCACGCTTCCGCTGTAACTAGCTTCTTGTCATTTGTTGTGATAGTATCAGCTTCCGTGACTGACAGCTTTTCTTCTAGGATAATTTCTTTTGGAAAACTCAACGTTGTTTTAGTTTTCTGTCCCAAAGCCTTGATTACTCCGGTTTCAGTATGATTAGAAATAGTGAGATTTCTTATGTGGTATAAGTTTAAAACTGAAAAATCAAAATCCTTAGTGTCATTGTCGATCTTATGAAAATTACCTTTCAAATGAATTAGATGTAGTCAGTAAATAATTAATAAAGTTAAGAAAATAACAAAAATAATATATTACAGATTTATATTCAAGCAGAGCAAGAACTTCTTGTTGGAATACGATGGTTTCAAAAATCTTCCTGTGAGTGGTTTCTGAAGCACAGGATAGAATTTATGATCAAAAGTTGGAAAGAACCTCAAGAAGTGCAGAACAGAATCGTGGTTATGACTCTTCCTAATGATCAGAAAAAAATGTGCACAGGGTTTTGAATTGATGCCATATTTAATTATTTCTGTGCTGATCATCTGTAAAATGAGTTATGGAAAGTTTTCATAATACAGTTTTCTACTTTATTACAGAATCAGAATCACAGAATAGTAGGGGTTGGAAGGGACCTCTGTGGGTCATCTAGTCCAACCCCCCTGCCGAAGCAGGGTCACCTACAGCAGGCTGCACAGGATCTTGTCCAG
>Ga0065711_1005471_pt1 | contig 20175 bp, 10 predicted proteins | sample Hoacrofraction12_FD_59098 | JGI IMG/M metagenome (GOLD analysis project Ga0065711, IMG submission 59098) | Hoatzin crop microbial communities from Cojedes, Venezuela - Epithelial fraction 12 v2 (version 2) | ecosystem: Host-associated > Birds > Digestive system > Esophagus > Crop | place... | reverse complement strand
GGGGGGGGGGGAACACACACATCACTTGATGAGCTTGAATACTAATTAGAAACCTATCCAACATCTTTTAAACATAGTGGGGGAAAGCTAGGCTATAGAAACATTGCTGAAGAGAGTGTACCTCTGCACATCCCTTAACTGTTGCTCGGTATCTCCAAAGCAGGCTGGACTCTTGACACAAATAGTCAAGACTTCCCAAGATATTGATACGCTGTGATGGCTCATGGGACTTGTGGCTGGTAATGAGATACAGAAGCCTTCACCTGCAGGTCACTAGTCAAAGTCTAGGGCAGTCTGGTTGTGCCTGCCAGATGGCTAGCTTTTGTTTCTTGGTAAGCTGCAGAATGCTGAATCTAGCAAAAGCCCTATTTTATCCAGCAAATCACAGGAAGAATGCCAAGGATCCTGTTTTATCAACGGTAGTCACCTTTCAGAGTTTTTTTTAAATGTAGTTCCTCAAGCTGAATTGAAAAATTCTGTAATTAATGTAACGTTTCTGCTATGACATTGCTAACTAGATCTTGAATCTGCAATCTTGTTAACGTTTGCCTTTTCCAGAAAAGCTGATTGGTTTTAATTTTGGTTTTTTGCTAATTCTTCAGTGCTGGAATTCAGTGCAAATACTTGAATAAAGCTGAGCTGTTTCCAATATCAATTACATCTGGTCTTGAACACAAAAGTCCATTTAAGTGTCATTTAATAAACAAAGCTTGAAGAATGTGTGGCCCTTGGACATCTGATGGATCAAATTAAGGTTTAGCAATGTGTGGATTTGTGGGAGTGACTTAACTAGTGGTTTTAGGCCCAAGATGAGTGGAGCCAGGCTTCCTTCTTGAGTTTCCACAACATCCGTTAGGCCATGTCTGTGTTCTGCAGGAACAGGAAATTCTGAGGCTGTGGAATGACTCAGAAAAATTATAAAAATATTTTATTAGATGCTGGCCCAGAGGGAAGGAATCCAGGCTGAAGAGGGGGGGGGGTCATGTGCCAAAATGGTTGTTTTGCAAGAGTGCTGGGTACCTTGCACAGGCTCTTCTTTGCATTCAAGCAATTTCCCCAAGTAGCGCGGGCAGTGGATTTTTCCTCTTCTGTGATGATGTAAGTTGTCTTAAAAAAAGAAAAATCAAGAGTTCATATGCAATTAAAATACTTGCTTTCCTGTTTGGATGTGGCTTTTAATTAAAAACTGCCATAGTCACATGTGTATTCAGATACCTGCATGTTAGAGACACAAATTCAAACCACAAATGGATCCGAGTGCTGCCTTTGCAAATCGTTTGAAGCTCGCTTCATCTTCCTTCTGGTACTTAAGGAAAAATGTGTTTCATCTTCAATTTTTCTGCATTTAGCATAGTTTTCCAGTGTATAAGGTTGCTGTGGAGGTCAGTACACGCTGACCTCTGAATAAACATGGAAAAAGTCTGTTTCCAAGTCCAGAACTTTACACAGACAATATTGCTGTTTCAACTGTAAGCATGATTCATTTCAGTCAAGGCTGTAGAAGAAAACAACCAACTTAGCCATGCAACTTAAATATGCTAGTAAGCCAAAATATTAACTGTCCTGAATATGTAGGGTGCAGAATTTGATGTAATTGAGCCATGATCAAAGCAAGGCATTTAAGACATGGAGAGCTGAAGTACTTTTCTTATTTCCTGTAACCTTTTTTGGAAGCTTGTTTAATCATATTTGGAGGGGAAAAAAAAGAAAAAAGAAAAAAGCAGAAACAATTGTTTAGTTGATAATAAGCTCCTTTACCAAAAAGTGAGTCAAGAAGGAATGATTATTAGCTTAGCTGCTCCAAAAAGTGTACGGTTTCGACTTTGGCACAAGTGATTATTTGTCTTGATAGCAGAGCAGTTGACTTAATTAAAACACTGTCCACATACCTGGCTTGCTCTGATGGAGAATACTGTTACACGAGACAACAGAATCCTTGTTCAACATGCAGGAGAGTATGCTTAACTCACTTTTCATTCAGTTTTTCTTTCCTCTGTACTACACCTTCATTGTATATCTCCTTGGAAAAAAAAATCCCACAAAGGCAGTGCTCTGTTGCATGGTATGTGCTTCTGAATGATGCTGCTGTTCAGTTCCAGGCTGAACAGCTGAGTCTGGACCCCCTGAGACTCCGCTCTTTTTTTTCTTTTCTAATTTACATTGAGGGTGGTCTTGCTCAATGACTATGCATACAACCACCATAATAGACGACTGAGTGCTTATTTGTGGAAACACGGGTGTGTTAGGGTCCAGAGTACGCCGTGGACCAAATTAAAGTAAGGATGGCCTTTAGCTAAAGGTGCAAGGTTAAGCTTGTATTCTGCATTTGACCTTCCCGTGCTTAGAGTGGGAAAAACTTGTGTGAAAATAAAGATGGGAGCCCTGTCTTAGCTTATAAAACAATCCTCATAGCTTCAATGTTTTCATCACAGTGACAATTATTTATAGTGCAGTGATGAATTGAACGAAATGACTGCTTTGGCATTTCAGTGTTTTGCCTGGGGAGTGGGTTAATTCTTGCGTTTCTGAATTCAAATCAAAATTCCCTATATAATGATTGTTGGAGACATGCACGCGGGCTCCTAAGTGCGTTCTGGCTTTCCAGTTAACACAGAACAAGCTAATAAGAAACGTTAACAGTGCAAATACACTGTTTGAGACTGAAAACTCAGAGGGTCAGTTGGTCTTCTAAGCGGAGTTGTCTTTGCTGGGGTCAGAAGATATTTATGTTTTCTTGCTAAATATAAACTTCGTTCTACGAGAGTCTGAATGTGCCCAAAAGTAATTTAAATACTTTAGGATGGTTTAATGCTTGACATGAAGAATTTAAGGAAAGCTGTATGCATAGTGTAAAATAATTCCACAGTGCTTACATTGCAGCAGCCAGCTTAGCCCGGCTGTGCCGGATGCCTTGTCTTTGCGTGTTCTAAAATGCAAAGGGCCTAAATTCAGAAGGAATCAAATAGTCTCATGAACAGGTAGCTGAAGTATTTAAAGCTGCAAATTACCTCGTTCAAATTCCTGCGTTTGCCTGGTAAGCAGCTTTGTAATGGAGCAAAGGAAGACCAGTACACATAAATCTTGGAAATTCATTCTTAGAAAGGAAGTACAGCAGCTGTTGAAAGTTGATGTAATAAATGATACAAAAATGGTTCTCTTGGGGTAACTATGCCACACTTGGTTGTTTTTCTGGTAATTAGAATTACATGAGTAGGTCCATCAGCTGGAATGTCTCTGTTCTTTTCAGAAAGACTGCTGAAATTTTCTGATACTTCTGAAATAGATCAGTGGGCTTTCTTCCCTGTTTTATTCTGAAAGAGGGAGGAAAGAATATATTGCCTGAAGTTCTGTAGAGTGTCTGTACCAAAGAGACAATGGATACATAGCAGGCTATCGCAATGGAGTATTATGATATAGTGTAGTATTATATTCTAGTAAGTATGTGATATAATGCATTCATTGTTATGGCTGTAAGCCTAGGCACACCTTTTAAAAATTGGAAAAATGATCGTGCTTGTAAATATCTGTGTTACCAAATCATCCAGAGGTAAGTTTAGTTCACTGTTTCTACATGGAAATTAAATAGATTGCATCTTAAAAACAATCTGTTAAGAGTTCCTTCTAGTCAATAAAAGATTGTGCTTTCCCACTGGGCAGTACGGAAACGCCACACTAGGCATGTGCTATTTTTAAAAGAAAGTTAGATCTAGAAGTTATTTGTGTGGCTTTTTGTAAGGGTTGTAAATTTGGATGGTTATCAGGAGCTTTTCTACAAGGGAATTGACTCTGTCTTGAGTTTGGGGTTTCTTTTGAAAATGCTTTGTACCTATATTTGAGTCTGAAGAACCGTGCAGCGAGATCTCTTGTGCTCGGTTACCGCCTGTGTAGCATAGGGCTTTTCCCAAAGAAATGAGATAGAAACAGAGTCTGGGAAGAACGCCACTTCTCTCTGAGTTGTGTTTTCATCACTGTTACTCATTCTAAACGCACGTCAGAGTGAGGAGTCTGTTCTTAGACGCTTATCTCTCTGCTGATGGGCAGCAGGCCAAGGAGCCGCTGAGAGGAAGGAATATATTCAGCTGGTCACTCCCAGGACCAACCCGGAGCATAGCTCTTCGTGATGAGGTGCTTCGGGTCTTGTTATGTGTGCATCCAAAATTGAAGCAGTTGTCTCAAGTTGCTCTCCGCCTGAAGAGTCAGCCTAAAATTAATAGCTAATGGAGAAGCGAAGGAAGAGACAAAGTAGAACCAGATGGGCTCATGAACACAGATACATCATTTCACTGAACTTGGGCCGCGACGCTGCTGATTTGTATCAGCTCCGTGGAGTATTAGGGTTGTCTGTTTTCAGAAAAAGTAAAGTTTTTCCTGAAAGCTGCTTGCTTCTTGTCCACTTTTTATACACTCAGTGAATGCGTAATGGTTTTGAGGTTGTTTCAGCCAGGTCTCCAAGTATCAAATGATGAGCTCCTATGAGAAGCGTCAAGCTTTATATAAATATTTATCTGCCCTGCTCTTTAATCTGGACTCTTCAGTTATCCCTAATTACCATTATATAGACCAAAGTAAAAACCACCAAACTAACATTTCAGCACTGTTGGTAACTTTACCAGCTATTTATTGATTTTTTCCTCTTTTTTGTGTGTTTACGGGGTGATTGTGTGGATTAGGTGTTGCATCTCTTGCTAGTCACGTCTTGTTTTGTCTTTTGGCCTTTATGGGTGTTCTGGTCTCTTGTGGTCATGTTTTATATTTGTCCCTGCTTACTTTGACTTAATATCCTCTGTATGTTACTGCCTTGTACTTGGGATTAGGAATGTTTTTATTTTGGGCAGTTTGATCTCTTATGTCACATCTAGTGCATTAAAATAGTTTGTGCTTGTGCTTTCGGGAGCTGTTGCATCCCAGCTTGTTTTTTTCCCCCTCTAGGCTTCATTCCGTTTAAATCATACCAATCAGTTCACTGAATCAGTGGCTTGAAGAGAAGAAAGCACATTTCCATATTTTCTTTATTCCTTCCTCCCTTCTCTTTTCATTTCTTAAGAGTTGTGAATTCATCACTTCATGACTAATTTTTCCCTGGATTGCCTTTTGTCTTCATGTTCTCAATCAGGTTTTCATCTCTGCAATGTAGAATGAAATGCCGCAGAGATTTCACATTGGTTATTTATCTTCTGTACTAGCTTGTTGTCATCAGTATATTCATAACTTACAAATTGTCTTGTGTCCTGTTGCATTCCCAACTTTTTGTTGACAAACTATTTCACTTCAGTCCCTTTTCCTTGGGGGGAAATCTGGAAAGCTTTTCCCAAGGGAAGCACGCGATATGTTAATTGTTCAATAATGGCTCCAGGAGTGGAGGTGGATTGGGGCACACTGCTGGACGTGCCCTGAAGTATCTGCAGGGTTGATGGAGTTCCTGGAGGAAGCTGCTAGTGTGGCCGAAGCCAGTATAGGAATATTGATACTGATAACAGGGCCGTCGTTGGCCCCAGAACAAGAGGCTGTGGGATGGAATTTGCTTGTGCTTGCATCCACGCTAGCTTCAGGCTGAAAATGTCATCTCATCCCCTTGCAGTACATCAAAGCCTCTCTGCCACATTAAAAGCAGATCTTGTAGTCTTTCTCCACGTGATGTGTAGGGGGACAGCTGGGATTATGAATCCATTAAAAGCTACCTGTGTAGGAGATGTCTTTGATTTTATATGTGCATGCACACAGACACACGCGTATTTTTATTAGCCAACGTGGTAATGTTTGGCCAGCTGCCTGGAAACTATTCTAAACTCTACCCAGAGTGGGATCTTGTGAAAAGTACACTCTAGCGTATGGATGGCGTATTCTTTTAGCAGCTCCCTCGTTTCCACTCCATTATAAATATTTACCTTTATTCATCAGCCCTTGACAATCACTTTACTGGCCGTCTTTGGCAAGAAGTGAACATTGAGAATGTATATATTTAAGTGTACTGGACCACACGTGTGGTTAGGTAATTAAATCTGAAATTATTGGAGGTGGGAGCATAGGATTGTGTTGTAACTTAAGTGCAGCTTGCTTTGTTTTTTTTTTTAAAGGGTTTCTGGCTTTGGGACAGATGTGGGCTATTAATAACAAAATCTGTTCTTAGGTATGCCAGTCTCTTTTAACCTTAATGTGTTACCCTCTCTTCCCTCCCTGTTTGTTTTTTTTTTTTTCTCCAAACCGTCAGGTCCCAAGCCTCTGTGAAGATCTCCTCTCCTCTGTTGATCAGCCGTTGAAGATTGCACGAGACAAGGTGGTAGGAAAAGACTATCTATTGTGTGACTACAACAGAGATGGAGACTCATATAGGTGAGTTCATGTCCGAAGCAAGGCACTAACTGGCTTGCTTTGTAAATGAGAGCTACGTACAAGTATTGCAGTCCCTTCTGCTTATTCTTAGCCACAAAAAGAAACGTAATGATATTAAACTCTTTTCGATGATGAAGCTGGGACTGTTTCACATGCTCATCATATCTGCTATGGAAGTTCTTAGTATTTCCCTAATGTGAAAGAGCATAAACATCATCTTCTCCAGACCGCTGTGGAGTGCTTCAGTTTCAGATAACGTGGTTGTATGGCTGCTAATTCTGATGACCTTTGCAAGGCAGGTCCCCACTGTCTGTCTCCGGAACAAGATGTGTTTTTTCCTAGAAACCACAGTGTTTCTGCACATTTTCTTTACTGTGATTTGCAGTCATTCATTGAAGCCTAAAATGTGCTGTTGTTATCTTGTTAAAGGGGTGACTAACACATTTCTCTTAGGTTTTCTGCAGTACAGTTGTACCTTAGCAAATTAAAACCAGTTGGATTTCTAGAAGAAATGACTGTGATGGCCTTGGCATGAAATTATCTATTGTTTCAAGGTTGTAATATCTCTGGAATGGATAACAACAGAAAAGAGGTGATGCAAGCAGTTGGTTTAAACAAAATCATCTTCTGCTTGTACAAAACAGGGTAGACTTCCCAGCTGGGAAAGGCTCTTTCACTCATGTTTTGCAAGGGCTAGAGTCTGACTTTGGACATGCCATGTCATTAGTTCTGTATGAAAATCTTGGTCCAAGCTTTTAGCAAGGGAAAGGAATCCCTCTCTACTAAAACAGCCAATTTATTCTGAGGACTGTAGACAAAAACAATGAAAATATTTGAACAGCATAAGCTGTATGTAATTATAATATAATGAATTTTGAAGTAGAAGGGGCTGTAATACTGGAATGCCACTTTGAACGCAGCCTCTCTTTTAATGTTTTTATTCTATACCTTGCCATTAGGATTACAGTTCAACGACTGTAATCACTCAACTATTTGCTGAGTGATTCCCCCTCCCCCCCCTTTTTTTTTTTGGCATTGCCAGACTTTTCTTAATGGCTGTAGTGGCAGTGGCATAGTTCCAAATATTTAATGAAGAATCACGAAGCTTATAGTCCAGAAACCTTAGTGAATATTGCATCAGCTAGCTTTTATTCTTTTCTCTTAACGAAGGGTGCTAGGCTGTGAAGTAATGACCCTCGTTCGTCTTCTGTCTTGAGTTAACAGCTCAGCCAATCTGCTGCTTCTGGTTGTGATTATGAGGGCTACCTCCTTGTAGCGTCAGTGTAATAGCTTACATTGTTAGCACTAGCAATTGGAACTGATCTACGGTAAGAATCCAGCTTTGCTTTGTCCAGATTTGCACTAGTGTTTTACATTCATCTGGCCAGAATGTTTTAAGAATTCTATTTCAAAGTGGAATTCCAGAAGATATTTTAACACTTTTTTTTCCAGGCCATCATTGCAGAAGCAGGTACACTTATGAAGGATTTAGATTGATTGGTTTCAATTGCTTTGAGCTGCAGGAAAGGTACTTCTCTAAACTGAAAGCATATCTGTCTGTAGATGATTTACACCGGGAACATGCTGAGGTTCATTTTGTCCTAGAAATAGGAGGAGGAGACTGATAATGGATGCAGGGTTTGACAGTGCTTCTGGGTTGTGGCTGAGTGTAAATGTTAATGAGGTTTTGTAAATATAACCTGTTGCAGTGGGCCAAGAAGTAAGAAGGTCGCTAAGGTGAAGTGTTCACTCATGTTTTTAGGGTACTAGTCCAACACGGAAAGTTTGTTCAACCTTCTACAGAAGAGCCTGGTGCCTTTTCAAAGCATTTGTGCATTCAGCCAATATGCCTAAGTTGGTCAGATCTACGTTAGCAGCTACATGCATTTAATCAGTAGTAGCTACGATAAGAGTTTTTTAGCTTCTGCCCTCCACAAGATGTACTTGCGCAGCTGTATCCTCTCTGGCAGATGCAAGAGAAGGGGTTAGATCCTGTATTTCTTGTGGGTCCTTCAAGAGATGCTTCCTCGCCAAAGTCGTGATACACTTCTTGCAGTCCCATTCTATTCAGGCTGTTGACATGAGCATCGGTCACCGGAGACACAGGAAACTTGAAAAGGCACTTGTTAAACAGTCTTGTGACGTGCTGCAATAGCTGACAACGCTTGGTCCCCCCTGCCCCTCCGCGTTTCGTTAGTGCACGCAGCAGCCCTTCCGTTCAGGTTTGTTTCATGCTTGCCTCTGAAATGTGCTCAATCGCTTGCGTTCTGAGAAGATACTTAAATAGTTACAAGGAAGGAGCAGGGCTTCTGTTTTTTAAATTGCTTTGAAATTTTCAGGACTTATTAGGTAATGAGGTTTCAGAAAAGCTATTTCATTTGTTCGTATAGAATAGGCGTAATGTATTAATTGCTGGCATTAAAGAATGCTTTTCTTTAAGGCTTTTGATTCAAGCATTCTGGATTGAAGTGATTCTTCCTTCTGGAATTGATTGGTCTCAGCTCTGTTTCGTGAAGTAAATTCTTTCCTAGGCACAAAGCAAAAGCCTTTGAAAACCAAGCGATACTAACATGTGCGTGTGTTAATCCCATTCTGTGCCTGTGTTCAGACACTGTTATTCATACCTCATAAAATCTGAAGTTGTTATGGGAAGTGGCTCTTACACTAATTTAATCAATTAGGCCAAAATCTAGGAGGAGTTTACTGTGCTTTTAAAAGCTTTTGATATTTCCACAAAGATTTTTCAGAACCACCCGCTGAATTAGAAGTCCCGAGAAATACTGTTCCCCGCCTGCGACATGCTATGTCCCCAATTACTGCGCACTTAAAACACCAGTTTTCTTCTTATTGGGGAGGCTGCTAATTGCATTTCTTTTAATACTAATCCAAGGATTTCAAGGCATTCTGCGGACAACTGAGCCTCATGCTACTTTGTCAGGAAAGGTGGAGTTAGGTAGTCAGACTTTCTCACTGCAAATCAAGTTTTATAGGGTTTTTTTGAGTGGCTTTACAATTTGCCTGGGAGTTAGCTTTGAAAAAAAACTGCTGCGGGATGTTTGGCCATTCAGGTGATAACTCCGCCAGTGCTCATGGGGCATCACACAGGGAAATGAACATCCTGATGCTTAGCCCATCACAGCTTACTCCTTCCTCATATTTAGACAGCCTTGATTTTCTCCATGTCAGACATGGGTCAGAGCAGAAGGTAGATTTTTGGAGTCTCTCTTGGGTCTTCATAAATAGATAATTTTCAGTTTCTTCATCTTACTGCACTGCTGTTTGTGGGAGCAGCCTTTTGTGCGCGTAGTCTCGCAGACGCTTCTGCGAGTGCTCCTATAATAACAAAGGTTTGTGGAGGATGTCAGACAGCCATGGAATCCACATTGTGAAGGCAGAGCTTTTATTAATTTATTTTTTTTAATATATATGTAAGACTTCAAGGTCCCTGACTTTGTCCATACATTTCCACTCTAAGTATGTTTGATCACTTTATTAAATGGAATCCTTATGGGGAATTTGTTGCCAACAACACTGAAACCTGTTAGCTGAAACAAAAAACATTCACTTTTAGGGAAATTAGAGGTCTGACTTTTGAAATTTAAGTGCTTGTCCGTCTGTCTTTCTTCAAATAGCCTCCATTTAAGTTTTTAAATGTGTTGTGAGTACCCTTCCACAAAAAGAAAAAAAAACACGGGGTTGTGTTATGAGGGTTTTTTTTTTAGGTGAAGTTGCTTGCTGGCTCCAACTGTAATGGGCTGAAAATGCCACAATCTGCTAGCTAGAAAAATCCATGTTGCTGGGCTTCCCTTAAATCCCTTTCCTGCAGCCTGCAAGACATCTAATGTTTACAGTTAAAGTATCTCGACTGTGACTTCTGCGTGGGTTCTGTGCTCACCGGTTTCCTTGGACGTGATGGAGAAGCACAGTGGTCTGAATTTACAGAAACCAGTAAAATTTTGTTTGGAATCTGCCTTTTAAAATTTAGTAGAGAAAGTAAAACTAAGTGCATCCTAATGGATGCTGCTGCTAAGGTGGCAGTACGCCTCTGCACTGCCAGGCAGACGAGCCCTGGCTTGGCTCTTGCAGGCTTTGTGATAGCAAGGTCAGTGCTCTGTCTGCCTGAACTTCTGCGGTGTTGTTCGGTTTTGTGTGTGCTGCCCGACGGGTGTAGGTGTGCCATGGGGGAATCCCGCAGACAGCACCGGTGGTGACTTTTGTGTGAATCCTTCCCAGATTTTGGAGAGCTGTTAAGTAAAGGAGCACTACTGTAGCTGTTGACTCCAAAACAACTGAGTTTTAAGCAACTGTTTTTAAAATGAGAACCACCACCTGAAAAACATTGCTCCGGGTGGATGTGACATAATGATTTAGCTTTTCCTGGTGCCTCACCTTTTGAGTCAGATGTAGTGGGGAGGAGTGAAGTGTTGTGAAAGCGCAAAGCCAGAGCGGAGCAGAGCCTGTGCTTTGTGCTTTGCATTAAACAGATGTCAAAACTAGCTGCCTTTCTGAGAAATTAATAACAAATGGCTACTGAGGAAAAAGCCCTTACGTATGGACTGCATTAGGACCTAGTGTTAGTAGGCTGGAGTATCTTTAAAATTGAACAGGGAGAGGGTAGAGGTACCTTTCTTTAAACTAGCAGTGGGTTAGTTATTCCCAGGGGAAATGAAAAGGAGAATGCAGGTTTACAGATTGGGAATTATAAAAGTCTCAAGCAGATGGGCATGGGGTTCCATTAACCTTTTAATACCAAATCTTTCATTAAGAGCACAAAAGTCTTTCACACCTGCAGAAATCATAGTAAAACCTGCAGCTTTACAAACCCTGTTAAATCCTTCAAACTGTTCATATGTTTTCCTAATGTTATGCTAAAAGTAGAGTTTATTTCAAAGGAAAATAGTGGAGGAGAATTTGAACCTTAAGTGCAGACAGCAGTGTTTGGCTCAAATACTGTGAAATCCCAAACAAACTACATAATCTATTTGTATTTGCATGAAAATAACTTTAAATATCTAATGTGCAACAGCTGAGGCTTCATTTTTGAGTAATTAAGAAGGAACAGATTCAAACCCGAGCATGATTATTTATATATAGAAAGCTGAATGCAGGGAGTGTTCCTCAGGTACACTGTAAAGTTTGAGTCAGTGTCCCCCTTTTGTCAGTGTTTAAAATGGCTGTTTAGGGTGATATTTTTACAGATAGATGGCTTTTGGTACTGAGATTTTTTTTGGAAGTTCAGAGTCTGTGGATCAGGCCAGACCCGCCAATCTCAAACCTTTCCGAGTTTGTCTTGGTTTTCTAACTGTCTCTATTTTCCTCGTCTCTTTGGCAGATCACCATGGAGTAACAAATACGATCCTCCCCTGGAAGACGGTGCCATGCCATCTACTCGCCTGCGCAAGCTGGAGGTGGAAGCCAACAATGCCTTTGACCAGTACAGAGATTTGTATGTCAGTTCTACCGTACAGAGCCCTCTGCTTTCTTTCTTTCCTTCAGCAGGCATGCAATACACAGAATGAGTCTAAAATGTGGTCGCTAGCTGCCTCTGGGAGTGGCATACCCACGTGTAGCAGAGGAAGAAGGGTAGGCAGCTGCTGGTCTGCTGTTGGCAAGCCTATCCGCTGTGATTACACAATAAAAAACGTGATCAAATTTGTCAGCTGATGCTAAAGGCAGAGGCTGAGGTGCTTTCCTGCCTCCCTCCCCGCTTTAACAGATTAATGGCGTCTTTGTCCTGAAATGACCTGTGTTCTCTTTGATCTTGACTAAGTTCAGTCTTAAACCATCTGCTGTTTCCATTCCCTCAAGACTGTACTCTCTCAAAATATCTATATATGTAGCAGCACCTTTCATATCTTCCAGTGAAATGACGTGTACTGAAATGCAGCAGTTGTGTGGGGGTTAATGTGCTTCTGCTGCTGGGGCCATTCTCTGATGCTTCTCTGAGGCTCTGTCTTGTTCAAGAGGTGTACAGCAAAGGAATTAATAGAGCATGTGTAAGACAAATTTAGATTAAGCACTGTTGTTTTTAAAGCATCAATAGCAAACTGTCTGGGTGACTTGTCAAACAATTTTTCTAAAAGGTGGGACTGCACTGGTCTTGCATTGAAGTCACATGTGAGGCCTCAAGATGTAATCAGATTTAGCGGTCTTCTGTATAGACTGTGGTCTCCTAAGCAGCGATGGGATAGAAATAATAATGTGAAATCTAAAAAGCAAGTGTGTGTCGCAAAACAAAATGAACTTATTGCTTTATCCAGTAGCGGGTTGCTTTCTCATTGGAGATGCCTAACGACCGAGAAAAAGGTGAATAAACTTCATTGCTTCTGCCTGTTGCCCAAAAATGGAGATAAAACACATCCTGAGATGTAGTTCATGATGTGTCGCCGTGCCATTACAATGCTAACAAAAGCAGGTTATAAGGTACTTTTCTTGCTAGATTTTCTACTCATTTGAAGATGTGGCTTGATGTAAATGTAGCCTGTCCAGATGTGTAATCCTCACACTTTTGTTACAGGTATCAAATTTCTACTTACTTTCATGCATTATTTTCATAGATATCCAACTTCTCTTGTCAGTAACAGTTGTTATTGGTATTTGAACTTACTGGAAGAAAGGAATTTTGCATATGCAGTAAAGAGAGGTTTGCAGTTAATCCCCAGGTGCAGAACAGAGCAGGACTGATAGGATTTTTAATACACTGAGATGAAAATGAGTAGGTTTGTGGAACCAAGATTGTCTTTTTAAATCCCTCTCTGATCAGATGACCATGAAGTTGTGGCTGGATACAGCAACTTTAAAAGGGTTTCATTTGCTGGAAAGAAAGCGTGCTACAGATTGCTGTCAGGCTTAGATGAATCTGCTGAACCCTGTTCAGCATGTGGTACAACTGTAGTCTTAATATATTGTATGAAAGTAAAAGGTGAGATTGGATCAAATTTCATGTTTCAGTTTGTCACTCCAAGTTTTACAGGCGAATACATTGTTAGAGGGGGTACAGGAGGGATTTCTCACAAAGGCTTCATTCTCGTGTCATCAGCCAGAGATGACAGAGGCATTACGGCTTGCAGTGTAGTCAGCCTAGATAAGTGCGTCTGTCAGCACAGTACGCTTTGATGCATGTTATGATCTCAGAAATGTGTCAGAAAAAGAGGAGAAGGGAGGCTTACATTTTGTTGAGTGGTGTAAGAATTGTGGCATTTTTGGAAAGAATTTGCAAAGATGGGGAAACTTAACCTGAGCATTTGAAGGGTTCCTCATGCTTGAAATTAGAAATTATTTGTACTTTACCTACAACAGAGATTTGGATAGAAACATGCTTTTGTTCTAATAGTTGGACTCCACATTCCCTTAATAAGGCAGTTGGTTTTTGTATTTTGACAGCAGAAGCTTAATTTTTAGTTGGAGTTTGGAGGGGGGGAAAGATGAGGTGGGGGCAACAAGTGCCAGCTTTTCTCACTGCTGCTTGCCAGTCTTGCCAACATATCAGATTGGGAATGACTGTAACGATTACCGGCGTAACAGGTGCTGAAGCATGTGGGAGTCTGAAGTGTGGGGAAGGCTGTTCTGGGAGCAAGATGGCAATTGCAGTGATGTCATTTCCATGGCCTGCTAGAGCTGGAAGCTAATACTGCATACCCACTGTAAAGCCAGAAGTGGGTCTGAGCCGTGTGAAGCCGATTAAAGGTGTCACTGGCCTTCTGGTTTGGCAGCTTGCAGTGCTGGGAGAGGAGTGCACAGTGCATGGGTTCGGGGACAAAGTTATCAGTCTCATTTCAAATTCCAGAGCCAGTGGCAACAGAGGTTCTCCAGCATTGTGAAATATTTCGGGCTCATTTGGAAGCACTGATGTATTAAAAAAATCAGTAGCGTGCTGGGAGTCTTCAGTACCGTATCTTTTGTGGAAATTACGGTTTCTGTTGTAGGGGAAGATTTATACCGGGTCCACCTTCCAGTAACTGTGGTCATGTTGTAGGGTGTGCAGAAAAAAGTTCCTTGAATTCATCTGCAGAGATTTTTGTTGTCCCTGTTCACTCTTGTGGGGTTGTCTGCCCAAACAGACCTTCGTACGTGACACCAAGCTAATCAATACTTCACATTACAAACTCTTTCTTAGAAAATGCGAGTTGAAGTGCAGCAGTTGTTGCGCTGTTAGGCTTTCAGCTTGCATTGCAGAGTAAGAGGATGAAAATGATGCTGAGAGAGAAGCGTCTCATTCGACACATCAGGTTCTCATTCAGCCGTCCCTTAAGAGGCTGTTCTGTCCCGCTTTCTGCGGGGTAGGGAATGTTTTTGAACTACACCTCTAACCACAGCTATGCTGTGTTTTATGGTAGAGAGGTAACAGTTAATACAAAAATAATCTTATGTAAGCAGTCATTCACAGAGAACACCAGGCTCCAGTGTGCTTGAATTTCCTGGGCTGTTAGACATTTTGTTCCTGTAATGAAGGCTTCTGCTAGGTTTTTCAAAGCAGTTTGTGGCTTTGTTTCCAGCCTTGCTGGGCTACACTGCTGGATCTTGTGCTTGCAGTCATCTAGCCAGTATGGATTGCCTGTCGGAGAAAGATGTTGTGTGTCTAAATACCTGGTAAGCACTTCTTTCTGAGATGTTGCTCTGCGTGGTGCTTGCTTCACTCCCCAGCTTTAAAATACATCTTATACTGGTTGTAGCAGTGCGAACTGGAAGCGGAAGAGGTTTTTTTTCTATAGAAAAATACGTACTTTTGAGAATATGTGCTGTTCCCACTCTGCTCTCAGCATACAGTCCAAGCTTCCTCTGGATTATCTCCTGTTTTACGCACACTAAGTGATAATATCTCACAAAGTTCATCTCGGGCGTCTCCCAGGACTTCAGACAGCTTCAGTTTTTCCATGTGTCGGTCCCATTTGGCCCGTATTCCTTTTTAGATTTCTGTTCTAATCAGGTGTGGTAAGTATCCACCTACATTTAGTGAGTCATCGGCATGTATTTGCCATTTCCCAAGGGGCTGGCACCTGCTAGCGTGGGTGTTTTGAGGCAAAGAGCCTGTTACGCATTTGTTAACAATTTGTGTGAAATAATCCATTCAGATTTGCTTGCTGGTGACTAGTCTTAGGCTTGAGTTTTGTCCCCAGAAGCTTACTGGACAGCACACTGTAGTGTGAAAGTAAGTTTGGAGAAGCCTTGTAGTATCACATGGAGTTGTTTCAAACTGTGAAAGCTCGAGAAGAAAAATTTTGCTGAATCCTCAGTGCCTCCTAACCAGTGCTGAGTCGTTCCCTGTGAGGGTCAGTTTTAATGCAAACTACCTTTACGGATCTTTAGGGTTGCCCGCCTTGTATTTCTGGAGGCACATTCATGTCTCTGGGTTAAAGAGGAATTATGCTACGTTTTAATTCCACCTCTATTATATATGTTAAACTACAAGCATATTTCTTGGTTATCTGTTTTCCCAAAATGCATGTCACTTTCCCAAAAAACAACTGTTTGATTTTGATCTCCTGCTGCCAGGTTTAACTCGGACACTGCCTGAAGCTAATGCCCTGGTATGTTTTTGTTCAGTAGGTTATTATTCCCAGATGGAAGTCTAATATCTTACACCATTCAGTTAGAGCCTTGGCTCTCCACTTCCAATATCGTGCAGATAATTTCTTCAAACACATGGTTGTAATTTATTGCCCTTTGCTTGACGTGTGTGTGTGATTGATTGAAATCAAAGCGTAATGAGGACCAGGGCATCTGGATAAATCTATCTATTTTAGATTCTGTGTTCTGTTGTTTTGGGTTGGAGATAATCACTGCTTTAATTAAGTAATCTAATCGCTCTTTGTTCTCTGGAAGAAATGGTTTCTGAAGTGATTAAGTAGACCTCCCTGGGGGAGGATGCTGCTGATCTGAATATTTCTACAAACAAGATGAGTTCTGGCAACTTTGGACCAGTTTAGTAAGCTGACATACATTTAGAAAGCTATCCCTTACCTCTTTGTTTCTTGGGTTAAGCGAACTTAACTTTTGATTTTTAACAGCTTTAAAAAAACCCAAACAAATGCTCCCTCTTAATCATTCTGCTCCTGAAAATGTTTTTATTGATTAAGGTTTTGAGTTCCCTCAACAGAATAAGCTGTGAAGCCTTTTGAACTTCTGCTTCTGTCTGTGTTTTGATGTTGATCCATTTTCCATTTGTTATATTAGAGCTCTGGACAAGGAATTTGGTAGGAGCAGAAGGAGGTCTGGGAAAGGATTGACCTCTAAAATGTCTTCATTGTGCGTAATCCTCTTGTTATTGAACTTTGGATTGGAATCCTGTCTGAAACGGAGTTAGTCACTCCCATTTTTGATGGTGTTAGCAGTGCTGAGGATGGCACCCCAAACCAAACATTTGCAGTACTGTGCAGCATACATAGGACCTAAACTGAACATACATGACCTTTCTCATTTCAGCTCGAGGAGGAAAGGCTACAGTAATTTGCTGTATGTGTGTGCCTCCAAGAATGTGTAGATTCAGGAGCCTTTTGCTAGGGAGCCTGGAGGGACTGAACTGCTGGGCAGGTGCAGTAGTGAGGTCCCAGTGACCAGCAAGCTCAGCCCTTAATTTTTAGAGTGCTGAGGGCTGACTCTTGTTCTTATCAGTGTGTTCAGTCTCGCTGAACGGCTGCAATTTGCTTCAGGGATGGCTATCATTGGCTTGACTCTGTGGCTCTTCACCACTGAACTCTGTGCCATCATCTGAACCACCAAGTATGTTCAAATGTCCTGTAAGCTACTGGATAGCTTTCCTCTTTTTAGCTGCTTATACCTTTTTTCTTTGTTTTGGATTGCATGCTTGAACCCCCTCCGATATTAGCCTTCATCTACTTGATAAGAAAAAACGACAAACCTCTGTTAGAGCTGCACATGGACTTCGACTCTTCCTGAGTGCTGCTGTAGTTTGTCATCTAATTTCCTGGTCTTACAGACCATGAGATCCTCTGAGTGGAGTTTGTTCCTCTCCAGGTTTAAAACACTTTGCACTTCTCGCAAGGTTTGTAGCGGTTGCTGCACTTGTGTGTTTGACCAAATTTGATTTATTTTGTGCATGGAACAGCACTGATTCCACCAAGTAAATAAAAGGAGAGCGCCAGATGGAAGAGGTGTAATTAGTGTTTTTGGTCTTAGCGCAGCCTGCCAGTGCTCATGCCTGTAGGTGTGCATGGGGGAGCAGTTGCTGAGCGTCGATGCCTGCAGTGCAACTTTCAACTCACAAAGTGATTAGGCAGCTGTGAGCTCTTTATGTAAGCGCTCTGTCTGTGTTTAGATGTAAACCTAGTTTGTCTAAACTAAAAACCCATGGAAAGCTTTGAAGTGACTTTATTGCCATTAGCTCACTGTTCTTCATTAATGGTTACTAGCCCTTTGTGATGGCTTTCTCTTGGGCATGATAGTTACTGTGGTTTTCACAGCAAGGGCCCTGCAGATTGAATCCAGATGCGTTTGTTATGCATCCTAGCGCTAAGGAAACCTGACTTTCCATCTCACTGCTGGCAAGGGTTTTGCACAATAGGGTGTGACATCAGGATTATGTCATCTGTGAGATTCCTGCCTCCGGGTTAGACTGATAAGTACAAGATGAAGTCTCATAAGACAGACCTAAACTGCCAAGATGCGCATTGCTTTAATGTGTGTGTGCTTTTACAAATAAAACCATGATGTTTTCCCAAGGAAATTGTTTAGATGTAAGAGTAAACAGAGCAGTGTTGGGGTCCCTTCCTTAACTTGCCCATGGGCAGCTCAAAACTCAAAACAGAACCAGTATTGAGGTTGTTGAGATATATTACACAGATTAGAGCAGACTTAGAAGAAAAGAGGAAAAAAAATAAGCATACTGTCATGCTGTGAAAACTAAATTAGTTGCTTTTCATCTGATTTTTTTTTTTCTTTGGGTGCTTCATGTTGGAGCAGCTCTGTACAGACTGCATTCTTATCTTCTGAATCTGAGATGTTCAGTGGAGGAGGAGTTTTTCCCTTGGGTTCCCACGGTTCGCTGTGATTACATAAAGTCTGAACACTGGAGAGGGAAAGCTTCTATTAGGAGGTCAGCACTGATGATGCAGCACTATCCTCAAACACTGCTCTGAAGGGTTTAAATCCCTAGTAAGAAATTATTTACAAGCTTTCAAAAACGGAGTGAGACTAAATTTTAAAATGTCAGTGTATTATGATCTGGAATTTTTTAACTGATTAACAGTACATGGCTATGCATGCAGAGATTTACCTCGCTCTCGCAAATGCACCTTGTTTTAATGATGGAAAATTGAAGACAGATTAACTTAAATAATCGCCACCTTGTAGCATGTCTGATATATGCCTGTTTGAGGAAGGAAGTGTGTCACATAAAATCTGTAGTCTGCACAGACTTTAGCAAACGAAATACATGACACAGAAGTCTTCTGCTGCTGCCTTTTCCCCTCCTACCCATATTTGAATTATAACTGGCAGAACCTAAAATGTGTCAGACTGCCGGTGGGTGCAGCAGTGGGCTGTCTCCGGGTTGAATGGATGGGTACGGGTGAAAGATTTGTAAGCAGTCGGCGCTTCCTGGTAGTTAATGAACCGGTTACGCGTTTGGACGTGTTACAAAGTGACCCATTGTCTTGCTTATTAGGTGGCTGATGGAACTGTTTCCAGGTGACTTCTCAAAAGGGATTTGGTCATTAGTTTCCATCTGCCAAGAGAAATTGGATGGTAAGGAAAATATGAGCAATACAGTTTGTTTTTTTTTTTAATAACAAAAAGTACTAGAAAGCACAAAATGAGAGGTTCTGGGAGATTTTGAGCCTTCAGGATCCCATTGTTTGGATAGTGTTTTCCTTCCTTGCAGAATTCCTGCACTTCACAACTCTGCTTAGCAGTTTGAGTCATCCTGCCATGGGCCAGATGTGTGCTTTTAAGTGCGACTGGCATTGAGGTTACACATACCTAACTAGATTGGTATGTTTGCTCGAGGGATTTCTGCACCTGTGTATGCTGGAAAGAATTTCTGTAAAATACCTGTGCAGAGTCCACAGGCATACTTTGAGCTGTGTTCATAAACTGTGGTGAAAAACAGCTGGTTTGAATACACAAACATTTTACCTTCTTCATTTAAAGTATTTAGGTAATGTTCTGAAAGGGTTATAGGGTTGCACTCCTGGGACCAAAGAAGGAGGGAGAGGGGAATTGTAAATCACCTGTGCTCACACCAGTGGGAGAAGTGTTACATCCTGGGTAGCTCCTGGTACCAACCTGTCCTTTTTATTAAAGAACAGGCTCGTGAGCCTCGTTACTAGAAAGCTGGATGGGAGGACACAGGCAACGAAATTACCAAATGACAACTTTGGTCTCTTCACGTTGTCCTGAAGACTTTTTTCCCCCCTCACTTGAGCTATGAGATGGCAGGTGATTTAAATGAACACCTTAGCAATGTTTTGGGTTTGATGGAGAGTGTGTTGCCAAAACTTGCCACTTCCTTCATATTTCTGTTGCTATTTATGTGCTGGTTTGAAATGACAGGGTGCAGGCATGGGGGAAGGACTCGGGGAAAATTGTGCCAAGTCGCTTGCTGTTAGTCATCTGTTTTGATGCTAGTTGAAATGTCTGCTTCCTCACCTAGTCTTTTAGGTAATGTTTTGGGGTTGCTGTTAGACACCAGCTTCTCAGATTGTGACTTTAGTCATTGTCACTCTTGTAAAAACATTTGCAGCTGATTGCTCAATATTTTCCTTTGGGGTAGGTTTGTTAAATGACAGGTTTCTTGGAAGTCTGTTGATCTAAATAGAAGGAGACATTTCCCTTTCTGTGCTGAACTTCTGTAGCTGGAAGAAATAGCTATGCAACCTTTGGGGGGGG
>Ga0065711_1037120_pt1 | contig 20176 bp, 22 predicted proteins | sample Hoacrofraction12_FD_59098 | JGI IMG/M metagenome (GOLD analysis project Ga0065711, IMG submission 59098) | Hoatzin crop microbial communities from Cojedes, Venezuela - Epithelial fraction 12 v2 (version 2) | ecosystem: Host-associated > Birds > Digestive system > Esophagus > Crop | place... | reverse complement strand
CCCCCCCGGCAGCCCGCTGGGCCAGGCCAGCCCCGCTGCAGCCCCCACTCACCCCCCCGCACCCCCTTCTCCTCGGGGACCCCACACCCAGCCGGCCTGGTGCGGGGTCACCCCCTCCTCCCACCCCCGTGCCCAGGCACAAGCCGTGGAGCCAATAAAGCCCCCGTGGGGAAACGCTGTGGCTCCTGTGGTTTTTTGGGGGTGGCTGGGGGTGCACGCAGCGGTGGCCAACCTTCCCGGCAGCCCCCCTGCCCGCAGCACCCAGCACGGGTGCAGACCCCAGGGTGGGGGGACCAGCACCCCCAGGCACAGCCACCACCCGCGGCCCCGCTTGCTCTGAGGGGCAAAAGCAGACCCCAGCAGCAGCCCCGGCTGCGCTCCCGGCACGGAGCTGGCCCTCGGCCCCTGGCCCCTGCGCACAGCCCCCGGGGAGAAGCAGCCCCTTCCCGGGGGAAGTCAGCGGCACGCAGGGAGCCGGGTCGGCAGCTGAGCCTCTCTCCCTGCTCCCAGCCCGTTAGTCTGCGGAGAGGCCGAGGATCTGGCGGGAGGATTATTCTCTTCCCTGGAGCCGAGCCCCAGCCGCGGGGATTAACGGTGGCAGTTACGTAAAGGAGATTGGGGCTGCCGCCTGCCAGCGCTCACCAGCCCAGGGACCCACACAGCAGAGGAGGCTGGGGACATCCCCAGCCCAGGAGCGACCAAGCGGCGCCAGCCCGCACCCCCAGCTCACAAACAGCGAGGACGCATGGGACCGTGGCATCGTCCCCCGCCACAGGGCTCGGGACCCCCAGTGTGGAGCAGGGGGTTTGCTCAGCTGGGTGCTGGGGCAGGCAGAGGGGCCTCGGTCGCTGGACGGAGCTGGGGAGCTTGGCATAGGCCAGCGACAGATGGTCCCACGCTCCAGGAGACAGCACCTGCCACGCAGCTCCCTCCAGCTTGATCCTTATCTAAGCCCCGGCGTGAGATTTTCATGCTGCTGGAGCGTGGCAGGAACCCGGGGGGTAAAACCAGGTCATGGAGCCCCAGGGGCGGGCAGGGACGGTCACCTAACTGGAGCCTCCCTCCACACGCTCCCTTCTCCTGGTCCATCACCTGCCCACAGTGGGACGGGGCAGCGGGCAGCACCTTGGGGCAGAGCCGCGGCCAGCTCAGCCATCACAGCATCACCAGGACACCCGGACCCCTCCCAAAAAGGGGGGTTTCTGCCTTCGGCAAGTCACACAACCGGCTGCCAAAAAATCCTGAAGTCTTGCATAACCTCAGCTGCACTGACAAAAGCAGGGCACCATTTACAAACAATGCAAAAGAGGATTTATTGAAACCATTCCGGTTAGATCAAGTCCTGCCGGGCACGATTTGCAGTAAGTTAAAGAACCAAACCAAATGGTCTTAGTGTTAAAAAACACGCTGATACGTAACACAGTGATCTACGCCATCATCACCCATCTGAGTTATTGAATCAAGGCACAAAGTCATTTGTTAAATACTGAAAAAAAAACAATTACACAGGGAAATTAGCTGGGGAAAGGACTTGTTTTGCTAAGAAGACGCTGGTTTGGCACTGATGCGTTTAATTGAGCTGCCACGGGGAAATCTGCGTTTCCGAATTAATGGACAACTTAAAGCCAGAAAAGCCCCCCAAAGCTGAAAATCCACGTCTCCCAAAGGAACGTTCAGCGTGCCCACGGGAAAAGTCGGGTCTGCGTAGGGATTGGAGGCGGGAGAGGGCTGAGACGCTGGACAGAGAGAGCAGCACCTGAAGATCCTCACCTGGCACCGCTTCAATTCCGGGGGCAGGGAAGGAGTGCAGAGCTCTAGCTGGAGAGAGCTCTCTTCCCCGGGCGGCTCGTGCCCGTCGTCCAGCCTGCCCACCTCCCGGCAGAGGGGACGGCGCTCAGAGAAGGCTCCTCAGCAGCTGCAAGGCCGAACGAGCATTTGCAAGGGAGCTGGCGTTGCCACTCGTGTACAGGGCCCCCCAGAGCGACAAGCCGAGCTCCCAGGCAAAGTTAAAGTGCAATTCTACTCTGAAAAAATGTCCTAGCTCCCCTGGCACCTCCAAACGGTGAGGAGAGGCGGTGTCTGCACCGGCAGGGACCAGCCAGCCTGGACTCGGGGCGGTTTTCGGATCTCCTACGATCAGACTGGGGACAGGGAGGGAGACCAGCTCCCTTGCTGGGTCACCAACACCACATGGCCTGGCTGCAGAGGAAGCAGCAGAGGAAGGAGACAGACACAGGAAGGCCTGTGACTGCAGAGTGGGGCACACGGGGCTGTTCTCAGGAGAAAAGGCCATTTTCTAGGTAGAACGACAGTTTAACCCGCGCTGTGCTGGCCCCGGTGACGCCTGGCCACACCACCAGCCGCGGCTGGGGTCTGTCACCACACACCCCCCCGCGACCACCGAAGCAGGGACCCAAACCCGGGAGAGGGCGATTGCAAACCAACCCGCAGCCAGGCACCTCTCCCGCGGCCAGGAGAGCTGACTCTGAAAGGAAATTAAACACCACACATCGAAGCAACCAAGAAACAATCAACTCCAGCAACTCCAGCAAGCATGCGTTTTCCTTCAGAGAGGCTGAGTCAGCACAGTTCTGCGGGCACAGAAGGATCAAGGGGAAAGCCCTCCTCCCGGAGCTGACAACACTTCAGTGGTGGCCAAGCACTGAAGTCCCATCAGCTCAGAGGACAGGCGCACCGGCAGCTGCCCCCGCAGCCGGGGCGTCCCCAGGCACTGCGGGTGCTTCCCCACCAGCCACGCTTTGGTTTGCAGACCAAGAAAGGCAGCTTCCCACCGGAATCGGTGATCTGGGTTTGCTGAGAGCACGGCTGCAGAGGAGCAGCAGCCTGGAGACGCCTGGGCCGGCGCAGCATCTCCCCTCCCTCGGCCAGCTCACACTCGGCTGTGGAATCGCATCCGGTAGAGGCGGTCCCGGACGTGCTGCTCGCTGTCCACAGCCACCTGGCTCAGCCAGATCACCCTGCTCTCAGAGACATCCTCCTTCAGCTTGCGCTTTACCAGAGACACCGACCCTGGCTCCTCGCTGGGTTGAGGCCCCCGCAACAGCACGTAGCAGGCGTGCCGGCTCCGCTCGAACAGCGTGGCTGTAAGGCAGAGCAGAGGGGAAAGCCCAGCCTAACGTCTCTGCGTTCAGACCGGCCACCAGACCCAACGCCGCGCGCCCACCGAGTCCAGGAGGTATCAGCAGGCCGGTGTCCTCCTGCACCTCCTCGCTGGAGGGCTGGACGGAGAGGACTTACCATTGAATGCAATTATTTGGTCTGTGCTATTGCGGAGCTCCAGCAGGACGTTAGTGTAGGAAGGATGGAAAAGATACAGCTTCTGGAGAGGAGCTCTGGCTCTCTGCAACCAACAGGACACCATCAGGACATGGACCCAGAGACAACGCCAGCACCAGGCTCAGCTACCACTGCTTGGTGCTCTCCTCCCCACCCCAAGCTTCCCGCAAACAGCAGGCCTCTCCGCTACAGGCAGGAGACAGGTTTTCACCTCAGGGCTGGCGGAGTTAGCGAGGAAAGCACAAGAAGCTCAGCTGGTGCTGGGCACCCTCCAAGGCACAGCCTGTCACTGACGCTGCCAGCCGCTGCCCAGAGGGCTGTTGTGCAGCTGAGCTGTGCATCGCGGCTGCCAGCGATTGCCTTGGCGCAGAAAGAGGTTGTTAACGTGGTCTTGGGAGACCACTGCGTGCCGTACTGCTGCGGGAGGCTCCCGGCCACGCAGCAGCAACTTCAGAGGTACCAAGCCAGCCGTCTCTCGCCTCACCTACAGTACCACTGGGACTGGGCAATCCAGCGACCTTGTTCACAGAGCCACTAAGTCCCTTCTCTCTACGTGGCCAGGCTGAGGACGACAAAAGCCGTTGGTGTCACCACCAGCTGCTAGCAGGGACATTGCTATGGACATTGTGAGGACCCAGTACAGACCAGATCACACACAGAGGTCTGCCTGCTTCTAGCAGACCAGATCGGTCAGCGACCCCACACTCAGTGTGGGAGACTGCAGCGTCAGTGGCACAGACAGATGAGAACGGGAACGCTGGGAAAAGCGGGTAGCTCCACCCAATTCCAGCCCGCAGTCTGGAGAACAGCAACCGCTCCACAGCACTACTCACCGTTTCGTTTCCTGCCGCCCGGTATTCACCCCAGAAGAGGAAGGTGGACCGGTGATCAGCCGTAGGAAGTGTGGCCGGCCCGGGGCTCTCCACTCTCGAGTTCAGTCTCAGGTCCCACTGGACTGCTCCAGATCCACTTTCAACAATCATAACCTAGCAGGGAAGAAAGAAAAGGACCTCATACCAAAGAGCCTGATCAGCCGTGAGAGAGGAGTCAAGTCAGCTGTCTGTACCCCGCACTGTCTGCAGGAAGAAGTACCCGACGTGGGAGGATGAGGAAAGACTTGCAGCCGAGCATCACAGAGCTGTGAGACCTGGGGCAGGCCACATTAAAGTCACAAGTTTTGCAGCTATTTCAAGGGGTTCAAAGCTCTGTCATTGAAGCCTCTTGCTGAGAAGAGACTAAAAGTGCCTGAGCTGGCTTCAATCACCTGTTGAAAGAGCTCCCTTCCCAGCCTAAAGCTTCCTAAAATCAGCCAGAGGGAACACATCCCACCAGCTGCCCTTGACTCAACGCCTGCTTGAGCCGAGACATACAGAGAAAAGGGAAGTTAAAAGGAAGAGCGTTCAAACCTTCTTTCTGTTGGGTCCAATTTCACTCTCAAGGACAATGCCAAGAACATCAGGTTTGTAGTAACCAAGCAGCGGCTCACTGAGAGAAAGAGAATGGACAGATTGTAAGAGACCCTGACGGCCCGGGCATACCTCGGTCTTTCAGAGCAGCCTCTATCCTCCCAGCAGCTCTCCTGAGAAGCGATCTGACTGCTGCGTTAGGTTAGCCTGGTACCACTCACAGCTCTGAGCCCAGTCCCGAGACAGCCACAGCGCAGCAGGCACAGAACGAAGAATCAAGGCTTTGGGCTCCTCCATTTTGAAGCGGTACCCAACATCCGCTAGCAGAGGACACGTAATACAATAAGCATGGTCCAGACATGATCACAGAGCAGGCTTTTATGTTTCAAATGAACTAAAAAAAACAGTGTCTGCCAGGACACCGCTGCCGCTGGGAGCCTGGAAATGCCTCACCCAACCCACACCGGTAACACTACCTCACAACACGGGACACGTTGAGGGTCCACAAAGTCTGGAGATTTTGTGCATTGATCAGCGTAGCCATCTCTGAGCTTACAACCAAGACGTTCTCCCGTGATCGCCCAGGAACTTTTGCCAGGTAACGAATCTCCCCAGAGCTGTACAAGGACAGAGAAATGATTACGCTTTTTCGACCGTGGATGGTTTTCCTGTGGGGTTTTGGTTCTTCCCCTGCACAGCAAATGCAAATAGGAAACCCTAGCCTGCTTTCTCTCCTTTTCTGTGAAACCATGACCAGGCCATCAACACCAGCCCTCCCTGCGAGCTTTGGATGCGCTCCTAGTCCGAAAGCCACACAGCCAGGAAAGAACAAAGCCACAACAGGCCATCCTGTCAGGAACACCGGTACCCTCCAATCCACCAGCCACCAAGACAATCTCACACCTGACGAGGGATAAGCGGTGCGTGGCGCTGTCAATGTTCTTCTCCCACTGAGGATTTTGCTCAAGGCTGGGAAGCTTAATATCCATCCCAGTTGCTGCACTGTAGAGATCTTTCAGGGAGTATGCATAGAGAGAGTTTTCTGTGCAAAAAAAGCAAGAATGAGGGAGATAAGTTATCCTGCCCTTGCTGTGAACTCTATGATTTTCCAGATCTGGCAGATCAACTATATTTTTAGGGCTTGCATCACTGAGTTGTAGCAGTATTTTGAGACTCCAGCCTGCTTTTGAATGCTTTTAACGTCTTATCTGTTCATAATCCAAGTGTTCCACAGTAATCATTTTCTATAAATGACTCCTTTAACCTTACATTCACAACACTTTCCAGATAAAATCACTACAGTACGTAACAAACCTTAGTTTAAGCAGAAGCACCCCCGTCTCCTGGCCTTGAATAGCTCCTTCGCTAGATGAAAGCGCAACACAGCTTTTGAGAATGCAAAACACTTTCAGACAGCTGTTTAGTAGTCCTGATTTCACAGTTATAATCACTCTTTCAGACTGAACTCAGAAACAGAACTGTACCTGTATAGAAAAGGAAGTAGGAGGAGGAGTCCAGGTTCAGCCTGATATAGCGAGCTTTCCCATCCACATTCAGCCTTCCAGTCGAGCCAATCTGTTTGCCATTTTTTCCTGAATGGATGAAGGTCTTAATCTACGCAGCAAAGGGATTTTAAAAAAAAAAAAAGGTTAAAGCTGCATTACACTGTTACTGCTCCAACTCGAGCGTTTTCCAAAGCTTCTGAGCAGCTGGTACTGAACAGCAGCTGAACAGGAACAGCACAGGCTCACATCAAAAGTCTCTCCCTGGTTTTGGAGGTGTGGGCAGGAGTTAGATGATCCCTCCGCTCTGAATACTTTTGCAAGTTTGAAAACCACTTCTAGCACAGCCACCTGCCCTGAGATTTTACTACGTCTGCCAGCCACCTCCCCTGCAGGCTGAGACTGCCAAACAGCAAGCCCCAGCTCTGCTGAGGACAGCAAAGATTGACTCAAGCCTACCAAGCAGTGACAACGATGGAGAGGACCCAAAGGCAGAGACAAAGCAGCACACAGACACAGAGGAAACTTGGCTTCGCATGGTAGCTCTGTTAAATATTTTAAGCGCCCCAATCTACTCCTCCCAAGGCTGACATGAGTCCAAGGGGATAAAAGAGCTGACAGGTTTCTTCATGTTCTTTGTGCAGGGTAACAGAAACCACTAAAAACACTTCATCCAGGAGAATAAAGGCTAAAACCAGGATCACACTCGAATGCCTGGGCATCAGTCATGCTCTGGGGAGAGCAGCACATGCTAGGGAAAAGAGAAACAGCATCCATCAGAGACGCTGAGTCAGGCAGGAACCCCTCCCTGTTCCTTGAGAAGGAAAGACTGAGAAAGAGAAGGAAATCTGCTGCTCTCAAAGTGAATCTGGAGAGTCTGGCAGGTGAATAAAGGATAGAGTTTGCTGAGGAGAATGAAGAGCACAGCTGGAGATGGAGAGCAGCACATCCACCAGCTGTTCCCAGCCTCCCGCACTGGGAGGAGACACATATCAGCTCTTGTCGACCAGCTTCACCTTTAGCCACAAGCACTGGTTCAGCAGCTGCCCCTGGACAGTAACAGCCGAAGGTATTCGTGGAGCAAGTGAGAATGCACACCACCTCACTCACCGCACAGCTGAACACCTCTCTGCGCTGCTACAGGTGATCCATCCCAAAAAATGTCATATTTTCCCAGATATATTTGTGCTGCAGCTTGCAGCAGGTAGGGGCCAATAAGACTCTCAGAAAAAGCTGCCATCTAAAATCCCTGCGCGCAGACCTCTCCCCACAGACTGCTCAAAGCTCTGCCATTTCAGGAAACGGCAGTATAATGTAACGTTCAGCTTCAGCCCTCGTTAGCAACACAGCTAATTTACTTAAGTTCCGAATCTCTCTTCAGAGAGAGTGCCTTTTTCCAAGCTGCAGAGCTCCACTCAAGCTCCCTACATTTTGTGTGATTTCTCAAAAAAGAACATGCTTTTACTTGAGTTGACAGAGTACTTGCCAAGTCCGGAGAGAGGAGGGGATTTCATACTGAGATAGCTAGAGAGATTAAAAGGAAAACAAATCAAAAGGCAGTCTTGCAGAACAGAGACTACATTCAATCGTTTCTTGGCCGCCTAAGACTCAAAAAAAAAAAATAGTCTTGAGATAACCAGGATGGCAAAAGCAAGGAGGAAAGAAAACAGTAGAGAAACGTAGGAGTCGGAGAGGATAGAATTTCCGATGACTCTGGCAACAACAATGTCTCGGACAGCAAAATCCCATTTGCTTATGGAGTGCTGTGGTATGAGGACACAGGGCTCCCACCAGACTTGCAGGGTACCGTAACTTCTGTATGCCTTAAACAGGACAGAGTGCGCACGCAGATGATGCTGTTCCACTCAACCACAGATGCAGATGTTTTGGTACAAAACCACTTCTAGTTCCATGACTTTCCTCCTCTAAGAAATGGGAAAACCAATATTGGAACGGAGGTAACACCGCTAGCAGCTATTTCACTAAACGAACCCAAGTCAGAATTAACCAGCGCAGTGACACTAGGAAGAGAGCCGTGCAACACAGATCACAGGCAGAGACACGAAAGGTATCAGAAAAGGGCAGTGGTGGTACACAAGTGCTGGCTGTCAGCTGTGCTTTGATCTAAGAGCCAAACCTGTCAGGGTTTGTTCAATTCCACCTCTCTGAGCAGAGTCCCAGAAAACTGCAAGCTCATCTCGCCTAGGCTCACTCCACACAGAGCCCAGGAACATACAGCAAGGAGGGCAGGCTGAAAAGGGGAAGAAAAAAGCTGGCCAGGAATCCCTCCCTTTTTTTTTTTAAACCATAAACCACTTGCATTGATTTGGGAGTAGATTTCTGCAGGGTGGGAGAGAACCTACCCCAAACCCACAGATATCAGAGGCCTCTGGACACTTCCTCTTAGACTACAAGGTCGAAATAAATAACGTTCCTGCCATGCCCTGTGGTCCGGCCACTGAGTTTATCATAGCTCCGGAGTGACATACCTGATCTCCTGTAGCAATAAAGATTATCAGGTCCTGAACTCCATCACTATCCACATCTGGAATCACTGAGACGGGAGTCAGCACAGTATAATTAGCTCCAAAGTCACTGGACTGTCTCCACTGAACCTCCCCTAGAAGAAAGAGTTATTGGGAAACATTCACTAAAACAGGCTTCATGTCGAAAGAAAGGCTTTTAACGCCCCTGCTCCTCGAAGCACTTTGCAGTAGCCAGCCATTTACAGCCCATCAGCACCACAAGCCAGCCACATTTATGGTCATCAAGGGGTACTTCGTTGCATTTCAAATGAGTCCCAGTACCCACAATTTAAACTTACATTGGAAAGTAACTCTAGCTGCCTGCACAAATGCACCCTAACATCCCGGGCCGAAGAACAGCTTGCTTTTCTCCTGCCGTGGGTTCACAAGCTTTCCAGCATGTTCATGGCATGGAGAAACCTTTTTTGTGATCTAAAACCTTGCTGCTGTGTACTTAAATCTGCACAGACATTTTAAGACCATAAAGCAGCCAAATTCTAATCGCAGCATTGCAGCTACTCCCCACCAAACCTTTTTCACTGCAGCTTGCCTCCTGCAGATGTTCTTACAGATGTTCTGCACTGACGCGACCTGCCACAACTCAGTTCGCATCCCACCTCCGCCTTGTTCAAACAACACGCTCAGCACGTTCAAACTTGTTTGTAAACAGAGGTAGCAGAGCTTTGGGTTTTAAAAAATGGTATTTGGAGGGCGCAAGGGAGTTTTTCTTCAATGTCACCAGGCCAGCTGAGCAGCTCTACTCCACACACTCTGCCCAGGGCTGCTGGCCACTTTCCAGTCACTGCCCAGTGGAATTTGCAGTGGAATTTGGTGGTGATGTGGGGAGACCGGTGGGGGATTCTTTTTAAGGAAGACTTAAGTGACTAAGTAGGTGCTCAGAGGGGAAATGCTTACCCTCCCCTTTAAGGGGTATCACAGACAGCAGTTATCATTTCAGGTATGCAAAGCAGTCAACTGTTCTTTGTCAGGAAGGCAGCTGTACTGAAGGCCAAGGAATTACTACCTGACACTGTCTGCAATAATTTAAGGCAGGCTGTATTTCCAGTATGATTCCTCCCAAGCTTTTACTGAAACACTGAAAAAAAATACTTGGATTTGTTACTATGAGAACAGATGTGAAGTAGAAGAGTGCCCCTAGGAAATCATGGGAAGGCAAAGTACTTTAGCCTCGAAGAAAACAAGCAGGCAAAAGAAGGAGGGAACTTAAGTTTTAAATAACTATGTCTTGGCTTCAGTACAGTCCAAAGCTAAACAGTAAGACCGGGCTGATGATATTTGCATTTCAATGCATAAGGCTCCACTCTTTGCTGGTTAGACAGCAGATATGGTTTTGCAAGAAGCATCTTACCCTCTTAAAAGAGCAGTCTGACTTAATAGGAAACAGGTAACAGTGAGATTGATTCAACACCAAGGACCTGAGAAGCTTTCAGGCTCTCACACAATCCCCAAAGAGCACGAACTGTGAACCCAGTCCCATCCTGCTCCACCAACGGGAGATGGGACAATCCTGTCCAAGACCCAGAGTGCTACCGTGCTTCCTCAGAGCCCAAGGTCACAGCAGAAGCATGGCAACAGAACCCAAGATGGAAATCAGACAAGTACAAATAGCAACAGCAAATCTAACCTGGATGAAAGGGTTTTTTTTTCTTTTTGGTCTGGAAGGAATAATAAAATTAGGACTTAGATGACTGAGTTCAGCTCTCACTTCAAGCGGCCGCAGAGGACACAAAGCAGGATTGCTTGCTTCAGGCTGGATGAGGTCCAGACGCACATCCACAGACTGCTCTCCCGCTCTGCAGCTCACAAGCTACCTGAGCTAAAAGCAGGTCTTTTCTGCCAAGCAGTGTTAGACCCCTCCCCCATGCCCTTGCCCGCTTGTTCACTGAACACTTGTGAGCTCCTGGCATCCGCCATGCAGTGGACGTGAAGAGTTATCTCCTTTTGGTTCTTCTGAACCTATTACTCAATAAAAGAACCACAGAATAATGAAGAATTGCAGCAGGAAATCACCACTCCCTGTTCTTCTACTTATCACTCCTAATTTTATAGACTTATCTCCCCGTCACACACTATCGAAGTTGGAGTTCTGGTTTATTTAGTGATTTCTTGCACAGAAGGAATTCCATACATCCGATCGCCGTGGTCCTCTTCCTGCCATAACCCTTAGGAGACCAGCGAGGACCAGAACTGGGCTCACAATGCAGGCTGCTGGGGGACAAGGCAAGAGAAAAGGTGTGACAATAGACTTACTCCTGTCCTCTTCCTCGGGACTCTGCTTCTGGCCCCAGCAGAGGTGGAACACCCAGTTACAGAGACTTTTGCTTTGCCCTGGAACAGCTAATCTTAAACTCTTGCGTCCCAGTTTGCTTGTAAGATAAACATGCAGGAATGTTAGACATCCCACACAAACAGAGGCATGCAATCCTACTCTTTCCTTCTTCTTTGCTCAGGTCACTTATTCTGGCAATGAAGAAAGCAAGACTTAAGTCCAATTGACAGAAAAGCACTAACTTTATCAGCATTTAAAGATCAACACAACATCAGACACTTTCAGATGATAATCTGCCTCTCCTTCAGTCTTCCTACAGGCAGAGGCCAGGCAGCCTTCGTGCCCTGGAATCTCACCAGTCCTCCACGAGGATGAATCATTAACAGCTAAAGATTGTTCAGACTACTGTTTTTAGCACAATGTGATGTAAGTCAGACTTTGCCACTTTAAATACATTTAGCCTATTTAAATACATTTCATTCTGCTGCCTTCCTAATCCCCAGCAAAAGTCAACTACGCTAAGAAACCCCTTTTAACCCACTTAACAGCAAAAAGGCATCAAACACAACTTCGGGGTTATTCATTTTTCTCTCTGAAGACTTCATCTCGTGCCTTTAATTTATCTACGGAATGTTTTCTTTACTGTACTGTTGCTGTGACCTGTGGCTTAGCCTGGTTCCTCCTCTCCATGCTTGTGCTATTTCTTTGCAGCTGTCTTTAGCTACGTGCCTTTGGCTCAGCAGCGCTTTTCTACACTTTGACCTGAAAGCAACTACTTTGTTATTAGTCTGTAAATAACCTGTGCTACAGTCTGTTGATGAGGGAAATGGTGCTAAGATATCTTAGCTGGTACAGAAGCTTTCCAGCTCTGTGTGTGTTTACACTTCCATCTACACTGGAAACCAAGCTACACCAGATTCTCCTCAGATTCCTTAGAGCTATACCTCTTGCTATTTCTCTCTCCCAGTTTTTGGAAAATAGGGTGTGAGTGGTTCAGTACCAGATACAGAGGACAGGATCCTAGGTGTGTTTCCATGGCAGAACATGGATTGTCTAGAACCTCTGAAACAGTGACCCCCGAAACAGAAATGTATTTCAGGCTTTATCAGCAAGGAAGATTCGAGGCTGAGACAACAGGCATTTCTCAACTGCCCAGCAAATGGCTCTGGCAAGGTTTTTGAGGTAACAAATACCCTATGTCCACTGTTTGTGTACCAGCAAGTCGTGTCATGCTGACGTCCCCAGCCTCCGAGGTCTGAAGGCCACCAAGCGAGGAAAGCAAGTAGCACCATCCCCTTCACGGCAGCAGTGCTTGGTCACCACTCACCTGTCCACAGGTCAACTGCCGTAAGAGACACCGGCTTCCCCATGACCAGGCAACCCGGGGCCTCAGCCCCGCCGAGCTGCTTGATGCCGCACTCCATCCACTCAACCTCCTCGGCAGCAGGCCTCTCCCAGAGCGCTCTGCCATTCGTGCCAGACACGGCAGCAATGAAGGCACAGGGAGAAGGCAGACCTGAAGAGATGAGATGTCAGAGCGAGTGCTACCCACACCTGCCTTTGCCACTCCGCACCCCCCGAGAGCTGGGACTCACCCAGCTCCTTTCCCCACCCAGCTCACCCCGTTTCTCTCCCAGTCCCACATCAGCATCACTAATTAGAAATAAAAGAGAAAGGACAGCCCTTACTACAAGGTTTTCCAGTTTTGAACCAGCTACCTTCATCTAAGCAGGATCTGTTGAAGCTGCTGCTGCCGTTGCTAGCTTTGAAAGCGAAGATGACGTCTTGCACTTTGTCTTCATTCACATCATCTATAGCAAGAAACTGGTAGGCCACTGTAAAAGAGATCACAAGCCAGGCACTGGTGAGGGCTGCCTCAACCAACACAAATTCCTAGAGACCTACTCAGTGCCTCCATCCCAGACAGCATAACATCAGGACAACCTGGCTTTTGTATTAAAAAAAGCCATCTACAAGAGTACCAAGGACTGGAAGTTAGTGCCAAAGGATTTTTTAAACTTGCTATCCCCCAAAGGATTTACCTTTTTTTAAAACCAAGTGGCCAGAATTTGAACTATGTCAAAAAAAGAGCAACTCTGGTCTTGGTGTGGGGTTGCTATTCCCGAAATATATAAAAAGAGAAACAAATCCCATGAAACCCAGCCCAGATATTCCATCTTTCTCACCCCCAGCTAAAAGCAGCCTTCTTCAGCTCAGAGCAGCAAAACTTGGGATTTCTGCATTAACACACAAAGCTCAGTCCCTGCTGGTGAGCACCATCTCTGCGATTATAGCACAACCAGCACACACCCACTGCACATAAGGATAAAGGAAAGCTTTTACAGAAGCGAATGCTGGGCCACCAGGGAGCAGTACCCAGCCTAAAGAGCTGACTAAAGCAACCATAAATTTGTGCACTTTATAAAAACAACACAAGATGCAATTATCTTCTCTCCTTCCCATTAGCCATGGGGAAAAGTTAGAAAGACACACTGACAGAGGAAAAAATGACTAATTGTCTCCAAACCTCAGCTCAAACTTCAAGGGAACATTTTACAGCCCAAACTTCAACAAAGATTTATTCCCAGATACCCTTCCCCATTTCTTTTTCCAAATGAGGCCAGCCTGCTACCTTGTTAGCACTTCAGAGCAGCATCTAATTTCTCCACCAGCTCCTGTAAACACCTCCTGGAAGGCCACTCCAATTACAACGGGCCACTGCTTATCCAGGTCAGGTATTCACAGCTCTCGCTCCCAAGGGCAGCAACCCTGCAGGCCTGGCTCCAGATCGCGCTTAGGTAGAGCTCAATTCAATTTCGTGGCACATAAAGGAAAAGGGCTGTTGGTAAGTATTTATTCTGCTACAGCAAACTCACCTGCGTTGTCATAGTTTCGGAACCATGTTCTTTCTGAAACCGGCCTCTCTGGGCAAGGAATGATAAACGAGAAAGCAAACACAATTATCAGACACAGAAATAACGAGATGAAGAAGGCAGCAGTGCGCCACCGGGACAGCCGAGACAGTCGCGATGACTGCTTGATGATAATCCTTCTCTCCACGGAGTTTTCATGGTTCTCTTGAGCTTTTACGTCCTCTGTCTTCAGAGGGTGGATCTCAGCTTCCGAGTCTTTGTTGTCCATTGCTGTTCAGTCATTGGTATTCAGACGCCCTTCCCTCCCTTCACCTGCAACAATGGAAAGAGTAGTTAAAACAGATTTTGGATTATACACAAAAAACAACAGAAATATTCTGCTACTACCTGATATTCACGCTGGAAACATTCAATGGGAGGTGAGCAAATCAGTGTATCGTCCCAGAGCTGGATACAAAGCGCCGCTGGTGCCGGAGGTCTCCCACACGGAGCAATGGGGAGAGACCGTGGGAGGCAGGAATAGCACTGTTTCTTCTTCTTCAGAGGAGGAAATCAGCTCTGCTAGACCTGGACACAGAAAGGCTACAGCCTCTGTGTGGAAAGAAGAGAATGGTCTGTAGGTCTCCCTCAGGAAAACCACACCAAAAGCTCCTTTTGCTGCAAAGACTTCTTGGCACCTCCCGTGTATGTCAGTCTGACTCCCGGCTGGAGGGGTGAAAGGGAACACTCGTGACCTTTGTATCCCAACAGCAGGCTGTTCCCTGCTGCAGTGACCACTTGAGCTTCCCCACGAGAGAGAGAGAGAGAAACAAACACCGGCAGATTCTGTACAGGAACAAACCAGAGCTATTCAACACCTTCTCAGATGAGAAACCACTTGGTAAGTTCAGCAACGAAGCCCAGCAGAAGGCAGGAGAGTGACTACTTCCCTCCCCGGAGGAAAACGAAGGCATGAGCTGAGACTAAAATCGGGTAAATGTGATTTCATCAGAATGGAAGAGCTAACAAATGCTATTTTAGTTTCTCTTGCTGTAAGTCATAATCTTGGGCTACAGCTAACAGAGGGGTCCTGTGCTAATTTGTTATAAAAAGAGAAAAAAAAAGAAAAAGCCCTAGTCGGTTACAGAAGCCTGTAACTCATTAACCACAACAACAATAAAAATCAATATTATATACAGCTTCTCTGATAGTGCTTCTTTAAAAAAATAGCGGAAGGGAAGAAATAAAGAATAAATACATTCCAGCAGCCTTGGAAAAAGCTGCATGGCAGTGCCATAAAAAGTTTTATCAGAGCAAATAAACATGACAACCGAGCCAATTTTCCATGACCGTGCCCCAGCAGTCACGTGCCTGGATTGTCCGCTGGAGCAATTTACTTCCCCAGCTGAAAAGAGCTTAAACTCAGCACCAGCACACAACGCAGAGCGCCTGAGCTTCCAACTCCAACAGCAACGGGGCTCAGTACGCCTCGTGTTTCATGCCCAAGTTCATCCTCAGGTTCACAGCAGCACAAGGTGAGAGTCACCCTCGGGAGGCCAGGCTGCTTCAGGCAGCTGCAGCTCGACTGGGGGCCTCACCTCCCCGGGCTGTCCCTGTCCCACCGCAGGGAAGAGCTGTGGAGTCCTCTCCTCTTCTGGGCATGCATCACGGCGGGGACAGACCTATGTAAGGCAGGGGCTGAGCTCACAGGGCGAGCGGGACAGCCTGGCACGCTGCTGTCAAGCCCCCAGCTAACCTCAGCGCCTGCTGGACTTGTAAGACGGGAGTTACAAAGCACTTACTCCAACCCAGACACTCCAGCATTTATCCTACAACAGCCCACCGAGTAAAAGATCTCGCTCCTGACAATTTAGTTCAAGCTGCACAATACCCTGCAAATGCAATTAAACCAATAATGCAGAAGTTGTATCTCATTCCAAAGATCTTGCTCCAAAGACCTCACCTGCCTTTCACATCGCTCTACCAGCAACACCACGGACAACCCCACGAGGCCGGCTGTTTCCAGACCAACAGCAGGCACCTGACATGGGTAGGACAGCTCCAGATGGAAAGGGGAAGAAAACAGCGAGCCGTGCACTCAGCCTTGCTCCCGACCTGGCCACCGCTCCGTTACCGGAGCCAGCCGAGCACCCGACCTCCAGCAGGTTCAAGGCACAAGGCTCTGGGCACAGGCTGAGCAAACGATTCACCGGAGCGGAGCAACCACCACCGCAGCGATGGGGGTCGGTGGCAGGGATGGGTTACGTGGCCTCCCCTGCGAAGAGATGGATGGCTCGTGTATCTCTGGCATGCCCATCTCCAGTGGCAGGGAGCGGTGGATCATAGAATCACAGAATCATAGAATGGGTTGGGTTGGAAGGAACCTTAAAGATCATCTGGTTCCAACGCCCCTGCTGTGAGCAGGGACATCTTCCACCAGACCAGGGTGCTCAGAGTTCCATCCAACCCGGCCTTGAACACTGCCAGGGAGGGGGCAGCCACAGCTTCTCTGGGCAACCTGTGCCAGGGCCTCATCACCCTCATGGGTTTGGCGAACGCTGCAGTAACCAGCATCCACAGCACGGGCTGCGACAGGGCTCCAGCACAACCCTACTAGTCTCTCCAGTAAAGCCCTCACAGCTTCCCAATGCGGAGCTGGGAAACCTCCAGGAGACAGACGAGTGCTTCCAGCACCCATGACTCTTCCCGAGAGCAGCGCAGAACCAAATCCAGGCTTCTCCCCACTTAGTCCAAAAGGGACGCTATCTTGGCGCTGTATGGAAGGCGTATTTTTATGACTCACTTTAAATCACAGCACTGTTATCTAGACTGGGACGAGAACAATAAAAAAAGTGGTAATTATCCTGACAGCCCCAGCAATTCCCCTTCCTTTGCAGCAATGACCCTAGGAGCCACCAATTACAAAGAGCCTTCGATGCCTTTAAAGCAATTCTTTCTCTTTTGTTTCAGGGTTTGAATACTGCCCTTTGCACCCCTGCCAGAGCAGAGGCAGTGCCAGTACAACGGCCACAAAGGTCAGCGCAGAGACTCAAACAATGCAGGAGATCCCACTGCCCGCAGCTGCCAAAGCACATGCTGGCAGCACGCGAAACGGTCTGAGCTCTGAACAACAAAGCAGTCTGGTAATCAGTTTAATTGAAGACAAGCAGAAAATGATAGTGTGCACTTCAGATGATATTGCTGTCCTCTAGCAGCCGGCATTTTGTCTCCTGCTGGCAGAGGACACAAAATAATGCACTGGAAAGTTTAACGCGTCCAGGCACCTTGCAAGGAAATACGCAGCGACAGGATCCTGTGCTGCTGCATTATTAACACAGGCCACGTGCACTAGACCTCGTAGCTAGCACCGGCTCTCTGCCTGGGGCCTCACCATGAGAAAACATGGGAGAAAGACTTCATAGGAAAGCAAACAAATCAGAAAGGGCACGTGACATACCTGAACTGAACCCAGAGGGCCCAAGGAGCGCTGCAGCGCAGCCAGGATCTGCATCTCACACGCGTTCCTTCGCCCCCCAAGCTCTAAAGGCTATTCACCCCACCAACGGGACGAGCTGGGAGCAGTCCCCGGCCACAGCCAAGGAGGAACAAACGCCCTTTCCTGTCCTACAGCAACAACGCTGCTCTGGAGAAGCACAGCTTTACTCACCTTCATGGGGGACTGACTTTCCTCTTCTCCTGAAGCTACAGCGCAGATTTACAGATCTGATCTGAATCAAACCAGTGAAACTTGTGCAGCAAGCGGTTAGGGCCAAGCCACGGCTAAATCAGAGAGACAAACCATCATTACCAGTCAGCGCAGAACTGCCTGACAAGCACAGAGACCCACGTACAGTCAGATGTATGAAAACTGTTGACAGAAACCATTTAAGTGTCAGCGTGATGGAAGGTTTAACTCATTTTCCAATGATAAAACCCCACACCACAGCATTTGGAATCTCACCAGGCGCCGGTTGTTCCTGGAAAATGTCTAGCAATATATCATAACTTACATTTGATGTTCAACATGTTTATATCTTTCCCAGAATGATGAAATCGGATTCTGACTGGGCATTTCAGGAACCCAAACATCTAGGTGTTTTGGTTCTGTACTTTTTTGTTTTAAGCACCTTACAGCTCTCCCTCCTGTCAGCCAGAAACTGTTGAAGCCCCAAGCTGCAATCAGTAATGACAAAACTGCCTCCAAGTTTTGCTCTGAACAAGACACAACGTTCCCTTCACGGCTGTCTTCCACGAGCAGACTGTTCCGCTTTGATCCGATGTGCGGCACGGCACTGCGGCGAGCCCACCGGGCACTCGCCTGCTGCAACATCGGGACATCACTGGGTCATTTTTTCCCTTTTCCGCAGTCCTGCTTACATCAGGGTCCACCCACGAGGAAGTAACGCGTAACATTGCCCCCAGATGAGGAGATTTTCCTTTCCAAATACACTCAGACTGCACGGCGTACACAAGCTTACGGTTTTGCTGGATCATCTGCAGCCCACAACTCTTTCTCGGTATAAAGTCACAGCCATGGGCTGGGGGGGAGAAGTGCCCCGAGGAGACCACCTATCCCCTCCTGACGCCGGGGCACCTCTGCTCCCGCTGACATCCTTACAGCCTCTGAGGGGACACGGCTTGTAACCCAGACCACACCAAAGACCACGCAGGCACCCAGATCAGAGAAACACTTCTGCTGCTACCGTTGTTCTGTCCCTTCCCCTCACTCCTACCATTTTGCCTCTGTTAACACAGGTCTCCTCAAAACACGTGGTTCTTCTTAAATGACACTTCACCATCCAGAGCAGATACTACGCTTGCCACAGAGTATTCAAAGCCAGTGAATTGGAAACTCCTCCAGAGCACAACCAAATGCCACCTTAAAATGCAATACACCTGCCATTCATAGGAGAAAAGTCCTCTTTTCCCGGGCAGTTTCACTGCAGTCAGGGCTCAGGGAGAGAAACTCGATCTGTTTAGCAAAGAGCAAAACACGATCGGGTACTTTTTGCAAAAGAGCATTGGGACGAGCAAAACTCTCCAAGAGGAGGAACAGCATTAAAGCTGTGTGGAACCGATTACAGGTTAGGCCGGTAATAACAGTCAAGCAGCAGCGACACAGGCCACTCATCATGCCAGTCCTTACAGCTCTGCTGGATCCAGGCCACTCACCCCCACCGCCTGCTGCAGATCCCTTGCATCAGCCCCGCGAGAAGGAGCCAGCGAGCCGTCCGAACCTCTCGTGTCAGAGACACCCGCACCCACCCCGGGGCTCCTCTGCTTGCGCCAGAAGCATGGCGGCTTCTCCGCACTGCCAGGCATTTAACACCTGGCAAGATCTTGGTGTGTGAAAACCCTTTAGAAGTGGCTGTAGGCATTTCACGTAGGTTTATTAAAAAGACAAGAAGAAAGTATATTTTTTTAAGTGGAGTGCTTGTTCCACAGGTCACAAACTCCGTGCTGCCTGCTGGGCCCTGCCTGCAGAGCCTAGCGAGGTTTACAGCAGCACAAAACGACAGCCTTCCTCCAGCCGCTGCTGTCCTTGCAAGCTGTCTCCAAGAGAAGCCTCTTTCCCCCCCCCAGAAATCGAATTTTTCTTCTTCTCTCTTTCACACGTACACTGAGGAGAGCTCACTCACAGGCCACTCCACCCACCTGCCCAACGCCCAGCCCCGCGGAGCCCCTCGGCTTCCAGCCTCTGCCGGCAGCCCCTGGTGCGGGGCCCGATGCTGCCACGGGACACCCGGCTCCGGTCACACCGAGCCGTCCCTCTCTGCCGGGCTGGCTGCCCCTCTGACTCCCAGCAGTTAGCTAAGAGGTTTTTGCTTTCCAGAATAAGGAAGACAGGCTGGAAATGAGATTGGGATGTAAGACATTGTTTTTCTTTCTGCCAGAAACCCTCCACCTCCTGCCTGCAGACCAGGCTCGTGGGCTGCCGAGGAGCAGGACAGCACGAACCCCAGCGCGCTCCAGGGAGAGTGCTGCAGGCGGCGTGCGGAGCTCTGTGGAGCCGGGGGTCCCCCGCACTCCCCTCCGGCTGACCCGCAGCCCTGCGCTTCCCGGTGCTGCGGGAGCGTCTCCCAGGGCCCCCGCGCAGCCCGCCGAGCGCGGGGGACAGATCCGCTCCCCTCGGGGGAGGATCGGAGCCCCTCCGCGCAGCGCCAGCCTTCTGCAAAAGGGGTCAAACCTCTCCCGGGCTGCCCGGTGAGGTCTGGGGCAACTCTCGGAGCTGCTGAGGGCGGAGAGCAGACCCCTCCAACCGCAGGGCCCCGGCGCCGGGCGGGGCCCCGGCCCGGCCCCCGCG
>Ga0065711_1037119_pt1 | contig 20176 bp, 10 predicted proteins | sample Hoacrofraction12_FD_59098 | JGI IMG/M metagenome (GOLD analysis project Ga0065711, IMG submission 59098) | Hoatzin crop microbial communities from Cojedes, Venezuela - Epithelial fraction 12 v2 (version 2) | ecosystem: Host-associated > Birds > Digestive system > Esophagus > Crop | place... | reverse complement strand
TCCCCCAGCGGCCGGTCAGCAGGTGGGGGCGCCCCTCCCTGCGCCGCGCGGCGCCGCTGCAGCTGCGCGCCCTCAGGCTGGTGCGGGGGCCCGCTGGCAGCGCGTGGGCGGGCAAAAGGCAAGGTGTTAAACGAATGCCATGTTTGGGGGTGAAGGAAAAAGTATCTTGGTTTTGTTTTTTCTTTTTATGCGTGTTTCCCCCGCATCCCAGCTTAGGGCGCTTCTACCCGTCAGGAAGGGTTTCCTAATTATGTGACTGCCACTGGTTTTCTTCGCTTCAGCTGATTTCTAACACGTCTTGGTGGTGGCTCTGTGGAAAACCGTAACTCAGTTCTACTAATCTAGAATTTATCAGTTTGAAATGGCTTTTTCATGTGAACATCCAGCCACTGGGAGCTTCTTGAGTTGAGGTACTTACTTTTTTAAACTGTTTGTCCATCTCCATCCACCTTGTATTAACTGAATTTTCCCCAAAGCCTTCGCCAGCTGCTGTTACCTTCCTGTCAGATAGATGCATTAGCTTGTTACCCTGAAGGAGTTCAAGGTTCCAAACCTGGAAGCAGGTTTTTGGGGTTGACTGGATCTTTCTTCTGCAAATTGATTTTGTTTGTTTCTTTTTCTCCGTGAGTAATTTCATGTAATATTTTGGGGCAAAAAATTATTCAAATCATTGATGCGATAAATATGTTGTTAAATCTGTGGCACCAGTTCTGTTCTAACCAAGTGTATGGTAGTAACTGATAAGGTTTTATTGAATCATATTCGTGTGTTTAGTGAAGTGTTGGGATTCTGCTGTGTTGTTAATGCAGTTGTGGACAGGGGTTTTTTGTTTGTGTGTTTTAAGAAAAACAAACCCTTGGCTTTAGCACTGAAACTGTTGGATTACTCTTCTTGGCTGCTCAGTAGAGAGGTCAAGGATTACAGAACGGGGAAACTTAATTTCTGTCACTAAATCCGGTTTCATATAGATTGGTGAGACTGCCTGCAGGTAGCTGTCTCTAGGTGACATGTTCCATGCATATATGCAGTGCCAACATGTGTATTTTAGTGTTCAGATTAGACCAGGTTTTGTGTTTTCCCTCATAAGCATTCTGCAATTGTGTGAACAGTGGATACTAAGTAGTGTAAGTACTGTGAATATTGATAGTTCCTATATGCTATTTTCTTTCATTTTATCATTATTTTGCTTTAGATTGCTTTGTTATTTAGTCTCAGTGGATGAAATTGTTTTAGCTTTTTCTTACACAGTTAGATTCGACTTCGTGAAAAAACACATTTTCACACCTGGAAGCCAATTTTAAAAATTTTTTTCCTCCATTGGCTTGTTCCCTATCATTATGTTGCTGATTTTAGTTACTGTTTTCGGGTTGACTTGTCCTATGACCAGCTAGCATTTTAAAAGGTATCTGTATCTATAACTGGGCATGTGTATAGATTCAGACTATATACAAGAGAGAAACTGGCCTGTGCAGGACATAGCCGGGCCAAAAATGACAAATCTCAGAACTGATGTCAGAGAACAAGAAACAGTGTAACAATACTTCCAAGAGAATGGTGGAGGTATTTCTGAAATGTTAAAATAGGGATTATAATCTGTTATCTACTGAGGAGGGTAAGTTCCTTAATGTCGTTATTATAGTCAGTGAGTGAATGCCATGCTGTGCAATATTAGCATTATATCTGGAATTTGTAGAACGAGTGCAGAAATTGGATTTTCAAAGTGTTCATAGAACACTGTAACATTTGTTTTGTCTTGCTCATCCATTCCTTTATCCATCCATCTATGTGTCTATCGTGAAATGACAATCCTAACTTACTTTAAACTCTCCAAAGGTATATTCTTAAATTTTAATGTTGGAAAAGCTTCGTGATGACTAGTACTTTGGCTTAATGTGGTATAGCTTCTGACAGCTGCCGCTGTAAGAAAAGCAAAGGATGACTGCATTACTGTCAGTTTCTGTCAGATTCTGGTTGCCAAACTCTTGCAGGGATGATGACAGTGAACCAAACAAGAGCGACAAAAGGAGTCAAAGCTGTGATTTTGAATAAGGAAGAGTGGACACTTGAATTGCATTTTGGTTGTTGTGTACATTCTGTTCTACGTGTGGACTTCTTTGTGGTGTGGTGCTTGCTCCCATTTTTTAAATTAGTTGCTTTTCAGGATTCGTACCTGCCTTTGGCACTCTCAAAAATAAATAACTGTTGACAAGCAGAGTAGGTCAGTGTATGAAAAGCAGAATAGCTGTAACTGTGGTATGTACTTGAACAAGAAGGCAATCTCAGAGGTATGACCCCTAAGTACACTGAAACCTGTCTGCTTAGCAGCTTGTGGTTGTAGGTGCAATGAAAATGTGATCTTATTTTCAAGCCAAATAAACGTGGAGAGCATATATTAAATTAATAAAGTATCTCCTCATGAAACACCACTTAATTTTGTTTTTCAAACTATCTTCTGTATCCTCATTATCAAAGGATTATTTCTTGCATGAGTTTCTGAATAAAAGAGCGGGTATACTTCTGAGTGTTAGAACAAAAGCTGCGAGCGTCATTTAAACACAGGACCATTATGTCTTGTTTGGTTTATTTCCAAGCTTTCCTACTCTACAATGACAAAGTAGCAGAGCAAAGGCATAGAAACAACCTGTTTTTATATATTACTACTTTTTTGTGGTGAAGTATAATAGTGTGGTACTTCCTCAATTTGCAACTAACTTCAAATTTTTCTAAGTGCCAGTGATTGCCGAGATTAAGGGTGAAGCTGAGACTGTTGCCTGGACCCTGATAACAGAAGTCCAAAGGATCCAGTGAACTTTTCTTGCCTGATTGTATTTCACTGCTTTCCTCAGTGTTCTCTACTCCCTCCTTTCCCTGTGTTCTTGACCCCACAGCTGTCATGAATAGGCTGAGTGGGGGATGATGACGTACATACATTTTGTCAGCTTGGGACCTAAAACTGTATTTGCTGTGCTTACTTGCTATGTGAGGTTTCTGCAATGGTAGGTGAGTTTCTGCAATTGACAGAAATACAGTGAAGTTTACAAAAAAGCTTTATGCATGTGGCTAACCATTTTATTATATATTGGATATATAAGCCAGGAGGGAGTACGTGGGAATGAAATAAATCAGTGGGCAGGTACTGCAACTAGTAAGAGGAAACAAATATTCTTTTGATAGTTGTTTCCAATATTATCCACACTAAGATAACAATACTAGTTCAGATGCTATTGAGAGTTGGTACCTACAGCTTATTTTCTAAATTTATACTAGACTAAATGCACTATATGTTTTGTATTTTCTATTGTTGTTCTTCAAAGCTGAGATTCACTATTTCCTACATATTCTCTGGTGTCGTCAGCTGAAATGTGCTGTAGCAGTCACAGGAGAGAATACTGTGACAGACTGCAAAAGAGTGTTGTTTATGTTTCAAGACCCATTAGGAATGAGCTGTTTTAAAAATTATATCAACTGTGGTATTTCAGATTCTGGGAAGTGTTTTGCAAAGGGCCTTGTACTGGGAGATAATAAAAGATTTGTTTAGTTTGCTTGGTAAGTTTGCTTAGCTTTGAGCTAGAGAGAATTTTGTAATACTGAAGATGGAGCCTAGGTGAACCACGTCTGATCCAGGTTGAAAATGTCTGTGTTCCTAATTCTAGAGCAGAATTCAAATATCTTTAGAAACAGGGATTTACTGAGAATATTGCTTGTTATTTATTCTAGGAAAAACAAAACTATTGTTTTTCCCAGTACGTACTTTTTTTGAGCAATGTAGTTTCAGAGTGTGGTTTTGTATTTCTAGGAAGGATACGTGAAGCTCTGGCTGAGTTCCATGGCAACCTTGCCCACGCTGGACTCTTTGTTTGGGTTTTTTTGTTTGTTGGTTGAGTTTTTTCCTCAGTCTTTTTTCCTCCCTCTTTTTTTTTTTTGTTAAGACCAACTTTGGTTTATCAGAGGTCAGAATTTGCAGTCAAAGCCTGACTGCATACGAGAGAAAGATTATCCTTCTACAGTCTTCCTTAACTATGATACTTAGGCTTCTCTGTAGCAACAAAAGCCTATGTATGATGAGTGGTTAGTTATTTTAGTATTTTATTTTACTCTCTTTGGTTACTGTAGTCACAGAACAGCTGGTCAGAAGAGTTGTGCTTTAATCTCATCTGTAGTTTTTATATGATCTCAGTGTCTTATAAAGGAGTTATGTGCTTATATGTTAGAGTTATGATGAAGCTTTGTGATACATTTTTTAAAATCAGACCATTGAGTGTAGGGTACTATGTAAATACAAAGCGTGCCATAGGTATTATTTCAAAGATACATACTCTCACTTTTAAACTTTCTTCAAGCTTGAAATGGGTCCTTCTAGTCCTAAAACAAGAGCATGATCGAAGGTCACATGGTAATTAACTGTTGGACACAATTCAGTGGCATTAGAAGGGTATTCTTCACTTGTTTTGTGATGCGGAACAAATGCTTCATTAATCAGAAACATATCAACCTGAGATTGAAAACTAATAAAATCAAGTGCTGTGACTCGACATTGCTGGGGACACCACTTAATACACATATTTTTTTGTGCAATTTCCAGCCTAAGTATCTGGATTTTTTTCTTGAATGTGAGGGTTTTAGAAGACTTTTTAAATAACCCAAGACTTATGAGAAGATAAAAAGAAACAAAAGCTATCTTTAAAAACAGGAGAAGAAGGGATGAGGATTTTTCTATAAAACATTTAGACTTTTCATTTCTCGCACAAATTGTGGCCATTATAGTCTCTTCAGTACTCTGGGGAAAAAATAAAGACAGTTATAAAAGGCCATAATGAACTACATAAATGCTGGCTACTTTTCTTTACTTTAGTGAAAATTCTCCATGTACACCAATTCTGAATAGTTTATCATCTTTTTGTATGAAAGGATGGATGAAAAAATGAGACATACCTTTCTTCCTCTTATTGGGGTAGAATTTGAGGAGAAGATCACTTGAGGAAGTCAGCTCCTTGGTTACCTTGCTATTAGCCCTGGGCTCTGAATAGACATGGTTTAGTGTGTGGCGAATCCTCTGGGTTTTTTTTTTCATCCTTACTTTGATGCCTGAGATTTTTCTGAGGCAGATAATTTCATTCATTGTATTTTGTGATTTTACTGCATTTTATAATTTTGGCATGCATCACTGTTTTAAGGAAGAAAGAGTATAGCTAGCAAGGCGAAGGGTTGACATATTCTTCATTTAGAAAATTCTTAACGTTATATATTTTTTCTCTCTGTATTAAACATGTTAACATATTTGGACCTGAAGTACTATTTAAGTGCTTTTTTTGTTGTTGTTTCTGTTTATTGTTCTTTTAAGAAATTTTTGATAATTAAGCCATTTTAAAAGTAGAATTTTCTCACCTGCAGCACTAGCATTGGGAGAAAAAAACAGTCTGAACAAAAAGTCGTAAGACCAGCTATCATAAATGAGCATTGGCCTAGAGCACTACAAAATCACTTTATGTTGTTTCATATTTTGTTGTTGCCACTTTGCTATTTTGATGAGTAACTTTTGAATGTGTTACCATTCGAGTATATCACCACAGCACAAACCATCATTTGTGACCTTGCTTGATGTTACCATCTGACTAATTTCTGTGTTCCTTTACTGTACTACATATACTTTCAAAGAGCAGATTGTGATTGCTATCACTGTCACATTGTTTTCCATTTTTTCCTGGCTAGAACAGTGGCAGAAACAGATTAGGTATAATGTTTTATAAGTGGATGTGTGATTAAGATATCTTATAAGATAAATATTTAAGCTTTCCATCTGTTTCAACAATCTGAATGTTTCTTTTGATATTTGTTACCTGAGTTTAAAAATATTCAAAACTCCAAAATATTGTTGGAAGTTTTTAGCAGTTTCTAAAATTTACTTTTAAAAATGTATTTGACCTGGAAGGAAAAATATTGGAGAGATGGTGCCAGTACCTTTCTTTGCAAACCTTCTTTGTAATGTACAGGCCAACTGTTGAAGAATAATAAATGGTTGAAAGCAGAGCCAACCCAAACTTCAAGGGTTTAGTTTTTGAAAAATTCAATTCTATACTTCAAAAAAGTGCTGAAATTGTATCATCAGTTATCTTATTTTTTTAAAAAAAAATGTCACTCAGGAATTACAGGGGGTTTTTGTCTCAAAAAGTATTTATAACAGAGCTATGTGACAGTCCTTCTGATCCCCAAACCCATTAGATGTGGGTCGGGGAATTTAGTTTGATGTATTTGGTAGTATGAGGCTATGTGTCGCAGAACCTGACCTGGTCAGAGTTAATTTTGTTTAAAATTACAGCAGACATCTTTCCAACTCAACTGGCTGCTGATGTGGCCTTTCTCAGGAAAGTGTGAGATCACTGTTAAAAGGGCTGCTCAAAGAAAATGCCATCTCAGCGACTCATGGGATGCTTACCTTAAAGGTTGTTGTCAGACCTAAAACTTCAGTTGGTTCAGAACTTGGAGGTATGTGATCTTTGCTGTAATTAGTTCGGTTATCTCTCTGCAGAACAAAATACTGAGCTTTATGGAGAGAGAGGAGCTTCTACTCCTTTGTGAAGATTTTTAAAAAATATTGGAGGAGTTATTTGGGCTTGATAGATAGGTTGTCTGAAAATTTCCTTATGTAATACATGGAATGGATGACCTTTAGGTGAGATGTCAGGCTTGTGATTTCCTACTGAAAGGTAGAGAAAACTCTGAAGCTCTAGACCAAGTTGCTGTGAAAACTAGAAGAAGGGGTATGGATTATAAAGGGTTGTGCAGGTACTTCTTGTAGAACCCCACTGCCAGGAAGTTATGAAAAGAAGTGGAGTAAAAAGTACATGACAAACACTAGAAAGATGTTTTTATTTGTACCGTAGAGTCACAGGATACATTTTTTTTTAAATGTGGGGGAGGAGAAAACACAAGAAGAGAATCAGAGAATTCTATTACTAAATGAAATGTAAGGGGAAAATGGCTCCTTGAAACAGAAAGGGCAAAAGGCAAGATGTGTTAATTTTGTTGGTATATGCTGCAATTTGTAACAGAGCATTGATATCATGATTACTTAGGATGATGTTTCTTTTTCGCTATCATACTGTCTCGTTTAGCAGCCACAGTACTAACACCATCTCTGATTCCTAAATGGCAAATAAATTCACTTCAGTTCATCAACACAAAGTTCTAGGATGAAACTGGATTAATTTCACTCAATTCTTAGAGAATCTTGGGCTCAAGTTACGTGTCGGGCAATTAGACCAAGTCTGAACTCTGATCTACTCCCACCAGTTTAAGAATCTGTAAAGACTATTACCAGCTGTGTCCTGGGAGAGTATCTGTTACATCTTTTGTCTTACATAGTCAGTCCTCTGTGCAGAGGACTTCACAAGCAAGCAGTTTTGTTCTTTATCCTGTGATCTATCGCTCCATCCTCTTAATCTCTCAGTGCTGAACCTAGTCATCATGTGCTTCAGCAGTTTTAACAGTCCATAAATTACAGACAATAAAATGCCTTGCATTTTCCCACCCACCTATTTGCCCCCTTTGTGTCCTTCATTGCCTTCATGTTCTGTTCTTTGCTTCCTTCTGCATAGACAACTCTGTCTCAGTAGGTTTTTATTTCTGTTTTTCCAGCTTTGACTGTTCAGTGTGCAAATTTCACTAAGCTAAATCTCTGTAGGGCTGACTCGGCATTCAGTGTCATTTATCAATTTCATTGATCACTCTCTCACCAACAGTATGAGGGGAGATTTGCAGAGTCAGCAGCTAGCAACTGGCCTTTTCTAGGATTGTATTGTAAGAACCTCCAAATTAAAAATAAAGAGCTTTCTGCAGTGGGACTTTCAAAATGAATTTAAAAAAAGTCTCTCGGCCTTCTTGCTTCACTCAGCTGTAATTTTTCATATTAATTCCTTTGTATTTTCCAAAAGACGACTCTCCTGGAGAAAAGGAAATTGTGCTTTACATGTTTAAATAATTTTGCATTTTATTCTACTTCTTGTTATAACTCTACATCCATATGAGTCAAACAGGAAAGCACTTAACATGTCCCTGCTCCAGTTTTTCAGGGGCATGATATAAGTTTAAAGATGTATTTTTATTATACTCTCTCTCCCTCCATCTCCCTCTCCCCCACCTGCCCTTCTTTTACTTCCATCATCTCTGTAATCCATATAGGAGAGTACAGGTTTGACAGAGAGAAAAATGGTTGAGTTTGGGATAAGTATGGTTCCTTCTTAACTATCTGACAAAGAAACTATTTTATTTCATCTGAAGAAAAACTTTATGACATTTTGACTGCTACAGATTCTCTCTAAACTGAATTTATTTCCTTAGAGGATCCAAATTTTCTGAAATATAAAGTCCTTCTGAAATAGCTCTTCAATGAGTATTTCCATGGGAGCTGGATTGAACAGTCCGTTTCCTGCTTCTCTGTTGCTTCTTTCTCTCCCCATATTTATGCTCTAGACTCTTATCTCTTTGTCAGGAAACAGATCTGCTGATTCTCCATGAAAGTGTCACCATTTTGTCGCAGATAGAGGAGCTAAAGATTTGCTTGATTGACAGTCATCTAGCTGTATCTTACATTTTTGCTTCCTGAATACTACTGCACCAACAATTCCATGGGAAGCAGATGCAATTGTTTGTAGACAGGACATAGACCCTGTGCATTCCCTTCCCCTCCCCATTGCTCTCTCTTCTCTCTTTTGCTATTTAATGGGACTCATACATAAAAAGGGGTGGAGCTGAGATCTGGGATTGTGCTAGCATTATTTGTATGCCTAATTTTGTACAATGTAGTGATTAAAAAAAAAATGTATTCCGTCGTCATCCTTGGCAATGATGCTTTAAATTATTTAAATGATCACTTAGAGAATAATTTCCAGTGTTGCTCTCTCTGAAGACGCCATAAGCCTCAAGCCTGCAACCATTTGTTCAGGGACGCTAATGTAAAACGTAATTGTTCTCACTACTGAATTCAACAGTCATGAAGATTGTGTGCTTTGTGGATGATCAGAATACCTTATTGGTCTCTTTCCTTTTCTTCATATAATACAGAACTCTTTTGGATCATCCTGGCAAAGTTTAACTTATTGATTCTCACTTGTCAGGTTCTTGATCGACAAAAGTGGTGATAGTGCTGCTGTTTTGGAAGATGACTTAATTAAAGTGATTGTTCTAGTAAAAAAGGAGTAAAGGAGTCATATATGGTGTAGCATCTTACTGATTTTGATGACTGAAATCTAAACTCCTTTCCTTCCAAACTGAATTCTAGTCTGCAATATAAAAATGAAAAGAAAAATTAATGTTGGTTTAAATATAACAAAAATTGCCTGTCACTCTATGATGTTGATCATCAGTGTTTGCAAAAAAAAGGAACATAGGCACAGGGAAATGTTACTGTGTTATTTAGATTTTATACAAAACTTTAGCTACTGGCTCTTTTTAGTGTGGTTTTGGAAAGATGTCTTTTTTTTATATATAGATGGTCTGCTATGCTTTTTACCTGAGCAGTAATATGTGAGCATCTTCCAAGATGCCTACACCTCTACAAGATTTAAATACTATTTAATCTACATTCTGAAGGTTTGTACATCGCCTTTCATCATTGTGCTTCTACATATCACAGAAATAGATATGTAACAACAATAATACTAATTATATAATTTCACTCTTCCAAATGGCAAGGGAAACTAGTTGTTAAAAGTTGATAGATATATAAAAAAAAAAAGTTACATATTTTTTCTGTTTGGTGTCTCAGCAGGCTTTGGAAGGAAGCACAGGGAAAAAGCAAAACTGTATGTTGCTTGTAGTCAAGATAGCTGTCAGAATCCTGAACTCTTAAGTCTGAAGTTCATATACTAGATCTAGCTCCTATAAAATGCTTTCTTTACCTCAGTACAGTACTTGTTACAATAGAACCTATCACCTTTGGGAAGCTGAGGTCACAGGAAATTTGGAGGGAGTTACGGTGCTCAGTCTGTATGAAAATGATACATATACTACTCTAAGTTAAATGCGAGATTGCTTTGTCATGAATTAGGATGGTTATAAGTAATAGCTGCTTGCCAAAGCTCCAAATTGAGACACACATTTTCTTTTTTAATAATGAAAATAGAGTCCTCTTGAATCCATGGAAAAACCAAACAGATACTTGAAATGTGAATCTGGGAGTCCCATCATTTATTTTTCCCAAACTTAGCCTCTTTGTGAGAGACTTATAGGTACTTGTTTCCCAGATGAATTCTACAGTATTTTATTTGGGCTGTTGATGACTTTCACATATTTAGTTTGTAGTTTGCTGTATATTCCTATTACAATATTTATTTCATTAAATGAATGGCCTAATCAGAAAAAATATTTGATGTAATGTCCAAATTATTGATAATATTTGTTTATTCACCAGTCGCTAGACTAGAATGTCTGCTTGACTATACATCTAATCTTACTACTTTACTAAACCCTATCTCTATACCTTTCCTGAATGATAAACAGACATCCCTGCTGTGTGGTTATGACTTAAAGTTGTAGGGAGTTGATTTGTTGAGTTACAGAGCAGGGGAAGAATGTTTGCATTTTCTATTGCTGTTAAAAATGAATGAAAATACAAAATGATGTGTTCCAGATATTGTTGGTTTTGTGAATGACTTTCTGCTAAGGAAAAGTTAGTACAGCTCTTAAGTGCTAAATCAACAGGAAGCTTTTCTTCAGTTTAACAAAGAGATTCGATCTCATTTTCATAGAATTTTGGCATGTGTGCTATGCATATTATACACCTGTGCCTTTGTGCTTTTAGGCATTGAACATTGTCGGAGTCAGATTAGAATCTGATTTAGCAGACTCACAGAAACAAGAAAATAATCTTCTTTTACAATAATTTACAAACCATGTGCCTTATCATATATGATTCAGTGTAAAAGGCCAGATTATGGCTAGATCTTGGGCACACCAAACAGCAGTAGAACTGAAGTGCCTACAAGGACAAGGTCATAGGAAAAAGGACACCTTTGGGAGAGCCAATGTAGGAAAAAAAAACCCCAACAACTGAACAAAAAACACCTCGCAGTTTTTTTCTTCTGTCTTCCTCCCCTGCCCCCCTTGCAAAAGCAAGTGAAAAAAAAAAAAAAAGGTGGTTAAAATCATGCTAGCCTAGTTTGGCAATGAGTAACACAGAAGGTAAGAAGAAGAATTCCAACAGAAGTTATATGCTTCAGGAATTCAGGCTTGGCTGATGAAGCTGAAGAACCTGTGATACCCATGAGACTAAAACTCTCATTAGAGGTTGTGGCCTTTGGCTTTTTCTGTAGTTGTTTCTCTACAGTTCTGATGCATTTGGGACTGAGAGTAGTTTCTTTGCCAGATTAGCAAAAAAAATTTGCCACTCATTGCAACTGGGTGGAAGGAAGAAACACTGCTGAGCTGTAGAAAGTGGATGAGGCACGTGCCTTTTGTTGGTCCCTTGTCTGTGCTGTCTTTACAGTTTTACTTTCCTTGCCCTTATGAAATAATGCTTTCTGTCATCTTTAGGAATTTTTGCACTGCTAGGAGTAGATTGTCAGTTGCCTTTCTTGTTTTATGAATCTAATGTCCCTACATACTAAAATCTCAGGGAAATGACAGATAAGATCTCAGCCATGAAGAGAGTCCTTCCATCTTGTGTGCTGTGATCTCAAAAGCAGATCCTTCCCCACAGAAACCTTCAGAGAACAACTGTAATATAACTCTTCCAAGAACACAAAAAATGGCACAGTATACATGTTTGATTACATAAATGTTAGTATTAAGGTTGAATGTTTAATGCACTGTTGTTAGTTTCCCCAAATGTCAATGCAAAACAGAGACAACAGCTAATCTGTAACAAGCGTTAAGATTATGAACTTCAGGTGAGCAGAAATTCATCCGAGTTCCATACAGAGTTCAGTGCCCAGCTTTCTTCCACTGAAATTAGTGACCAAAAGTCCACTTGACTACTGAAATCAGTCCCAGATGTGTACCACACTGTGAGCGAATTTAATAGTGGAATTTGATAAGAGGAATTACATCAAAATCACATCTGGACACTGTGGTTCTCCACTTGCTCTTTGAGTGAGATATCTTTCTTAGCTCTCAAATTTGCAAAGGCCAGTCACATTTTGGGCATGACCAACATTTGTATGATGAGGACTGCTTTCAGAGAGATTTACAGTCCTATTATGTGTTCTGTCTCTTATGGGCTATAAAATAAAGCCTAAGTACGAATCTTAAAAACATGTCAGTTATTATCTTTGACTACTAAAGAAACCTGCAGTCTTGCATGGACCTATCTCTTTTCTTAAAATTATTAAGTGTGCAATGCAATACTTTGTGTTAGTTTGGACTGTAAGAGTTGGACTCCCATAAGGCTGGATGTTTTCACTGACTTGAAAGTTCTAGAAGAATCTCTTGCATGACAGCAAAATAAATGTGGAGGTCAAACAAAACTATACTAGGGCTCAATTTGGTTTTTATTTTCTTTCTTGCCATGCATAAGACTTTCAGGACTGAGACAATAATTCATGTATAAAATCTTCCCTTTGTCTCTCATGAGTTGCAATAACAGAGACTATGATGTCTGTGAGCGGGTAAAACAACTGTCAGTGTTACAAAGCCAAACTTATATATCTAAGTATGGATTTTCCGTTGATTTCTTAATGCAAAGTAATTTCTTCAAACAGAGTTACTGCATATCTTTAAATAATATTTAAATACTCTGTTAATATTATGGAGAGTTATAGTTTCAAATACTGCTGATCTTACAAATTTAAATATTAAAAAAAAAGTCTACTGACACAAATGTATTAGAAACAAACCTGTATAAAGGAGCAGTTAACCCTGAACTATTGTGAGATATATTGTTTGACATACTTTCTTATGAGCAAGCAGAAGTACCCCATCCTTTAGACTGTGGTAATGTGCCTTATTGTTAAATTCAATAGGAAAACCTATTCATACTGTAGTATGATTGAAAAGAAAATTGAATCCTTTTGATGTTATAAATATGTCTATTACTGCATGTGCACACAAATTTTCCATGGAAATTATGGTGAAAGTAGTGATTCTCCTAGAAAAATGCATTAGTGTTGACATGTTCAATTTTAGCCACATCAGAATATAAATACCCTTTAACCATGGTCAAATTGTTGAGAATGTATATAGTGTATCTACATAACTCAGTTGTCTGTCTAAAAACATATGTTCCTATAGTGCAGTTATGTTCTCTGTTTCAGCTGAAAGGGAAATTAAAAGTGACTCGCACATATCACTGTTTTCTTACGATATTGTGTTGTAAAATATTTCAGTGTGTGGAGTATGTTTAAGATAGCTGTTCATTATTACTTTTAATTTTGAGAAAACAATATACTTCACAGGATTTTGGTTATGAAGCAAATTGTATGTGAGAGGTTGACTGTCACTTGCATGGCAATTGGTTCTGCATATGAAGTGCTAGATTTTCTTTGTAATGGAGACAGTCTACGCTCCTTTCCATTGACAACTGAATAAAAAAAAGGAGTGTATCCAATAGCTAAAGATTTATAGCAGTGGCACTTTCAAAGTTTGCAGTTTGTCCAGGATCATAACTAGAAAAGACAAATGTTTTTTTCTATCTATGAAGCCAACAGTATGCTGTCAGCTAAAATTACACAGTGTTTTAAAATGTATCACTCAATGCACTTTGTATATTAAGGTATGTTAAGTTATATGGCATAATGCAATAAGAACTAACGTAACATAATCAGACATGAAAACATTATGTATACTGCACTGTAATTACATAAAAGCACCAGTGTTTTTTAGGAGGAAAAACTTTAATTCTTCAGAGATCACTTGGTATAGCTATGGCAGTAATACTTCCTGTTGTTTTAACCCAATGAAAAGTACGTAATACATGTTTTTTGGGTCAGGGTGGTGGTGGTGGTGTTGTTTCCAGGCTTAGTGGATAGAGGTTGAACTTGCAGAGTATTCTAGCTTACTTCATAAAATGCTAGAAACCTAAAAGGGATGTCAGAAGGGCTTGCAGTTCCATATTTAGGTGAGAGACAATTTTATTTAATATCTGTGGAGTTAGAATCTGTCCTAACATCAGTTTGTCATACTACTGCAGTGTGACTTTTTTTTTTTTTTTAATCCACTGGATTAATGAAACTAGTTACATGAATGAGATAGTGCTTCTAAAACCTTTCTCCTCTTGTGCACTTGCATTTAGCAATATCTTGAATATTTGTAATTAAGAAGTATTTAAGGTAAAAATTTAGATTTCTTCCCCCCACTCTGCTCTTGAAAGTTGAAGAGCCAGAGCTGTAAATGTTTTTTTTTCTTTAAGCAGATGATTTCCTACGCTGGACCCTAATACAATTGTTTGGGTTCTGTCAAGTGAATTACCAATCTCCTAAGATTTAGGACATGTGTATGAAAAAGTCTTTTCGACTTAATAAGAATCCTGCTAATTTTCATTGTCTTTTAGGGCAGAATGCTGGGAAACTGATATCATTAGTTGGTCTGGGTTTTCCACATATTACTATTTTGATGTTTAATCAGTGAAAACAGCGGACCAGAAATAGAAGTGTGATACAACATTAAGTACAGAACAGTAGTAGAGGTTAGTTGGTAGCATTCTGGTAGTAGAAGCAGCAGTCGTTCATGATAAATCCCTGAAGTTCCTATTTAGCAAAGAGGAGCGCCAATGCCGAATCACAGAAATAAATATACTAACTAAGAGGGAAGCAATTATGCAAGGAATGTACGAAGAAGGAAAGGGCTGATTTATTTTACAGTAAACTCTGGATTCTTCTGACAGAATGCAGGCTGCCTTCAGTGTTTTGGACCCTTGTAAAACAAAGCTGTAACCTCTGAACTCTGCTTGTGGTTTGGACAGTAATAATGATTGAAACAGTTGACTACTTAAAACTCAGTGGAGTCGTGTATAAGTAAGTGAGAAAAAGTGAATCTTTATTCACAGAGGTGACTTTTTCAGCATTGAAACAAATTATTGTAATTGAAATTGAAAAAGAAGAGGGAAGACAGTGAAATTTACATTAACATATTGATTAGCCCACTGATATCCTTTATTCTAAATCATTGGGCAGCTTTAGTTTAGCTGGAGGAGGAGAGATGGAAAATATTTCTCTCTGCTCTACTTTTTTCTAGGAAACGGAGACAACAAGATTTTCAAACATGTTTTAATGACTGGGGAGAGCAAATTCTTTTGATGTTTAATAAATCACTTGCTCTTAAACACTTAGGAATTTTCCATAGTCATATTCTTATTTTTCTGTTTTTCTTTTTTGTTCTTCCCCAAATCTTATCTTTCAGTTCCTTCAGTTTCTGTTTCCATAAATCTCAACAATAGTGCGCAGTCTTAGTAGCAGGCGACAAGCCATTGCTGAATATAGACAGTGACACCAACAATGATTTTAGCAATGCAAGTTTAAAGATCCTTCGTGTCTTCCTTTTAATGCTTCATTGCAAGATGAACCTAGATGTTTACTTCAGTAAATAAACAATGGTACAGTTTTCAAATGAAATTTCTGAATATACTTGAAGGAAAATTAAATTATTTAACAGAAAATAAACCTCAAGAAACATTGTAAACAATAAAAACTCACAAAGGCTTAGTTCAAAGAAATAGGTAAACCTATAACTTGAAGAACTTCAGCTTTTTGTGTGTGTTCTGAAATAGTACCATATCTGGAGGAGCAACCCATTGGCCATTTTGGCATGTTTAAAAAGCAGAAGTCTAGATCTTCAACTAAAATACGCATAGGCTATTTCAGAGTGAAATTTGCTTTATACCTGTCTAATTCCTCTTTTTGTGCTGCAATTTTTAGATTCTCAGCATAGTTGAAGTTCTGTGTGACCATTTTTAAATATTATTATCCCTCCAATAGAGTGATAAGTTCAAAATAATTTTCATCTATAGTCAGTTATCTAATACAGAAATTTTCTGCTGTAGTACCTCAACAAATTTCGTGAAAATTAAACACATGAATCTCTGTCTTTTAATCCTGCTGGAATGGATAAACTATAAAGTCATTGTCATCATTTGAATGCAAAATATATTGATGGGTACATATTATATAAAGCATGAGAGGGCTCATATTTTGGAAGATAATTATGTACTTTTCTTTCTTTCCATTCTTTAACTCCTTCCTTTCTCTCTTTCCCTTCTCTCTCTTTCCATGCTCATCAGCTAAGTTAGTGTGTCTTTTCTAAATTGTTCAGAATCCAAGTATGGGTGGATATATTTACACAGAGTGAATTATGGCTGGACGCGTTCCTGTGTCAACATGTGCCACGTTGATTTCTTATAAAGTAGATCATTATTCTGTGTGGCATAAACAGTATTACCAGACTGATATGATTAAAGCCAATGAGTCATTAATTAGCATCTAATTAAGAGACTAGTAATGTGTCCATGTACATCAGCTATTGTGTTGTATTTTCCTTTACAGAAAAAAGTTATTCAAGCTTGCATGATAACGTGCAAGTTGAATGTCTTTTTATATCTTGCATATAATACAATGGGGGGGAATGTGAGTCTGAGTATAATTTGTTGATTTTGTTGCAAAATTCTGTGTTATATTTGCAGAAATGAAACCCTAGGTTGTAAGAAAAATACACTTCGACACGGGATAGCTAAAAATGCAAAAAACATTTATCTGAACACATTCAAGGTAGATGTTTTGTTGTTGTGTGACTATACTAAAACATGTGAACGATTTGACTGTTAATACACATGGAATAGAAACATGGTCTTTTTGTGTTCCAAGACATTTGTAAAGTAAATTCACTGTGGGGGAAGGGAAGAAACTATGTGTGTACAATGAACCTGCTTAATCCTAGACTTGTTCCTTATTTTCCACTTTTCACTGTCGATTATTAACGAATCATAATGGTCTCGTAGTGATGGCAATTCAGAAGAATTTCATGTGAATGAATCACAAAGCATGGAGACAAGGGTTTATGAAAATCCATAAAGTGTGCGTGAAATATGTATACTAGGTCAGACTGAGTATTTCAGTTTGACAGGTTTGCTTGAACATGAATTAATCAGTTTTACAGAATTGCATGATACACACTCATAGTTTCTTAATAAATAATTTTATTTTATTCCTCTATTAAAAATGCATTATTTAAGATGGTATAAATGAAACTGCACTCAGAATATTATTAGAATTGACAATTTTTTCTTCGAACTTTAAGACAATGCTTTAAACTTGTTTTTGTCTTTTGTGTTTGCAGCCTATACTTGATGCCTACATCATAAAGGTCAGAAGACTTTTTGCAAATACAGATTTCGGAAAAGTTCTAATAAGACATGATTTCTACCAATTTTTGAACTCTAATTATGATGCATCAGAAAAAGTTTTGTGGGAAGGAATTAGTCCCCTGTTCAAAATAGAATATAGGATTATTTTGCATCACCACCCAAGTTTTCAAAAAGGATATCAAAATCTTGCCTACAGAATCATAGGTGCAGAAAACAACATGTAAAAATTGAACAACTAGGAGCTGTATAAAGTAAATTATGGTAATTCCCACAATTTAGACATTAACCCACTGTAGTGGCTATCTTTGTCCAAAATGTTTTTTCTGTCATTCTCTACTATGTCCAGGTTTCCCCCTTCACATTTTGAATGACTTCCAAAGTTTCTGTGAAGTCTCTAATTACTAATGTTGACATTTTAGATGAGTATATTTTTTGTTTGTGGCTTCTCAAAGTGATTCCCAGGCAGTAATTATATAAGCTCATTAAATTCCTGTTAGATATAATAGGTATATTTATTCCAAGTTATATTTTTCATGTGGATAATTTAAGACAAAACTATGGAGACATTAAGTTTAAGCTCAGTACAGTGCTAGGGTTTAGGTGCCTTGCTCCCCTGTGTTGAACCTTTTGTTAAAGATTTAGATTTTTTTATGTAATGCATAAAATAATCTGGAATGAGATTCAAAATTTGAAACGCAGAGCAGAAAATTTGTAAATCTAAGATTCTGCTGTTCCTTCAGGGCTTTGATACCTTGGCTGGCGCTGCAATGAGTTATACCTGCCCATTTGATAGAGAGTGCTGACTTCAGGGTTAGTGCCTACATGTTTTCTTAGATGTATTGAATAAGATGCTCTTTCCTCTTGGGAAAAGAAAAATGAGGGGAAGCACTTGCCCTGGAAAGTGAGATAACTTAAGGTCAATTAGTTTTACAGTCTGAGGTTCTTTAATCCAAATCTTTGGTCCCTTAGGGCAGTGCCACACTTCACAGGCTCCAAGATGGGTTGAAGAGGCTTCAAACGGAAGTCATTCTATGCTGTATTAGCAAGAACAAGAAATCTGCTGGGACAGACAAAGTGCAAAAGAAAGCATGATCCTTCTAGCTTAATGGTTCTAGAGTATTTTCTGTATTTTCTGTGAAAAAGTCTTTTTCATCCCGTATCTATCTGACCAAACATCTACTTATATAAAAAGATGAGCACAACCACATCACTATTGTAAAAGAAAAGTAGTAGGAGCAAATCTATTTTCTAAGTGTTCTTTCCAGGTTTGTTAGAACCTCAGAGGACACTTGGTCTGTTGTAATCCTTAGTCAGGCCTAGTTTCTGGATCCAGACCATGCTCAAGCAAGGTATAGGTGACAGAAGCAGTGTCCTAGTGTTTCAAAAACAGAGATTAATTTTTTAATTAAAGCATTCCCAGGGTTAAACAGCTGTGAGAGAGTTGGTTTTGTTTTAGTTACTTGTCCCCCAGGTGAATACTGCATTTAGGCAACTAAATTCTGCCCATTCTACTGTCAGTGCCATAGCCTTTGACTGGGCTTAATACTAAATCACTTTTAAAATGCAGGACAAGGGGGCAGTGTCATCCTCAGAAATCAAAGTGATACTGTCTTGACTTCTTAAATCTCTTCCAAAGACCACTGGAGTATTTCCATTCAAAGTCCCCAATTCTTGTCTGTAATTACTAAACCATTGTAGTTTCCCCCTCAGTAAAGATTTCTGATGAGGACGATTAGGACTGTGATGTTTGTCAGACATCAGTTAAGCAGAGTTGCCTAGCTCATAGCCATTTATGCTTTTCTCAAGCAAACAATAGTTCCATTATAGCCAGACTTGGAAATTTGTTCTTCTTTGTGGTTCTGGTTTGCTTGCTCTGAAACCTAGGAATTAGATGATTCTTCTGACTTCACGTTCCAGTTTTCTAGCTTAACCCATCACAGCAACATTTTCAATCTCTCATCTGAAAAATATTATTATTGGCTGAAGTTAAGTTCTTCTGAGTTTCCAGAGACTGTGAAGATCCTAAAGATATTGACAAATTTGACAAATGGGATGAAACCCAAACTTTGAGAAACTTGAAATTCAAGTGTGTGAGGGGTGGGAAAATCAGCATTAGGGCTTGGAAAAATTGTAGCTGAACCACTAAGTGAAAGATTTGGCTGTGTCCAAACAAGCGCGTTTCAACTGAGCTGCAAAATGCATTGTTTTGGCTTCAGAAGAAAACTACTTAAGTCTTACGATCAGTCATCTAGTACACACAAATAAACTTACCATCCCAAAATGAGCATTCAAACTGAAATGGAAGTCATTGCTTGTTATAAATATTATCTTTTTTATACTGATTTTTACTTTGTAAACCAGAAAGTTGAAAGTAACCATGAAGGGTGTAAACCACAGATACAAAGTTGGCAGACTTCATATATGTGTAGTTCCCCACTTCTAGGATGCAATTCATGGAAATGGTAGCTTTGGAAGTACTGCCAAGGTAGGCTTTAAAGTAGCTATGTATATACTTTCTTTTTAGGAAAAAAAAAAAACCCTGAAAATAGGGTGCTGGAGGTGGATGCTCTCATGAAGAACACAGAAAGAAACCTATGTTTCAAATATGTTATTTTAAAACTAACAAGTTTTGATCTGTGCCTACAATGTAGTATGTTAGATTCTGTCAATGCCTACATACAAATCCTTGCCCCCCCACACTTTTATAATAGCTATACAGTCACAGAATGTTCAGGGTTGGAAGGGACCTCTGTGGGTCATCTAGTTCAACCCCCCTGCCGAAGCAGGGTCACGCAGAGCAGGCTGCACAGGACCTTGTCCAGGCGGGTCTTGAATATCTCCAGAGAAGGAGACTCCACCACCTCCCTGGGCAGCCTGTTCCAGTGCTCC
>Ga0065711_1037118_pt1 | contig 20176 bp, 7 predicted proteins | sample Hoacrofraction12_FD_59098 | JGI IMG/M metagenome (GOLD analysis project Ga0065711, IMG submission 59098) | Hoatzin crop microbial communities from Cojedes, Venezuela - Epithelial fraction 12 v2 (version 2) | ecosystem: Host-associated > Birds > Digestive system > Esophagus > Crop | place... | reverse complement strand
CTCCCAGTTTGGTGTCATCAGCAAACTTGCTGAGGGTACATTCTAACTCTTCATCCAGGTCGTTGATGAAGAAGTTAAACAAGACTGGGCCCAGTACTGACCCCTGGGGGACACCACTTGTTACCAGCCTTATGGTACAAAAATTAATTCAGTGCCAATGAGATTTGTTACAAGTGTTACATCTGTTTCCTAAGAATTAAAAAGTGTATGGTATGAGCAGTCAGCACATAGCAACACACTGGCTACTGGATGAAATGCTTCCTTGTCCTAGAAGCGAAAACATGTAACATACTCTGCAAATACCATACATAGCTAAGGTTTCTATTAGAGGACAAGGATCAGCTCCAGCTTTTTTAATTTTCTTTATTTTATTATTATTCTTAAAGCTTTCAGAGCACCATTTAATGACTTGTTTGCCTAAGTTTTCCTATTCATAGGCATACAGCAGGCAATCACAGTCATCCTTGGAGGGAGTCAAAGGAATCTGTTTCCCGTTGACCACTCTTACATTGCCACATGGAAAACTTGTCCCCACAATGGAACCTTTTTAACTACGGCAACATCTACTAAGGTGCAGAAGACAAATAATAGAAAAAACCACCCCCCCAACATAAATGAAGCATGAAGTTTGAGGAATTTGTTAGAAAGGACATAAGAACTGGAAGTGTTTCTCAAAGTGGAACAGAACTTTTCTGTTGCCTACAACACCACCGACATTTATCAGAAGGTGGAAAGCCTCTGGTGATGGTATGAACAGACAAGCTTTATTACTAGATATTGTGCTTCACTGGACACCATGAAATCTTTTGAGTTTGCCCAAAGCAGTAGGCAGTGGTTAGTGGCACTTCAGGTACAGGTTCTTCAGAGAAATTGTATTACTGTTAGCAGAATGAAAGACGCCAGGGATTAACTCTTTCTTCTCTTTCTCCACATGTTTTAAGACCATAAATATGAGGCACCTCTATACCTCTTTAAAGGTGTTAGAATAGGGAGCTCCTTACAATCTCCAACCCAGGGCATACTAGATTGTATAATCCATGTCAAATTGGACAGATGACATGAACATGGAAGAAGTGACCAGGGTGACAACAGTTAGGCCTGAGAAGATCAGCCTAGTGATTACAGTCACACTTCTGAAGGCAGTCAGAACACAGGACGGCACGTCTCTGACTTCTGTGATAAACAGGAAAACCACCCTCAAACACCTCACTTCTAAATGCTGTAGGAATAGCCCTTACTACTACTTGCCAACATTACTCCCTCTGGTATTCTCTATTTCAGGAAAGGAATAAAACATCTATCTGGAAACCAGGAAAAAGGTAACCCTACCTTTCAGTGACAGGGCTCTTTTTGAGAACTTGCTGAATCTAAAATTCAATGTCAGTCAATTTGAAGGTTTTGGTGCCATATACAAATTATTACAGGCATATGGAAACTGGTGTTCCTTCCCTGTTATCAGAGGCTGTTCCTTCCTGCACTGTTTTAATACATTTGAACTGAGAAAGAGACAGCCTTAATAAAGGAATTACTGATAAAAAAAGAGCAGCTAAGGCTTCATTCAGAAATCCAAAAAATCTCCTAAGTTTTGGACTGAGTTAACATTTTAGAAAAGAAAGCAAAATTTACTTGATAACAGAACTACAGATTCAGTTCTAGTCAAGATATGAAAATAAGACGTGATAAATGCACGTGCACTGACAACAGAGAGGCAGTAACAAAGCTCACTGTCAGGGAGAGCAGGAAAGAGCTTCAATCGGAGACATGGAAAAGCAGCCAGGAAAGAGAGGGTGGAGGCCTTTATTTGGCACGTTCACTGCTCTATTCTTGTCAAAGGTGGTAGCTATTTTGATCACACAGTAGGTGACACAGCAAGAGTATGAAAAGGATACTAACCCTCATCAACTTGCGTTTATGGCAGATGGTCTCAAATGGTGAAGAAAATACCATTATTTACCACAGTATATAGTATCAATAGCTTAACTATGGCAAGTGGTTGTGCTTACCATCCCTTCTGCAGTGCTTCTGAGAGCCTATGGGTGTCTCGGAATGGAAGCCTGGCTGGGCTTGGGGATGGCAACTGTCTGTCTAAATCATCTTTACAAGGATTCAGCCACCTATGTATTGTAGGTGTCCAGACTGGCACAATTCTGTATGAGAAGTCATCAAGTGCATGATCCTCAGCATCCTCTTGATTATCAGCCACAGTCAAGATGAAGTTTTGGCATACCCTACTGCTATCCTGTAGAGCTCATCAAAAGGGCATGTGATTCAAACTCTGCCAACTGTCCCAGTTTTCTACAGTTCTCTTCTCTAAAGCCATCTTCCTATATTTTGCCCTAATACAACACAGCACAACATTCTTGCTGCCTCTTGAACAATATCCCTATCAGTTTCCATCAAAACATCTATCTAGGTCTTGTTCTAGGTTTACCTGTATCTTTGCTGTTATCTCTCCTGAGGGCAGTGAACTAAGTTTGACTTGAGTGTGTGTCAGCACAAAACATGGGAACAGCTTCCAGTTTCCAAAACCAGAGTCACACAAAATTCTTAGTGCTGCTCCTTGGGACAGGATCCAGTGTAGAAAGCAGATGAGTAACTGTCAACATACAGCTTGTAGCATTATGTGATCACAAAAAATGCTGTTACTTTGTAATCTTCCGGAAAGTGAAATTACTACTGATTCCAGTAGGGCAAAATCACACAGGAGTATACACGCATATATGAACTTCAGATTTAAAAACTCTGCTAAACATTTCTATCAACACACAGAGTTTAGGACAGTTACTAAAATTGTAACTGCAATCAGGGAGCATAGGATGAAAGAACAACTGCCTGTCTGCCCAGTAGCTGAGACAAATCCAAAGCTGGAAAAGCCTCAGACCGCTTAGCCTGAAACACTCCACTTTTTTTGCAAGTGCAAGAATAACAAAATGAAAGAAGTAGACAAGCAAGAAGAAGCTACCTGACATCACAGTGTCTAGAATAAAAAAATCTGGTATGTCAATTCTAATCCAGTTACATAAATGTGATCACCATTCTCCAATAGCTGAAATACACTGAGAAGTAGTTATTACTCCTTCTCATTGCCACGATTATTTGCAATACTAATTTAAAGCATTTTTCCGCCCCAGAGGATGGACAAAACTTTGCATCAAGGTAACACTATATTCGTAAGAGAAGACCAACTCACAGCTTTATTTTACCTGCACAACACAACGATGCCCCAGTAGCTACTACTACCAGAGAGCTAAATGGCCCTGTAGTTTAAGCCGAGTGGCTCATGTTTAATTCGGAATTTTTATGTGTTCTGGTTTGAACACCAAACTTCAAGTTATTTATGGCTTTGTTAATCTTCAGGACTCCTTCTATCAGCTGAGAACTTTAATAGATTCTTCAATAAAATGTGAGAAAGGAGATCAGAAAGCTTGTTCTGCTGGCAAAGGCTAGAACAGCTGGAAAGGAAGAGCAAATCTTCATAACTGTTCTGGAAGAAAGAGTTGACAGAAATGGCTTAGAGATATCAAAGTGTGGAGAATATTTTCAGAATACGTAGAGACAATTCTGTTGCCGATTTTGACTTGAACATTTTTTTAGAATATACCGAGACAACTTAGCTTCAGAATTGGGTGGTTATTTCACTGAGGCGATACATCCTGGGTTTTGGGGGTTTTGTTTTGTTTTTTAAGCCAAGCAACACAAATGAGCATACCGCATTGTTCCTATCTTTGCATACCTGCAAAAACACTAGGATAAAGTTCAGGGAAAAAAAAAGAAAAAAGAAAGATACAAAGTGTGCAAACTATAAGGGTTTACAGCTCCTCTCAAGAGCTGACACAGAGTTGAAGCAAGCTTGAATTGTGGTCTTGTCCGAATTACAGGAAAGAGTAACCAGTCTCTGTAGACACAATCGTTGTTAGGAATGAATGCTAGGCACACCATCACAACTTAATGTGAATTACTAAATCAAGGTAATTGTGTTCTGGAAAAACAGACCATACAATAGACAGTCAAAATGATAACTACAAAGAATGCATATGTAATTCTCTCTCTTTTTACAACTGTCTGAGTTCAGTAGCATAGCTGTAGTGCATACATGATAGCAATAGCTAACACAGAATACATCTATTGAGACCAACTGCTTTCCCGTAATTTGGAGAAGAGTGCTATTCAAGATCACTTCAGCTCCTGAGAGAAAATAAAAGGAGATATTCCTCATTCAAATAAGCGTGTCGCTGTGTATAAAATTCTTTCAAATACTTCAAGGGAGCTACAGCAGATTTTAGCTAATAGACAATTTCCTGTTATCCAAAGATTATTTCTTTATGTGGTCTTATCCAAGCAGATTAATGAAAGTTTGATGAATTATATTATGTTGTGCATGGAACATACTAAAATAGGTACCTGTCAGTTTCTAATAATTTCCTCTCCAAAAAAACCCAACTCCAAAAGAGACAAAGCCTTTTCCATACATCTTTATATTATGGTAAGGGAATAGGAAAAAAAAGAGAACAGAAAAATGCAATTCATGGTGAAAGGCACTACTACAACCTCAACTGATTGTGCTTCTTCACTCAGGAAAATCTGATGTGTTTTTCAAAAGCAACTTCTTTTGTGGAATAGGGAAACATTCTACCAGTGCACAAAAAAAAGAAGATAATAAGCAAATTGATCCCAACTTCATTACTTGAACTGCTAGGAAGCTGGTTACAACTAAGCAAGGAAAGCTGCTTTTTTCCACATAAGAGAAATACCTTTTGCTTACAATTATTAGCAAAAAATTCTTCTGTTCACTGTTCAAATAGATCAATGAATCTTTAAAGAAGCAATCTTTAAGAGTCTTACCTCAGCTGTGGAAACAAAGGAGTCCGTTGATGCAACGCTTAATGTATCTCGAAGGCAGAAATCATCTGTATTATCCTTTACCGTAATGTCTGTGTTTTTATCTTTAAAACAAATTAAAAAAAAAACCAACAAAAACCCGATTATTAGACTATCAGAAAATTCCATTTAAGTCTTGGAAGTGTGTTTCATGTATACTTCAATATAGGATTTCATTTGGAAGGCACAACATTGTACTACTGTGAGAGTAAGTTCTCCTACAAGCCGCTAACATATATAAAGGTGACTGTATTTTTCTGTCTTTACAGTGGACTTACAGACATCATCTGCAATGAACATAGAGAAGAAAAAATATTTCCCCAGGGGTTTTGCCTTGTCTTTGATATACTTCTGAACGTCTCTCTATCTAAAGAAATTTCTTTGCTATATTGATCTAAACCCTCTGTTAAGTTTGTAACTTCGCTGTGTTATACAATAAATGCTCAATGTTTTGGTAACCAAGAAGTACTGTTCTAAATAAAAGCCATTAATAAAAAACAGGTTTCAGCTTCACTTGAATGCATTTCATTTTCTACTTCTCGTGCCTTTTTTCACTTACCCAGTCTTCAGGAGAGCAAGAGAAGTTTTTAATCTTAACTGTGTCCTCTTTCCCAAAAAAGTTTTTCCATTGACATAACACATCCAGCAGCATTTCCTATAGTACTATAACTCTCAAAGCCTTTAAAATAACTGATATTTTTTGTTTAAAATCATTTGCAACACAGTTTCTCTCAGTTTTTCTTTATTTTAGTCCCAGATTTCAACTGTTGCACATATTACTAGCACACACAGTTTTCTTTTTGCCATACAGAAACACTTTCATAGAAGGATTAAATTCGTAAGTCAGACTTTGACTTGATGTGACCCATACTACATTCTCAGTAGAGCACAGGCATTTATTTTGGGTTACTTTATCTTCAGACATTACACATGTGTTGCTGAAAGTCTGTTTCATTTCCAACAGTCAGCAGCAACGAGCTACCCAATGTCATCCAGATCTGTTGCTACAGCAATACTTCATAAAAACACCATTACATAGCAAAGCAGCCAAATGCCAATACACTGGAACGGTTTACTCATCAATTGAAATGCAATAAATCCACATAACTATTATTTCAGTGGTTGTTATGGTGTTATTAGTTACGGACTTGGAATGACAGCTCACAAATTGCACATAACAAATTTCTGTCTTTGAGACTATTCACTTTGGGAAAAAATTATTAAAAGTTTGGACAAAGATTACTAGATTGAGTTAGGCAAATTCCAAATTGTAATCACAACCTCACCAATACTCATATGAAAGTCTCTGATTTTTTCAGATCATTCTAAACAATTTGTTCTTTCTTTTGACCTCTTAATACCATGAGGAAAAGTACAGCAGCATCCAAGTTGGTTGAGAAACAATCACATACTGAAATCTGAAGAGCTGGAACAGAAAACCAAACTGTAGTTTGTAAAACATTTGCTAGAGGCCTGGAAGAGCAGATGGGTAACATGATGTTTCCTTCTTATTTCTAGCTCATAATTTGCATTAAACCCCTTCTAATATTACATTAAATGCTCTTCTAATATCACTTTTTCACATAAGCAGTTGCTGAAACTGCAATAATAATGTTAAACATAGGGTAGTACAGGGGTGTATAGCCTAGCTGCAGATTTTTCCACTGAACCTCTCCTTTTGGCTAGGTTGTTTTCCATCATAAATTTACAATTCAAATAAAAGTTTCTACATCCCACATTTAGAAAAGCCCTCTAGCACCCGGTTCAAGTGCAATCCAAAGAAATCCTATTTTCCTGATCCTCCCAGTCTGTAGGCAACATGCAACACTTACTTCATGAGAAGTAAACAGCTACATTCACAAGTAGCAATGCAAATTACTCCTATGAGAACACAGCATGGGCCATACTTATAAAGATCTTACTGATGGCTTTAATGAAGATGTAAGGTAAGGACCCAACTCATACATGCAAAGTGCAGCTGTGAAGTAGTCTTGCATATCAACTTACTCCCAATCCAACAATGTCTCCACCACCTGCAGAGGGAGGTCCCAACTGTACCAGAGACGGAGGCCTCAAAGCCTTTGGCTATCGTCTGACAATCACCCTGCTGTTGCTGCTATAGGTGAGTTTACAGCTCAATGACAACAACATACCCCCAAACTGACACTGAAGTATTTAACACTGGGCTATGCGATTGATTACATACAAATGGGAATAATGCTATTTAACTAAAATTTATTCTCCATATATGAAAAAAAAATGGTGTAAATGAAGGAACCACAGTTTCCAGCCCAGAATACCACAGAATCAGGGGTTCTTCTGTAGAATTTGCATCCAGCCTGCTACAAATTATTTGAAGCTCCAGAGATAATAAGATTTTTAATATAGATGTATTTGCTGAAGAAGTCATAACTCCAAGTTTTCTAATATGGGCCTAAAACTGTCACCTAGCCAGTACGTTTTTAACATGTTATTTGAATATGGAGTATTTGTGTTCTCACTCAAAGAAAATTCTCACTACTACAAAAAGGGCACAAAAAAATGCATGTTATGACATAAAAAAAAGATTAAAAAAAGATCGGTGATGCTGAACAAAATAATACTTTTGGCAAGTGACATGTGCATGTTAAGTACAGCCTCCCCAAAGAAAACCAAACAGCCTTGTCAGCTATTTCTGATTTTCTGGACACCACCACCCTAATACCCTAAAATACCCTTAGGCAAGCAGGTGCTCATCAATACCCACGCTGTGCAGAGAGTACACTGTTATGAACACATTAGGGTGAAAGCTGGAGTACATACCATGCAAGTACCAGCAGAACATTCTTAGACACAAGAACATGAAAAAAAAAAAGAGACATCAGCACAGTGAGCCTCCTGGAATGAACAGCTGCAAGAGGAACCCACCCACCAGTGGCTGCAACTGCTCACACAGTTATCCCGAGTTCTTATGTAGTCTAACACCTTCAGGAAAGGAATACCAGTGAGTATGTGAGCTTCAGATACACTTCACTTACTTGAGAAGCCAGGGAATTATTTTGGGTCCATTTATATTTGTAAAGAGGATGAAGCAGAGTTTCAAACGCGATGCTGACAGCAGTAACTGCTGTACAGACTCTTGGCTGTAGTGCCTTAAAACACATACGTGATTCTAAAGTTAGATTAAGGGTATTAAAAAACGCAAAGAACATGGAGTATTGCTAAAGCTTGTGAAATTAATCCTAGCTTTATAAGATTTTGAAAACAACTATCTATTTGAATCTAGGCAGGCTAAAATAAAAACCAAAGCAGAACAAAGCTACTTTCAAATCTATTCAGAGTACTAATCTAGAATATTTGTCTTTGCTCTGGTAGGTTCCTGTGGTAAGACAGGCCACAAAACTAACCCTTTAGAGACAATCAGAGCAAAATCTGACCTTAGAGATGGAACTGCACACAAATTAACTTTTTAGCATTCACTTGGGAAATACTCACGTTCACATAATGTTTTAAGATTCTGAAAACTGATTTTTATGTTTTCTTCCCTCTGACCCTGAATGAAACATGGCACGAGTTCACAAGTGAGTCTGGCTCTTACATGCAGCAGTTAAGAAAGGAAAGCACCTACGCGCTGGCAAAGAACTCACTGGGAGTTCAGGAATTTAGTTCTGAGTGTCACCGTTAAAGCCACAGTTTCCTATTCTTCCCAGCCCTCCCACTTCCGTGGAACATCAGTGCAGTGATACATCATGAGCAGGAAAGCAGGATGGGAAAGGAGAGACGACAGACTCCGAAGAGGAGGAAACCTTGCAAAGGAATCCACTTATGAAAAGCCAGGGTACCCCAAAAGCAGCAGGGTCCCAGTGCTCTGCCAGCCACTGTGTTGTGTACTGGTCAGGCCCTTTAGACGCATGGCTTCCTGCCTAGACAGAGGAACTACAATAACCAAGTTCAGAGAGCACAGAAGCATGAATTACCACATAATTCAGTTTCAAGAGAATGTGTCACAGTCTTCTAGCAAGTCAGAAGAGGCACAGTGGTTTGTCACCACTGTTGCTGAAGCATCCAAAAGCAACTTTATTTACGCTTATAGTCATAACTCTGAGAGTGTTGACAGAACATTCATTAAAAAAATCATCAGTCTTACCAAGTAGCTACTACAGTATTACATGAAATCTTACAGGATACACTTTGAAAGCAGTGACTTTTACATCATATTTATAAAAAGAAAACAATCCCAAACTTCAGGTGGCACTTTCTGGTGCCTGACTTGTATAGCAACAGGTTAAAATGGCAAGTCAAGAATGGAGCAGGGTGCCCACACAGACCGTTCTGAATTTAACAGTTATTGTTAAATTATGGGTTTACATTCTCAAGTAACACAAACATGCGGGTTCAAGAAAGTGCCTATACAGCTGGAGGCTCATTGTACATAAACAAAGCTGTTATTGACTTCAGCATAAAAACATATCTCAGATCAGGGTCTTTTAAAAATATGTAACCAAATCTTGTACTCTATGAGTACATCAGCATGTATCACGAGTTAAACACGTCTCACGGGGCCTTGTTGGGACCGCTCTGATGCAAACTGAAGTAACAGATTCCTTCAAGAAAAACAAAACAACACTCCTCCCACACCCAGTGAATCCATAAAAAGACACTCCAGTGCCACATGATCATCCAGCCTAGCTGTCAGTGTGTGCTCGCACCTCCAGCAGGCCCTGTTGTGAACACACAGCTCCTGCTCACCAGTATTTGACTAGGAACTTGGCAACCAAAGCAATGGAGTCTGGGACAGCACCAATACTTAGTACTTGCAATTTCACCTTCCTCCTAGTGCTCACAGACCTTTTTCAAAGTAAGCTTTGGCTGAGCTAACTGCTGAGCCTTCAAATTACATAGCTAACGAATACCTTAACAGTTTTCATGCAGAGAATAATCTTCTGATTTTGTGCAGACAGAAGGCCAAATGTTACTTCCTCAGTGAAAGTTGACTCAACAGAGCTTTCATAATTGTTTCCAAGTACAGCTGTAATCTTCAAGGTTCACATAAAAGACTTCCACTACAATACTCTCACACAGGTATAAAAAGGCCCATTTTCCAAGATGCTGGATGCTCACTTCATTATCTTTACGCAAAACACAAGATGTTCTTCATTTACACCATGTTCTGTATTTATTACTTCGATGTTATTCTAAGTAATCATTTTAGTCTCTCCAAGTAAAAATCAAATATACCCAAGAAAGGGATTTAAATGTAATTTATTTTCCTGTAACCCATGAACACAGGTACATCAAATAATTCAAGAGTATTAGGAAATATTGTATAGCTTTGATATTCTGGAATGGTGGTAAATCAAATGATTCTTTTAAGATTTAAATGTGCTAAACAATTCTTCCATAAATTTTATAACTGAATTGGAGTATTTTCCGATAGTTGCAACTATTTTTTTTTTAAGCAAAAAAAAAACCTATTAAAAGGCTAGAAATATCATTTGGTTACAGAGAATATGACACTTGAAAGCTGTCCCTGAATCATTGTGGCATGCTTTATTGTAAAACCAGAATCTCAAAATAGAAAGACTTCACCATGAGGAACTCTGCAATTCAAATCTCAAGGAAGAGGCAAAACAAACACATATTGTGCTAAATTACTAAAATTTGAATTCTAAGAAAATAAAGCAGCATCTAATGTATATTTTATAACCTGAACTAAGACATCATATGTGCTGACAGCTGAGAAACCATACAAAATAAACACATGCATATGTTCATTTCCCTGGTTTACTGCTCTGACTCTCTGCTTGACACAGACATACAATCCCAAAGCAAATTTGAGATGTATATCCTGTGTGAAATATGTGTCACTGTTAGGTCTCTCCCTATCATACAGCTTTTTATTTCTTTGAAAATGTAAACTTTCATCACTTGCAACTGCGCATTATAAGGCTTTACATTTACAATTTTGTGCAACTTTTCTTTCCCCTGAAGCTAAAAATCAGTGGATCTTTCCTGATTTTAAGGTCTAAATTCATATCTTTTACAGAAGAATTTGATTTCTGACCCCTCTCCTATTTTCAAGTCTAACAGTTCAGATATCAGTTCCTGTACTTGTATTTGATTTGAGAGATGAGATCTTGCAATCAAGTTTACTCAGCTGCCTAATCTGGACAGAGTCTATTTAGATGGATGTGCAACACAAAGTTGTCACCAGTTCTCGTCTTCGTAGCAGTCCTCCGTTCTCCTGTGGTTCAAAAAGCATCACATCTACTTTGGCCACAGCAAAGTCTAGTTTGAATTCCAGTGCTGCTTATTTTGAAAGACAGACTGTCCACTGGGGATTTATAGTACAGCACTTCACAGCAGTGAAGACTGCCAGATACCTTAGTCATCAGATTTGAACGTCAGTGCCTTTTCTTAGTTCTTCATATCCTAAAAACAAGTGCAACCTTCCACTATTTTTGTACAGACACTTTCTAGTGACAATGGAGTGTTCTGTTCAGGCACATTCAGTGTGACAGCATGTTAACTCATTGTGATGCAGAGCAGATTCAAAATGAAATGTCACATTTACAGAAGAAGGAAGTACAATGTCAATTTTCAGGCTTACATATCTAGAATTAGCTCCTTTCACACCTTTCCCATGCCAGAGGCCTCCATAAGCATGCTAGGCAGAAAAATCTTCTCACCAGACTTGAGAGGAGTCTCAAAGGTAAGCAAACTTATCCCTTTGGTCTCAGTTCTACTATACCTATGTAAATCTATTCAAATCAGCGAGTACTTACAGCAAGATGTTTACAGAAGTGCATTACTAACAATATCCCTTGCTTCTCTCCAAGGCAGTTCACTGCCACCTTCTCAGCTTTCCCACCATGCATCTCTTGATAAAGAGCAGATAGTAGTGCACTTGGTGATGAAAAGGGACAAGAATAACCAGCAACTGTTGCTAAGCTCCTGAAACTTCTGCTTTATACAGTTTCCTAATATATTATATAAAAAAGGAAAGGGTAAACAGTTTAGCATGCTAACGTATAGGCTATTTTGCTGGACACAACACAAGGGTATGGGACTATCCAACCTGTTCTGTTCAAAGAAGATTTTAAACACAAGATTGCTGGGAAAGTTTTTCTTTAGCCAATGTATTATGCTTCAGGGCTATTGACATTTCAAAGCAATTGAGACAGACTGACAAAAGGAACCCACATATTCACTTGTTCTTCCATTAGAAGAAAAAAATACTGCCTAACAGTTGGTAATTCTGCTCATATGTATGAAGATAGTATCAGAAAAGAAAGACTGATACCTTTTCTAGCCCCGGAATTAATAGAAAGATAGAAAGACAGAACCAATTATACAACTGGTGTTCCTCAGTGAAACAGACATCACAAGATGCATATATATATATATATACATATTTGATTTAGACTAACATTTAGATTATGTATTCAGAATGAAGACTCTAGCATATTTGACATAGGCAAACTCTGCAGAGGCAGAACAATAATCCTAGCCTTCACTTGAATTTCAGGGCAGAACTGTTTTACAGAATTCTGCAGACTCCAGTAAAGATGCTCAGGAACGTGACTGCCTTCTACAAATCCAGCTGCACATGGCATACAGTTTAAGAACCTAAATTAGTAAGACATATGCTTAACTTTAAACAATAAGACCTTAAGAATATCTTAAGTGCCCTACTGACTGGGGCCTCCTCACATTCCACCTGCCCTCGAGAGTAGGAAAGAATGAGATAAGAATCCTAAAAAGTTGTACCAAATGAAGAGTTCTTCCTCTGGACCTTTAGTTTGCTAAATAACACCATGTACCAAATTTAAATTTAGAAAAAAAAATTACTAACAGTATGAGGTTACTAAATGCATTAGTAACAACATATTAATGCTTGAATTATAATGCAAGGAACGACTAGTGCAACCTGACCCTGGAAGATATCTTGACACTGCTTAGCAGCTACTCAAACAGATGTAGTTAGAGCTGCTATCTAGTCCATATACTAGTTATCTGTGGTAAATCAGAGTAAAGTAAAACAAAGCAAAGCTCGATTAATAAAGAATGTACCTAATTTAGGTTATCTGGAAATATGCATATGTTTTCCTTTAAATACTGGCAGCATATCTGCATGTAGAACAAGGGCAGCTTTAAATAGCAGTAGAGAGAATACAGCCTGGTGTGATCGACATGTGCTCTTGAATCAGCTACACTACAGCACTTTGCTACAAACAGGATTATTAGGTAAGGTGGGACATAGTGCACAGACCAGATATCCCACAAAGAATTAGAGAATTAACAGTAATTTATTAAAAAAAGTTTAGTCTGAGCCATCAAAAGGGAAATAAAACACATCTCAAGCCTAGTTAATTTTTTGTAACGGTTTTAGTAATTAACTGCATAAATATATGCATGAGAGAAAAATGACATATAAAAAAATTTTACTCCCTCTGTTGCTATTGTTCACAGAACCTTTTGTTGCAACTTTCCACAAAAATGGCTTTACTCCCACATCCAGGCTCGATTTTGAATTGTTTCAAGTTGGAACAAAAGTTTAAGAAAATTGTAAGATACAAAAAGGCCTTTAGGAATGAAATACTTACACAAGCTACTTGTGCCTCCCAGCTATAGGGTAAACGATTAAAAAAAACCACAAACTACATGCCTGGTAAATAACCGTGTATTGCTACAGCTAATGGCCAGGGCTAAATAACAGCCCAGTGAACAGCAACCACTGAAGTCTGTGCTATGTGGATACGCTACAACCATTTATGCCAGGCTGATGGGTCAGAGCCTTTGAAGTAAACAGCAGCAAGATTGAAACACAGTAGGCACATCAGTTAAAAACAGTTGTTAGCTTTTGCACGTGTGCACACAGACACAATGTTTTCATTTTAACCCCTGAAAATACATTTCAGACAAAAGTTTATCTATTTTAGTCCCAAATGAACTACTGAACAATTCTGTCAATATTCCATTTTGATGTTGTGCTCAAAGGCAATCAGAAAAGCCCAAAGTATTGTTTCTGCACTTTCAAGATTAAGCTACCAAGTGAGCTTATTACCTCTGAAGTCTTTTCAAACTCTAAACTATCCCTGTTTGTATCTCCCCCACCCCATTCTGGCTCTCCTTCCTTCATTTTGCCCAAAAATGTTTCAGACAAGCTGCTCCTAAAAATAGACTTTAATGTAAGAATAAATTGTTTTAGTAATAGTTCTAAAACAGGAATTAGCCCTATGGGCCAAAACATGTTCTTGATCATCAGTTTATATAACCTCACACTGCAATACTCCAGCCAGGAAAATAAACACTTATCCCACCCTCACTACTTGCCATCTGTCCGGTATGATTTTTCCTGCCTCTGGAACATTTATACTCACAAGGTATATAAACACATAGAAGTTAAGTGTATACACATCCTTTTTAGTAAGAAAAGGAAATTTGTGAACTATAACTTGTTAACAATATACCACAAGAACACATGGGGGAACAGGGGAAAGGCACAGCTTCCTGCCTTTGGAAGGCTGTGTCCACTTATTCCGTACATCACTTTTCAAAAGAGTTCAAAATGAAAGCAACTGGTTATGAAATCAAGCCCTGGTGTGTGGGGAAAATGATCAGTTTTCTTTACACCAAAAGAAGGTAAATATGTGTACATGTTTAAAAAAAAAAAAAAAAGGGAGAAGCTACTGAATAAAACTGAGCACTAGAAAGGCCAACAAAAAAGATGCAAAAGGAATGCTCAAAAAAATATGCCTTTAAAGTAGTGTTAGTCGTGTGTGTTTGCTGTTGCGGGGTAAGTGATGAACACACAGATAACACAGCATGCATTAACTAGTCCTACCTGAGTAGTTTTGTGGGGCACTAACTGCATAAACTGCTGTACAAGTGTTCCTTACTCATGTAAGGAACTGGCACCGCTTCATTGCCATTTCCCCTTTTATCAGGGATTTAAAATTGATGGGCAGAGAAGAAATGAAAGAGAGGGAGAAAGTAATCAGTTTGCCCGGGTAGCCACGCAGAACCAGGAAGCTCTCGCACTAAGCGGAGATCTGGGGAAGAGACGGTTGCAGCTGCTCACGTGTTGTAAGGAATGACCAGAAACAGTTGAGAAATAGCAGATGGCTTTTGTGTGAGGAGGACTGAGCAGGGAAGCGCAGGAACAGCAAACTGTATCAGTTAGGTGGATTGCGGCTCAGTTATCAGCAGCATTTAGAGCCAAAAGGAGGAATAGCTTGTATTGCGTTTGAAGAGAAGCTCCTGAGGGAGACAGACAGCTTAAGGGAAAGGAATAATCTGGTTAGAAAAACAAGCACAGGCGATTTTTATAAACAACAGTTAAGTCCATGTGAGAGAATCAAGTTTTAAACGGACAAGGCAAGACATGAGAACATGGCAGGAGTCAAGAAGTGAGAAAGACAAGGGCTTCAACAGGAGTCTTAGTGTGGAGAGAAAGAAGACAGGTTTCAGGGATGCCATTTAAGGAAAAGCAACAAGACGTATAAACAGCCTCCACGGCTGGATCTAAGAGCAAAGTTGTTGGGCAAATGGTAACAAGGGTCCTCAAAAAATCAGAAACAGAATCTCCTTCTGATCTTATTGGAAGTGTTTCTGGAAATATCTATCCATATTACCCCCCAGCTAACATACAGCAAGGGACCTTGAGTTCTCCAACGCCGGTTCAGGGTACAATAAAACAGATCATCTTGAGCCACTGCTGAAAAGAGTTCAGCTAATCTGTTCTACTATACAATCAAATGGCATCTAAGCTTCAGCTTTCAAGATAAACACAAACATACACTCCAGGTCATGAAATACCAACATAAAGATACAGATTATCAAATACTAATCTTTCTCAGTACCAGTAACTTCACTGCAGGTCCGTTCAAACCTACTTTGCAGTTTTAATATAGAATTGCCAAAATTACAAGTATTGCTGAGAAAGCCAAGCTTTATAATCTTTTCTTAGACACAATATTTGCAGAAATATTTTTGTTTACAGTTTGAAGTTGAACTTTCAACTACCAATTTTGCTCTGCTCTTCAGCATTCTGTGCTTAGGTGCTTTCTGGTAAAGAATTTTGCTGAAGGCAATTTATAAAAGAAGCATTATTAATATTGGACAAATATGCCTTTAAAAGGAAGTCTTAAGCGTCATTGATAGCAGAAGACTTACTATCCAATTCAACCATCTGCCCTATTGCGAGTGAGAAATAAGGAGCTGCAGCAGGAAGTTGCAATACAAGAGATCTGACAGTAAAACGCAGTAAGTTTCAGCAGTTACTGAACTTCCACAAAATGTAATAGTGAAATTATGTTCAAAATGTGCATATTTTTTTTTTAAAATTAGGATTGGAATAACTTTTCTGGGCTTTTCCTCAGACTTATTAATATTGTTATCTTTCCTTTAGAAGAGCATTTATTGGGATGAATACATTTCCACACTTAAAGAAAACGCTATCGTTTTCTTTTGTTTTGACTTCAGTTCTGTTTCAGCCACTAGAAAAAAAGTTTTGTACTTCTCCAATAAATTAAGAAATCATTTAATGTAATTTCATCTTCAAGGAACACAAAGCGAGCAAATATTTTCAAGCTATCATAAAAAGTTACGCTACTTTTAAGTTATTTTTATAGTATGTACTACTAGAGCACACCTAAGTGAACTATTGCAAACTGCTCACCTCCTCACTGGAGCTTGAGAATTAGGAAGCATTTCTTGTGCATGACCAAACAAAACATAATACTCCCAAATGAAATTTTTTCCATTAACATTTCAGAGGCAGGAAGGAAAACAGAGACCCTAGATACTCATCCATGAACAGTAAAGCACTGTAGATGCCTGTGATAATAAAATGTATAAAAATGAGTTTTCAACAGCTTCATTGATTATGCAAAGATTTTTTTGTTTGTTTTCAGAGCAGCTGGAGAAAAGATTCCTAATATGTAAGTATGTTCTCCAAAGAGTTTTGTCACTAGGTTAAAGGCTATGCTCATTCTCTCCAAAATGCCAGGCATATCTTTGAGTGTGAGAAGAAAATTAAAAAAAGAAGCAGACCTTCCAACAAAATCGCCCATCAACACTGACCTTTGTGAGAGATTTTCTACTGCAGTAGTTCAATCAATTCATTTTAAATTGTATAATTAACATAAAATAAAAAGTAAATATTTTAAAAATAAAAATGTAATCAATGCATAGGTTTTAATAATATCATAAAAAGTTTCAGGGCCAGTGTACACAAGTCACAATTAGTTTGAGTGCCAGCATTCTTTTTTACAGTAGAATTCAAAATAATAATATGAAGTATTAGGAATTCAGTACTGACAAGAAGCCCTACAATTTGGGCATTTTCCCCCTCTGACCTGCAATTCTACTCATAAGTAAAGCTATTGTTTCTCTCCTAACTCTTTGCATTCCTCTCAAGTTAGCTCGACTAACATTTCAGTCCGCTAGAAAAAATCTAAAAAGAAAAAAAAAAGGAAAAAACTTTCTTCAAGGACAGACTACAGAAACTACTGGAGGCTTTTAACTCTCTACCTCCTCACATTCAACACTCAGAAATAACAAGATGAATATTTTGTTTCACAGTTTTCTGCCAATTTGCTCCTTCCTCGTTCAGTGCAGCTTATGCCTGCCTCAGGAAAGCTTATTTCTGGGCTTCCCATGCTGTTTCACAGTCCTAAAAGGATCAGCATAAAAACAACAGCAGTTTAGCCCTATATATTTGTTTTAATTCCATGTTCAGAAATATTTCTGCTACAGAAATCCTATTTTAGCTTGCTGGTTTATATGATAACTCTGAAAGTCCAGTGGAGAATGCAACAACAATGTACATAATTGCATTCCATTATTTCATCTACCTTGAATGCAAGTCGTTGTTTGTAACTCAAAAATAGCTTACAGAGTTGAAAATTATTCTTTGTAATTACTTTCATTGTTATTACCACTATTAATAGGATTCTACCTACAAGGAGAAAAGGTATTTATTTATACCTGTATCTTCTGTACTGCTAAAAGTTGAATATTTAGAAATATCTGGAACAGAAAATATATAATTAACATACAACCTGGGGGGGAGCACTTGGAGGTGCTAATTTACACAACAAGAATCAAACAAAAGGCATTTAGACTACAGCATGAAACCACTTCAAATGATGATTGCCCGCTCTGACAAGTCACCTTTCACCTGTCCTAGCAGACAGAAGAGAAGCACTCCAGGCCACATCGTGGTTGCAGTGACAAGCTGTTGTATTCCAGCAAGGTCCCAGGTAACTCATTCCTGACTGCCATGTAACATGTTACCATAGTCCCCTCCAGAAGCTGTTTCTCAAAGATGGTTGGCAAATTGCTTATCATGCCAACTAACTTCAACTACAAAGTGGGATCACAAAATGAAAAGCAAGTCTGTGGTATGATCAATCAACGGCAGAACTAAGATTTTAATTTGACTGAGTAGACGGAAATAATGACCTGGGAAGAATAACATTTTGGGAAGGAGCAACATCTGGCACTAGTAGACAAGTAGGAGAGAGAGTGGTTTCAGGAGCCCCAGAAGCTTGACAGAAGATTTTACAGAGAAAGCTGAAAATCAGAAATCGATGGAAATTTTCACCTTTAAGTTTCCTGCCTGACCAAATCTGGAGCTCATTATAACCCAGGGTTTCCGAATAAGAAGTGCTAGTCAGGCATTTATGCAGCAAGTCTTTTGATAACACTTCATAGCATTTGTCCAGCTGTCCAAGCCCAGCCTCCAGCTGTGGCTAATGACAAGTGCTTCTGATGGCGAAAAGGGAAGAAAAATCCACCACTTGTATCTAACCACGATGTGTAGCAGAAAAAAATAAAAGCAAAACCTTTTCTGATTACTGTTGTGGGTCAAACCCTGAAGCATAAGAGCTGGTTATGAGCATTCTAATGACAAGCTGCAAGTGTTATAAACCTATTAAGGACAACAAAGGCTTTTTCTTGTTCACCTCAAGGCCCACAAAAGGAGAAAAAAATCGCAGTAGTAAGGGGAAACGCTTAAATGCTAGGAAGACCACAATGACTATCTACCCCCAAATTCATCCCTTCCTCTCAAAGAGCAATAAAGACATCCCTCAAAACAGCATTAAAACCCCCCATCTTCGTCTAAAATACTGAAATACCCTCAAAATGCTGCAGGGGCAACTTACTTCAGAACTTAACTTGTTTCACTTGAACAACCAGAAACTGGATCTAGTTATGACTTTGACAACAAGGTCTGTAAATCCACCAGCACGACATACCTTTTCCATGTGTAAGTAGCTATTCAGAACCACTCAGTCACCTCTCAGTATTTTCTTCAATAAGGAGCCAGACACACGCAACTTAAGCCACATATTAGCTTGTTTTTCCAAAACACGGATCATTTTCACAGTTTGTTTTAAGCTGTCTAGTATTTCCATATCTTCTGAAATATGAACTGAACTGTGTACAGTATTCCAAAACCATACAAAACCAAGATCATATCTCTGCCTCTATGCTGATGCTGTCCTCTTCACACAGCCAAAGACTAGCACTGGTCTTTTTTCTACAGCACTGTGCTGAGAACTTACATTGACTGTGATGCATAATTTTCCTAATGCATTCCAAGAGTGTTTCTTTATTATTTTTCTTTTAAAATCTCCCATGTATATGTACAATTCATACTTGCTTGGATACAAGTGTAGTTTGTTAGACTGTGACCATTGGAACAGATAATTCAGATCAGTATTACTAACCCTTCCTTTTCATTAATTCAATTCTTTTAATGCCCTAAATGATAATTTTTTAAGCAACTTCCAGCTCTACAATTGGTTTTATCATCGACTGCATAACTGATAAAATTACAGTGTTTGACCAAACATCTTCCCTAGATGCTTTTCTACAAACCTTTCCCTTAACAGTGGACAGAAGTATAAACAAATGATAAAAATTAGCTCACTGATATGAACATCTAATGTATGCTTTATCAATCGCCAAAATTGCAGATCTCTCGAAAACCTCGAAAAATCTTTATTTCTTTTTGCCACTAGGACTTCATAATTTTCTTTGACTTGCTTATTCTTGTGGCTTTTGAACTCTGCCATTCTTGCTGTTGTTACTACATGCATGCACATGCGCATATACACACAGAGGAAAAAGTTATCAATGTTTATACCAGCATACTTCCTAAATACAAAGCTTTGAACAAAAGTGAAACAAAGTAAGTATTACATGTTAACATGCATATTTTGGGGGAGTAAAGGGAAGTCTGTTGACGGCAGCTTTGATTTTCTTTCACTAGTTTACCAAATAAAAAGAAGGGGGGGGGGGTGGA
>Ga0065711_1037117_pt1 | contig 20177 bp, 20 predicted proteins | sample Hoacrofraction12_FD_59098 | JGI IMG/M metagenome (GOLD analysis project Ga0065711, IMG submission 59098) | Hoatzin crop microbial communities from Cojedes, Venezuela - Epithelial fraction 12 v2 (version 2) | ecosystem: Host-associated > Birds > Digestive system > Esophagus > Crop | place... | reverse complement strand
AAAAAAAAAAAAAAAAAAAAAAAAAAAGTTTCTATCTTGGAATACACAAACAGATCAGTTCATAAAGTGAGTCTCCTTTGACAGAATCACCTAGCAGCTGTGTAATAATAAAATATTTTTTCACTGTTGGCATTAAAAGATTGATCAGTAAAACAGAAACACAATTTTGGAGGAAAAGCCTTATTTTTTTTAACCTTTGAACAGCAAGTTCAAAGGTTAAAAATACTTCAAAATGGAATGGTCTGTAACTACATGTTCTAGACCTGAAAATGCAATAGATGTCTTCGATAGTCTCCTAAATCCATACTGAAAAAATTAAACAAGAGGCTTGATTTTGAAAAGAGCAGAACCTAAGAACAGAATTCATCTCTTTTCAATGTTTTGTGCTTGCTACCTTTGATAAACATACTGTGTTTCAGTGTCGGGAAGAGCTTGTTCAGAAAAGTAGATACTGCAGTTCATAATTATGATCAGTTCCTGGGCTGGATCCTCCCATGAATTCAGACAGTGAACATACCCACCGCAACTTAAAACTATGGCAAGATGCTTCAACAGGTTTACCTTAGCTTGAACACATGCTTTTTCTTTTTATAATCGACCGCTATTTCACAGACTGCTTCTTTCAAGCTGACAGGAATCTCATTGTGGTAGGGGATGCCAGAAGCAGCAGCTTTCGAATCCTTGTAGAAGCCCATCTCTTGGTTGTTTATGACACAGTACACGTTATGCCATGATCTTCAAGACACAGAAAGCAACAAAAGTATTTATCAATCTAATGCTCTTACTTGCAGAACTGGAGAAACCAAACACAATTATTTCTGTAAGATAATGGAGCCTAGTTCAGTCTGAGGATGTGAACACAGCATACACTGTCCTGTAAACTGCAGACAGCAAATTATCTCATAAAAGCATGGCTTCAAGACAAAAGTACTGACTTTGAGCCAACAGTAACAGAGATTTGCAGAGCTCTTTGATAGCACATAAGCATATCCTAGCAGTGGGAGGACTGTTTGGCAGACCAGACAGTTTGCATACATCAGAGAGAAACTGACTGACCTTTTAATGACTATGCTTTATTATAGAAGGAATTCTCATTGTGCTGCAAACTAACGAACGGATTGCATGTGAAATCCTGGATTGTTACAAATACTCTCAGTGGCATCATCCGCCTCATTCTCTAATCCAGCTATAAAAATCAATGATTACTAGAAATAAAGAGTCCCTAGATATTAGTCAAAGCAGTTCTCTGGTGTGAACAACACCAGCTGAACAAAAACCATGGTAGTACTGTACTCATATTTGCGATCTGCACTCAGCTCTGCCGAGTGCTTCAGCTCCTACCAAATCCCTCAGGTGCTGGGTAGCTCACCACTTGATAGTCAACATTTTCCTTGTCACCCAAGTCATAAATCCAGTTTCAAGACCTCTCTCGGGTCATGAAGGACCCCAGTCTGATTTTCCAGTGAAGACAAATCTGAGAAGTTTTGCCTGTTTGAATCCTTAGGAATGGAATCAACTAAGGCACACAAAATCATCTTCACCCGCTTTCCTCTTCTGAACAGATTACAGAGTAGGTGGAAAGTGCTAATGTGCAAACAGAAAATGTCAGAAGAATATGGACATTTTTATTCTCACACCTACGTGTTTTTCTTTTCTTGTAGTAACATACAACTTGAGAGATCTGGAATCAAATCCCACTACTGCCACAAATTCATCATGTGAAGCGGGAAAGTCATGGTATCTTTATGCCTCAGTTTTCCACCTTCCAAATATGGCTAACACTGCATTTTCTACCATGTATCTTTAGATTGCAGCTTCATCAAATGTACTGTTCAACCATGCATACACAGTTCCTACAACAGGAGCATAAGCATGAAAGGTCTTTAGGAGCTGTGAGAAAACAACAGTGGCAAGGATAACATTTACTGCCTTACATCTTGGTGACTTTGGAAGCAATAATCTGCATGAAGCATTGACTACTTTACCTGTTCGAGGCTTTCTTGCTGTGTGTCTCCCATTCGTGTTTGCGATGTAAGAAGCCCTCCATCTGAGCTGAAGGAATCTCTTGTGTTTTGGCTGGTAGGGTAGCAGCAGTCTGGGCCTGAATGGCTGTCTTGGCTTTGCGGTCTGCCGTTGGAGAAGGAACAGGACTAGACTCTTTCGAACTTGTCCTCTGTTCTGCAGCTCCATTGACCATTTCATTTGTTTCTGCAGTTTCTGCCACCTAGGAACAGTGGAAGAAAAGTTCAGCTAGAAGCCTCACAACACTGAGGTATCTTGCAGTTAATCTGTTTCCCTGCACAATGTGGCTGTGTATAAAACTTTGCCTGGAGAATGACACAGGCCAATAAGATCTTTCTCACACTCCATGGAGACACAGAAGGCCAAGGAAATTAGAAGGTATGAATGGATTAGTACCCATTTTATAGGTAGAGGTGGGAAAATAAGAGCAACTAAATGTCAGTGTGAATTTTACTGTGCTTTGCTCTGCTTGTCAATTAATATTCTTTTATATACTGTTATTCCTAAAACAAGAGCATTCAACTCTGTTGCTAAGTACTCAAATGTTTGGAACAGTAACAATCACACTTTCTGCAAACCTAGAGGAACAGTAGAAGTTATACACATCAGCCACCTTAAATACATCTATGGCATTACTGGGGTCAGCACAAAAATATGTCAAAATTGCCCAGGAGCATTTACAAAAATTTGTGCAATTTACTTATTTCTGTAAAAGCTCCTTTCCCGCTTTCCCCATTCCTCTAGTGACACAACAAAACCAAAACATGCAGAAATTAGAAAGATTACACCATGCATTTCATCTCCACCATCCCAGTTAGGATATCGGATCTTAAAGACAAGGGAAATGAGGTCATGTGTCAATTTATCAAGGTCTTTTTCAGACTTTCGTTATTAGGTGGATTGGATTTTTGTTAAAGGAACCGAAAACCACCACAGTCACACAACATCACACAGCTATTTACCCCCAAACAAAGACAGAACCAAGGCCTTGCCCATCACTTGCTTTGTTGATCGCGTTGCCTGTCGCACTGTGATCGAGATAGCCTAGAGAGCAGCCATGTTTCCAGCAGCTCTGACTGGTCAAGCTGTCGACGTCTTCAGGAGCCATTCATCCAAAAATCATTTAAATTGGAATCCTAATGGCTATCATCTTTTGAAATGCAGCTTGGTCCCAGTTTTTTTTTCTTGTACCATTACTTTGACATGTAGAGCCACTGGTAGCAGCTCGGGAGTTACACAACCAATGTGTATTATTATTATTATTATTATTATTAGCAAGTTACTAAAGCTTAGTGCTGCTAATGCTCTAGTAGATTACAAACATTCTGGACTGTTTTTATGCAGACAAGCAGGTATTTGTGAACGGCACAATAATTAGACATTCCCACTTCTGCACATGGCCTGGACAATTCAAAAGCAGCCGAATTATTATGCAACAAACTAAATTTTGCCACTGTTTGCTAGAACTTCTTATACCTGCCAAGTATACATTATTGTACCTCACACCTTTGTACCTCATATATTGACCTGGGGAGATCTAAGTGTCAACTTGCTATGAATATGGGAAGGATTGGTTAACTGCCTTTAAGAAATCTAAATCTCCAGAGTACACAGACAACTACACCACTGAAACAGGGAAATAATCACAGCTCACATTCCACTTCAGTCATACCTATTTTACTCTGTTCCTAAATACCTGTAGCCTTACAGCCTAGTTTGTAAGAGGAAACACCTACCCTCCACTGTTACCCAGTGGAAGTAAAAATCAATGACACTGCTTCTTCACAATTAGGATAAATCTAAGCCATCAAACCTCACTACTTGTATCCAAATCTCAAAATGTAACAAAAATGTTGCATTAAAGTGGGGAAGAGGGTAAGAAAACAGATGAAGCTGAAGATTACCCAAACACTGTCAGCACAGCTACTATAACACAGGTAGTGAAATAAACAACCAGTGATTCACCAAAGAGAGCTCAATTAATCAGTCATCACCAGCACTGATCACCAATGGCCAACAGACTGCATTCAAGAAAAAGGACAACCCTTTGCAAATCTTTTTGACCAGCGACAGTTACTGAACTTCAAACTCTGCTCTTCAAGTGGCTGGATCCCTGTCTGAGATACATGAAGCCTTTGTGACCAGTAACAGGGAATTACATAGACCACAGTAACTTATCTCAGCAACTTACATAAACTACCCAGAACTATCTGTTACCTACACCAATGCTGAAAGCAGCACATTTTCCATAGCGATACCAGCAAGATGTGAAAATATTACTGATTTTGGGGTACCTATAACCATTCATCTGATGCAAACCAGACCAATATCAAAACTGCAGCCACTGCACAGCTACTTCACGTGGTTTTATGGGAAACAACATGTAATTCAGTGCTGCAATCTGCAACCCTGTGGTTTTAAAAGATAACTGCCAACTTGAATCACATCATCAGACCTGTAACTTCTACTTAAAATTCTAATGATTGTAAAAGGCCTAGAAAAAGCTTTTGATGCTCTTTCAGGTTTTATTTCCTTTTCATGTGTTATCTACAATTAACAGAAAACAAGCAAAATAAATCTGAATCATAAACAGCTATGCAAAGAATGTGTCATGAAAATAGAGAAAAAACAGGAGCTAAACAAACTTTAATGGAAACATGCACTGGGCATGCAGAGACAACGCAACAGAGGACAAACATTAATAGCAAACTGTACTGTTACAACAAAACAGTTATCACATACGTGAACACAGTTTTCTTAACGGTGACTGAGAGGTTAGTTGCAAGTGCTTTAGTGGCTAAAGACTACTCTTGAGATATTTAAATCAGGACTGTAACATGCAATAAGACAGCTGGTGACAATGACTGGAGACATCCCTTTGATTTTCATAGTGCTTGAAGCAACGTTATATCCAGTTCATCAATTTAAGTCTCTGTACCACAGTTTAAACAATAGAGACCTATTTGCCTTTTCAGATGCAAATAGATGACCAGTCTATATATTGTTCTGGCATAAGCACCATCTTAATGTTTAAGCCAGTACCACAGGCTATAATAAATAACTGAAGTCTTACACTTCTAGTGCCTAAAGTGATGACCTTAATCAAGGACTTAATTCATTTTTCTTCATCATAAAAGTGTAGTGTTTACATATAAGCGTACTAATACAAGTTAAAAAGTGTATCTATATAATTACTTTTTCATACTACTTTTTAGCCAGAATACATGTGAAGACTTCCCCAGATGGAGGAGTCTGAAGCTACAGCTATACTGCTCTGAGAACTGTCATGCTCTTACAGGCACAGAGAGCCAACACTGGTGTACGTAGTCACCAGATCATCTGCATAAATTTACAAGGAATTCTTAAAAGCATTAAGAAGCTATATGTTGTTATCCTGACAAAAGAAAAAAAAACATGCATCATGAAGTGGAAAGACAAGTTACAGCAAAAGTACAATTACTGAAGCACATCCTTTCAACCATCTTTCTCACTTTACGAGCTCACTCAACACACAACAATTCAGCTGCACTGCTCAGCTAGTCATCAGAAGTCTAAAATCCGATCAACAGCAGCATATTTAGCTTCTCAAATCAGAAATACAGCTGTGTACATCTGATGTATTGCAACACGAGATTTGGTGAACTGAGCTGAAAAGGTCTCAGGAAAGACTGAAGTACAGATGGCAAAGATTAACACAGAAATGCATTATGTATCGTAAAGTAAAAAAACCAAGCAAACAGGTGATGTATAAGGCTGTGCTAACCAATAAGATGGTGATGATCTGGGATGTGCTTGCAGGCCACCTCACGTTCCTTGCCACAATGATACATAATCTCATGAACATTTGAATGTACAACAGACAGCTCACTCCATCATTTAATATTAAAGATGAACCAAACGGCTTTATTTAAAGAAAGAAAAAGGTAAAACTGCTTAGTATCCTAGAGCATTGACAGAGTCTCTGTGCAGACCCAAAAGGAACTGGGATGGGCTATCTGAAAGATAAACTTCTGCTGAAAGGCATTTCCTTCCCAGAGTCCTAGACTGGGACCTGCATTTCCTCTGCAGTACTGGTAAGAGCTCCAATATCTACCAATCTGAGCCTGCCAGGAGCCTTTCCTGTACTTAGTATGACCTCAGAGACTGAGGTTCGAAAACACAAGAGAAGTGTCATTTTTCTCACCACTCAAAGCATTAACTGAAGCAAGTAGGCTTTGCAGAAAGGTAATGGAGAGGTAAGCCAGTTTTCAACTGCCGTGTTGCATTCAATACATACACATATTTACTGGTATTTTTATGGCTGCACATTAAGATTATTGGCATGCACCCTGACTCCACTGGGACATCCCCTGTCAAGAAGGAATGAGTAAGGCATGGACCATTCAGCCTGCATCTATTTAAAATAAAGAGCTGGGATCTTAGACCAATGCATTTTATTTAGTTTTTAAACAAAAGCATCACAAACTCTCCCATAAAGGTCCGCACCCTGTTCTCGTATATGTCTCTCCAGTATCAGTAAATCAAATTTCTGTAGTGTAAATTGGACAGGACCAAGGCAAAATGGGGCCACAAAATAGCTCACAACAATAGATCACAACTCTTCATGGGGACTAAACACCAAGATAAATCTAGATACTAGTGTTTAACGTTTTCTTTCTTGTTTACTTTTATCTGCAGTTGATGAGTCCATTCTGCACGGAATGTCATAAAGCTAACCTTATGGCTTTTATCTGTCAATAGTTACAACTCTCCCCTCTCTCCCAGCCTTTACTGATGAGCTCACTTGCATGTATTATCTTTGGCCTTGTAAATAACTCATTTGCTAATGCAGCTGATTTAATAAGGTTGCCGTGCTGAAACCTGTTAGTATAACTCGATGCGTCATACCTGTCACATTCTAGTTCTCTTCTTCATTATGATGTAATCTCATTAAATCTCAATTACTCAAATAAAGGATGATTTAGCTGGAAAATCTTAATACTATTAGCAACATGAAAAACTCACAGTAAATAACATGAAATAAATGTGTCACCTTAAAGCAACTGAGTGTCAGTGGGGAAATTCAAATAAACAAGGATTAAAGTGAAGCAAATATATCTCCAAGGGACCGCTAATTGAATAAAAGTCAACTGATGGGAAGGAAGAAAAAAGCAGCAGGGAAATCTGAAGCCAAAAGATTAAACCAGTACCAGTAAACCATACTGAAAAAAGGTGTCTTTTGCTGCAAGTGATTCTGTATGTCACAGTCCAGACCATGATCGGTCATTGGCTGTCCGTCTGCTAATAAAGTTTTTGTAGTTTTGGTAGGTTTGGGAGCGGTAACTAACCCGTGGAGATTCCTGGTCTGATGGCAAACCATTCTGGGAAACCTGTTCTCCTTTTGTCCCATCCCTGTTGGGAGAGAGCGAAAAAAAAAAAATGTGTTAAATTCTTGAAAGTCACCCATCTTTTTCACCTAAATGTGGTTTTCCTACTGAATATTGCACTCCCCAAATTCAAGCAAGCTCTTAAAATCCTCAGGCCCAACTGAATAAATCCAATGTTAAGTGAGATCAGAACAGGCTTTCCTGACAGTTACCTTACAAATAAGTCTATTCCTATCATATAAGTAATTTTATGAATGTTAATGGACGTGGCTTTAGATCTAGCTGTAACTGATGCTCATTAAAAAAGAAAGCCAAGATTGTTCAGAAATTTTGATTCATAACACAGGGGGTGTAAAACCTTCAGCATTTTTACTTTAGGGCCAGGTACACCTCAGCAGTTGTAACACTGTGTCATGATGAAAAATTGGAACATTCAACTTAGCAGTGAATCCAGATGTCTGGGAGACGCACTGTGCCCATAAACTACATCCACCAAGTCTCCTAAAAAGGGTCACATTACAAAACCATGCAACCTCCAGACTCTCCCTTTACAATGCATCTTCAGCCCGAGCAGTCTGTCTGAAAAAACAGTGTAAAGGATGCAGCTCAGCTTCCCACACCCTGGGCTTACCATTGCTGCTGGGAGTCTGCATCCTCTGCAACCTTTGGGCTTGGCTCTGGAGTGGGCGGCTGTCTCTTCCTCTCCTCTTCCTCTTGTTGCCGACGTACTTCCAGCAGTTCCAACTGAGACATGGAACATTTTTGTGCATTTAAAAGCACTGCACATTTTCCAGGGGCATTTCTACAAACTCAAAATAACTCTGTACATTTTTCTGAAACATTACTGAAAGTTTATTGGAATAAAATTTGAAGACACCAGTCTTTAAAAGTACTAACTATGCAAAGTTCGTTGCACTGAATTTGTCAGTAAAGGCATACGGTATCAGACCCTTTAACACCAAGTACACTGCCTGGGCAGCAGCTTGACACTGTTCGTGTTTCTTTTCCAATGCATTCTATTAGCACAAAACCCAGTAAAACAACAAAGCAGCCCAAGCTATTAAAATACTGAAAAGTGACATCCTCCCGTCTGCTTGCCATACATAGAAATAAAGTGTTCCACATCCGAATCCATGAAATTAACCATCTAAATAAAACCAGCCCAATTTCTGAAGATGCTGAGAAACTCCAATTCATTTTGTCTGCAGCTGTGACGCTCAGCACATGTGAAAAACCAAGCCACTTCAATTTTGGTGTCTAAAGTAGAATTATTCTCCAAAGACAGTCACATGCTCTCCAAGCATTAATTACTGACTTTGCAGCTGTGCTCAAAATGTGGGGGTCTTTTGGTTTATTATATCTTTCTAGGGGACAATGTAGCCTTGTACTGGAGCAGTCAAAACACAACAAACACTTCTGTCGAATCCTTCTCCCCACCACTGTCTTCTCACGCTGTCATCTTTAATCGAAAATAAAAAAATCCTAGATTTGGATCTAGGTCACCTTCACTCAGAATCCCCCTCCCCTTTTAGCAGTACAACCTCTGCTGCAGAGGGCTGGAGCAAACTGCTCAGCTCTTGAATTTGCTCCCAGGTCATCACTCCTGGGCCTGAGGCAGCCCCTGTTGACTACTACGGTCATGTATCACTTCAGCTTCCCTTGCAGGTTGTTGAGTTCATGAAATGAACCCGAGAGGCTTTTATTATTATTGGGAACACAAAACTTTAGGCCCTGGTGACTGGCCTAGGCTCATCAACAAATGGATCAACAAATGCGGATTAGGCTGGTGATGCTGGGAGTTACTCTGAACAATCAGATGGCACCAAACTGAAGGGGAATGGCCAAGAGAGGTTATTCTCGCTTATAGCACTCACCGTGGTCAGTCTTTCCAGTGCTGCAAATCTCTCATCCCAAGTAGCTGCGGATTTTTCAAATGCTTCATGTCGCTTAATTAATTTTTCCACTTCATCAACACTTTGACCTATTTCACGACTGGATAGGTAGGGCTCCTGTCCCAGCAGCCAGGCCTCAGCCACACTCGCATCTCTTGAAAACTGGTGTACCTCCAAAACTGAGCAAAGATATCAGCACCATTAACGTCAAAAAGAGCTTCATTAAGTCATCAGGCATCTTCTGAATTTACCTAAAAATAGCTTGGGAAAAAAGTAAATGTATTTGGCTAAGTATTCTCCTTGGCTAACCTCACGGAAATTTATCATTTAAAAGACAGAAATTTGTCCTGTTGGTTTTGGTTTGAGGCAAAATAAAAGTTCAGGCCCACCTTCACTTCTTCTACAGACTATTTCGTTTCGCAATCTCAGAGTTTCCTTTTTGTTCTAATCTGCTGTAACCTTCTAACTTCAGAGTAGAAGGTCTGTTGTCTGTTGGTTTTCTTCCTCAGACTACCCTGTCTACACAACAGCTAGACTGTAGGCTGCAGTTCCCTGTAGTGAGCAGTGTTTCTGTACTTTACGCTTGTCTGTAGTGCTACAGGTCCAGGTTTCCTTCCGTCTTCACAGCTGAAAAAAGCTTCCAGAGCTTTTGTGAATGGAATCAAGCAATTTTGATGAATAATACGGTGTAAACACCCAAACTGAGGGACAATCACCCAGGCTACCATATTTCTTAAAGCCTGCTGAGGCTCAGAAACAATGAAAAAAGCATACACAGCAGCCCAGAACCCCACAAAATGGCTACACTGCACTCTCTGTTTCCAGATCCTGGACAGCTGTCTGCTGCAAAGGCTTCAGTCTGTGCATGAGACATGGAGTGCCTTGTTAGAGTATCAGAACTGAGTTGTTGCTGCTGGTGTAAAACTTGCAAAATGCTGCAATGATTAATAGCACACCTGTTGTCAGTAAACTACTCATCAACATTCTAGCCTCTCTGGTAACGCAGGCACATTACATGTGTAAGGTAGTGGGGCTTTACTTCTCCCTATTTTTTCATAGTGCATCCTTCACAGAAACAGAATTGGAACTTGATGACTGCAAAATATAGCAGATCTGTTTCACCCAGCTCCAAAATTGATCATACAGACTAAGACCTTTGGTGCAGGTTTCTTGGTTTCAAATTCTCAGATATTTTACAATTAACAGGTGGGAATCTTACAGGTATTACAGTACAAATACCCTCCAAAGCACTGTTACTAAAAGAGTGAAGAGCTGCAGGTTTTTTCAATGCTCAGAAAGACACAGTGAAGACAGAGTTAAGATATGACACTGCCCAAAAAAAAAATCCAGGGACGTCCTTACTCAGTCTCAGCCACTCCCATCTGTCTTCCCATTTATCAATCATTTCTTTTCTCTTTTCTGTCAGCTGCAGCAGCTTTTCCTTGATCTGGATTGAAGAGGAGAATGCAGGACTGTTACATAAGCAGCAGGCTCACCCCACCACACCGCATAAGCCGTTACCACCAGCAAAGCGCAAGGATATTTATCGACAGGATACATTGCGCTGGACTGTCCGGAAGTGACTTAAATGTGAATGCAACAGCTGTTTTTCTCTTCCAAGTATAAACAAGTACGACATTTATATTAAAAGATCACTTTTGCATAAACATACAGTATCTATTAAAACGTCAGCACCAAGATTTTTTGATAAAAAGACTATAATGGACAAACAAATCTGAACAGTGCAACCATGTATTATATCTTCTGCCCATTTTCTAGCAAACAATGCTAAATGTGCTGCCTGTGATTGCTACAAAAAGCCTGCAGCTACCTGCACTAACACCACGTACGTGCCAGCATAAGCCCTGTGTTATTCTCAGGGTGAATACTGGCTAGAAAAACCTCGCAGTTCCTGAGCAAATGTTTCTCCAAGGATACTCCACAGCACTCGTGTGTGATGCAAATGGAAAATATCACATCCCTGAGTGTGCAGTATCTTACATTTGGCTATCCTCTCTCCACCGCAGAGAGGCAGGAAGAAATGCGGATTAAGTCTCTATCCTCTGGCCTAGACAAATCAGAAAACAAATCAAGGCCTTAAGCAGTTGGATACATTTTTCTATTAATATTCCCTGGATTTACGCTCTATGAGACAAACTTCTTCCTGCTCCTTCCCCTAGTCATCCTAGAGTGCTCTCTCTGCAGAACTGAATGCAACAGCTTCTTTGCATTTCCTGGACTGAAAATGATACTTTAAACTTAGGTGCCATCTCTGCTACCCAACATGAATTCACAGAGTTAAATTATACACTAATTTCACAATAGCAAATAAGTGGAACAGTCTCTGAAGTAAAGCATGTCATTATAAATACACAGCTTATTAATCTATGATTACACAATACAAGTTTCTCCAGCCGAAACAAAATCTATAGCGCAGCTGCACTGCAGTTGTTACACATTCAGTAAGCACAGTACCTCCTCTGATGCATAGTGTTTTCTTGCCAGAAGAGATTTGCCAAGCTCAATGCAGGTAGTAAAGCTGTCATTTCGGGCATCGATTTCTGCTTTGATACCCTGGTGATTGTTCATTAGTAGTTCAACAGATGAAACATCCCTAAAATGATTGATCCATGGTTCAGAAACATATATTCCAGATCTAACAGCTGTTATATTTTCAAACAAGTAAACTAACCCACACCTGTCCAATAAAAAAAAATTAATTCCTAGATTGTCTTTGTAGTTCAGGAAGCAAGATTGCTAGCAGCCTTTCCTTAGGAACGGCACCATTTCTGGTCTGAATCAGAGATCAAATAAACAAACGTGCGGGACAATCTCTCTGAACACAATTTTACATTGCAGTTACTTCAGTAGCCCCCAGCCTCAGCTGGGCAGCGATACACAAAAGCAAGCTGCTACCCCACCATCAGGTTCTGACAGCCTCTCTGATTTTCTGGCTCAGTGACACTGAATCTTTTCTGGCTTCTGATGGAGAATAGATACTTCACATTACCTTGGCTTTTCCTGGGCTTCTATCTGTCGGATAACGTCTTCCATCCAAAGCATGAGATCACGAACCATGCTGAAGAAACGGAATTTGTCTCCTGTATCCACCAGCCTAACCCTGCGACCCTCGCAGGCATCCAGCAGTGCCTTCCATGCTTCTAGGACCTCATTTTCCCTCTTCTGGATGTCATCAGCTTTGTCTCCAGCATAGGCAGCCTGAAGGCGTGCAGCATCCTCCTGCAGCTGTCTCACCTGGTGGGTTTTCATAAGAAGCAAATGCATCAGCATTTGGATACTTCCGAGTCACAAATATGGGGATATTTTACTTGATAATTCACCATTTGAATGGCTTTCTAAAGTCATTGCAAATGTATTTGGTCTGTTGACACAAAAAAAAGTTTGTTCTGCTATGAAGTCAGTATATCCCTATGAAAATATTTCTTAGAGAAGACTGTTGGGTCAAGGGGCCCAACACCTGCAAAGATTTGCCACTGCCTAAACCTTCTGTAAGACTGGGTGCCAAAGTAACTGTTAAAGGTCAAAGCAAATGGTGACCATTTTCACCATCAAATTTTCTTCCTCTCACACAAGTGGCAATGCTACTCAGGAACTCCTGTATCAAAACCACTACTCTACCTGACAGAGATGATTTCTCAAAAATGTAGATAATGACTTCAAACAGAAGAAAATTTGTAAATTCAAAGATCCTTCTACTATTAGAAATCTCTTTTCCTTTCCAACACTGTTGTGGGATGTCAAAGGCTATTTTTTGACTGTTTCACATATTTTTCAAGCCCGGAATGATTCCATTAGCTCCTGTCTAAAAGGAAAAATTTATTTTTTTTTTAAACTTTGAACATCAAATTAAACAGCCTTCTGGCTACAGACACAGAGAACATGTGACTGTCATAATGATCCATCTTGGTGCTCCAGCTGTATCACCTAAAAACTATCTTAAGTGCTTTCACCACAGCTCTGAGCTATAATTATATATTTCTTCATTTAGGTCTTAATTATAATCACCTTTTTTGAGAGACTGGGATTGCTGTTTTATGAACGTCTTCCCATGTATAAAATCTACAGCTTCTGAAAGTAAACACTTGGAAAATCAAATGGCTGCTATACCCCCTTTATTTCAGTGTAAACAATGATGTAAATTGCAACATAATCAAGAATTGGCAGGCAGCTTGGCCATAAAAGCTATCTTTTCCGATCTGCTGAGATAAATGCAGTCAGTCGTAATTCCTCCACTCCTTAAGCAACTTGTTCCCTTCTGAAATTTTCATTTTGGCAGCTGAACTTTGTTTTTTGGTTTAGAATCCCCTGTGTGCTGTATGGGCGCCTGCATCTTCTATTTAACATACCTTGGTTTCATAAGATCTGGAATTTGATCAAGTTTGGCTGCTTTTAAAAATTTTAGCCTGGACTATGTATTTTAAATCTCTTCTTACTGCTGTTAGGAACCATCATAAAAAGCAGTATTCAAGTCAGAATGCCCAGATTCGTAACCAAGTCAGAAAGCCTCTACATAGGTCTACAGACGTCCTTTGCCTCTCAAAAAGGAAAAATCAGAAGTGCCCAGTACTTTTTGGTTGGCGCTTTTTGGCTTTGGTTTTTTTGTTTTGTTTTTGCTTTTTAAAAAACAACCAACCAGGCTTACACATATTTCATATTTGTCCCTGTACTCCAAGTATCCTTTGGAATATCAATTCTTCCATGGGACAGGATAGTTGTGTCTTGTGTTCACCAAGGTGAATGTGGCATAAGGAGCAGAAAAACCTGAGGAGGCTTCCAACACAATTAATTGAACACCCAAGAAAAATGTAAAGGACAGAAAAATTTGAAACCTGTATTTTGTATTATCTCTGGTACATTAAAGATTCTTTACAGATTTAGTATTTGTTCAATGTCTTTCAGAAATCGACTAAAGTGACAATATGTTAAGTCAAATGAACCTTTTCTTCTTCAAATGCAAGCTATTTTCCAATAGTATCGGCCTTACAGTGTACTGCTGGTGCTGCTGCTTGAGGCACTCAGAGAAAAGTCCTCTGAGGAGCTAAAGTGCACTACCCTCGTGCCTCTCCATCCACCCTCTACTCCTATGCACACGGCAGGCTGAGACTGTCAGAAGACATGACAGCTTTCTGCTTGTCTTTTAATCAACACAGAAGTTCTCTGCCTTTATGATTTCTTCTTCGACTGAGGACAGGAAATGGAATAACATTCATCAATTACCTACACATTCAGAAATCTGTGTACTTACAGATTTGTTTCAGACAAACCAATTAACATAATGCAATGACAGAGAAGCAGAAAGACAGCTAAGAAAATTACGCAGCTGAAGTTATTACCACAGAAACACACTTGGAAAGCAGCTGGCAGCACTCTGTCTCCCAGCCACAGAGGGGCCAAGAGCAGCAGCAGAACTCTGCAGCTCAGGGTCCCAAACCCACAGTGCCGTTCGCTTGCTACACACCTGGGTGCCGAGTGCCTGGATATCATGCTCAAACGTTGTGTGCATTCTCTGTAGTGTTTCCACTGTGTTTTGGTCTCTACCAAGCTCTTCAGGCAGTTTCTTATGTTTGTCTTGAATACGTCCTAAGATCTCCTTGGCATCATGGTAAAATTTGTGCAGTTCATAAGAGGCTGCTAGAATTTGCGTTCTCGTGTCAATGAGCTCCAGGAGATCAGCCCAGGCCTCGTTGAGTCCATCCTTCCACTCTGCAATTGTCGCAGCGTCTGAATGTCCAGAGTTAATGAGTTCGTCTGCCATGTGGTTAACAGTATCAACACGCTCCTGTCCAATGTTTCCAGTGTCTCGGGCAAATTCTCGGAATCGCTCCTGTAGCATCTAAAATGCAGAGAAACAGACTCATGCAGCACTGTAATTACAAACTGATCTGAGCAAACCAAGCAAGCCAGCCCACCATGTATATTAACCATCTGCTGCGTGCAGCATCCAGAAAATGAATGTCAACCTGCAGCCACATCCAAAGAACTTACCGTTACATGTTCATAATCCTGTCCCAGCTCGTGGGATCCTGCCACCACCTCCCTTTCAGCAATCCATTGCTCCAGGTCATCCACCTCGCGGTTAAGCTGGAACAGCCTGTGCCTCTCATCCAGCTTGCCCCGTCTCTCTTCAGCTAGATCCTTCAGGCCTGCATACAGCTTATCCACTTTGGACTGGCGCATGCTGATACGCTCACTGAAATAAACAGAGATCATTGAGTCCTCTTCGTCTTTTATGAATAAAAGTAAATGGGAAAAATCTACAAAGAATAAAGATCACCCAGAATATTTAATCCACAGAATGCATGTCTGCTGCATGCATTAATTTGACTCAAACACACTGGACCAGTCCTCTGCTGGCACAGTTGACTGCACTAGCTGGAAAATTTCTCTGCCCTGTACATACAAGCCCCCCCAGCTTTAGAGAGTGAAGCTGGGAACCAAGCTCTCTATTTGTTTGACCACAGATCACACCAGAGTCTTTCCCCAAAATTACAGGCAGGATCTGAGCTGCTGAGGCAAGCAGCATTTCATTTTCATTTAAATTCTGCTTCAAAGTTCAGAAGCACTCATGGGTTTCTTACTCCCTAAAGCTCGGCATTTCCAGAAGTGCTTAATACTTCTACTTGCTGCATCTTTTGCCTATTTTTTGTCTGAGCCATACAGCCCCATCAACCTGCCTTCCCTCCTCCTTGTGAAGTTGATTATGACATTCCAGTACTTAGTCAGCTCAGCCAGGAAATCCACTCTCATCAGAAATTATCATGACCACAAGAGAGTGCTTTTGAGTTAAATAACAATCTTCCACCAGAGGCAGAGAATGTCTTTCCTAAGACAGTCCTATCTTCCTATATGTGAAGGCAGAGCAGTTAAATACATCCGCCTCACAGTTAAATCAGCCTTTAATTCAAAGCCAATGGAGAATTCTGTTTGCTTAGCTGCAGCTCTTACAGCAAAATAGTTCTTAAGCTTCCTGAATTCTCCCACAGGGAAAGTTATTTACGAAAGTTGAGATACATATACCAAACCCAAGATGTTAATGTGCTCATGTTTAAAGCATCAGGTTACAGTCTCTCTTTCTCCCGGAATCTCAAAGAGAGGAGGCAGATCTTGGGAAGCACTGTCCTACAGAAGGATAAGTGACTGTGAGCCTAGGGGCTGGACATAAAAGGTGGCTGAAAATCTGAATATGGACTCTTGTCTCTCAGGATTGCTACATCTCTCTAAGCTTCAGCAGTGCTGGCAGACCTGACATCGCCAGCCTGTACAGAGGATACAACAGGCATTTCTTGAAGGTGTCCAGCACTACCCAGCAATCAGCAGCTCCACATACTGACCCTGTTCTGGACCCGTCTCTGGCCAAATCAGGGTGGTCCAACATGCATCTTGAACCGAATGAGGCTGAACAACTCATCCTCTGTACACTCTTCTGATCTACTTACTCTTTGCTGTAGTCTTTGTGTGTCAGAACAATGCAATATTGCTCACATTGCTCATGTTTAGCTGGCTGAACATGAGTCAGCAGTGTGCCCAGGTGGCCAAGAAGGCCAACGGCATCCTGGCTTGTATCAGGAACAGAGTGGCCAGCAGGAGAAGGGAGGTGATCGTGCCCCTGTACTCGGCACTGGTGAGGCCGCACCTCGAGTACCGTATGCAGTTTTGGGCACCTCACTACTAGAAAGACATGGAGTTGCTGGAGCATGCCCAAAAAAGGGCAACGAAGCTGGTGGAGGGTCTAGAGCAGAAGTCCTATGAGAAGCGGCTGAAGGAGCTAGGGTCATTTAGTCTGGAGAAGAGGAGGCTGAGGGGAGACCTTATTGCCCTCTACCGCTACCTGAAAGGAGGTTGTAGTGAGGTAGGTGTTGGTCTCTTCTCCCAAGTAACTAGTGATATGACGAGAGGAGATGGCCTCAAGTTGCATCAGCAGAGGTTTAGATTGGATATTAGCAAAAATTTCTTTACTAAAAGAGTGGTCAAGCATTGGAAAAGGCTGCCCAGGGAAGTGGTGGAATCACGACCTCTGGAGGTGTTCAAAAAACGTGTAGATATGGCACTTCAGGACATGGTTTAGCAGGCATAGTGGTGATGGGCTGACGGTCTAGATGATCTTAAGAGGTCTTTTCCAACCTTAATGATTCTATGGTTCAGTGAAGCGACTGAACTACTAAGAGAACGCATAATCCAACTAAAAATGGCAGTTAATACCTTTCTGGGTGATTATCTGCCACCAAAGTTCTACTGGTCTTTGAAAGCTGGTGCACAGTTTCAGCATAGTCTTCTACAGCTTGTTCCAAAATCTGATGTTTCTTCAGCATGGAGACTGCACTCTGTTCATCCTGTAATGGTGACAGAAAATGACAGTCAAGTCCCCCACTCCAGAGAAAGACGCTACACAGCAAGTTCAGCTTGGTGTGCGAGCAAAAAGTCATAGCCAGAAAGATTTATAAAGAACTGGTCCCAAGCACAGCTTGAAGACTAGCTGTTCTGACAATGGTATATTAATAGTTGAGTTCACAGCAAATGGTACCCATAAAAAGCAACATAACAAGTGAAAGTGAATGTAAAGCCCTCTGGGATGCAGAACAAAATCACATCAGCTGTGCATCGAGCATGTTGAATTTCCTCTTCTACGAAGCTCTTGGTGTGTTTACACAATACTTGTGATAGTGCAGGGCTCACAAAAATGGAACAGTTTTAGGCATGTCACTTCACCAGCTTTTCAATGACAGCCTGGGTCAAAGAAAAGAAATCCTAAGGAGCCCATGCCAAAGGATTCTCCACCAAAGTGCCTGGAGAAATTCTGATCAAAACTTTCTATGCATTGTTATGATTAAGAAAAACAATCCCCAACTCTCAGTGTTAACTGTCATTCTCAATAAGCCTTTTTATTAAAATATTTTTGTGATGTACTATTCACATTAATATTCCTTGTTATTTGCATTGCTTAGATATAAAAAAGAAAACAAATCCTTTTTAACTGAAGACTGAACTCTGGAATGTGTTACGCTGATATGAAGCTTGAATTTTTATTTTGTCAGGGAAATGAACGCAGTACATTTATGTAAATATCAAATCAGATAAAGCATTCTGACATCTCCTTGAAAAATAGAAGTTCACCTACTCTTTAGTATGGTCTGATGCTGTTCTGATTTCACGTCACTGGGAATAAAAGCTGATGACTAACGACATAAACTGAGTGACCATCAGACCCTGTTTCACAGACGGATGCCGCATGCTATTTCCAGTGATTCAAAACTAATAGAAAACTTGAGCTAATGGGACTGTACTGGTAACTCTGACCTTACAGCAAAGGAAGGCACACAGTCATCGTCTGCAGTCTGAGGATGCTTCATTGACTCAGTACAGCAAAGCCTATCCTCCACACTATCAGAGATCTCATAACAGATAGAAGAGATGATCACTTGAGGTTTCAGAAGGGAATTAAATTTGTTTATGTTACCATTATATTAGTGACATATTAAATTATGTCACCTTCCCCCCTCTAGCTAAGCAATTAAAACCAAACTAGGGTCGCTGTGAAGCTGCTCACCTTGGCTTTCTCTTCTGACATCATGTAGAGCTCCTGCTCGCTCATCCAGGCCTCAGCCTCGGCAGCATCAAAGTAATACTGCTGTGCTCTGTGAGACTCCTCTAGGCGCTTGTGGCGTTTCTCTGTCTCCTCGATTAGGAGGTTCCACAGCTGCTGCAAGTCTGCAAGTCTCTGCTGAATTGCTTCAGCATTAGGGCTACTGTCTGTGATAATGTTTTGACTCCTCTCAAAAATGTCATCGATACGAGGCTGATGTCCCTGGATTTCTTTCTGAAGGGTCTACACGGGAGAAAAGCAGACAGATGAAACGCTGCACCAAATAAAAAAGAAATGCCAGTCAGGGGTCTTAACTCTAGAGGGGCAACAAAAGACATGCCAGCAGCTCATGTGGACAAACTGGGGCTGTGCCCTCCCCGAGTGTCCTGGAACATGTCACACACCGCCCCACACACTGCCCCCAGCATAACACATCACCACTGAAGCACCCATCATTTTACTCCAAGCCTTTCCTTCCTGAATTAGTCAGCACTAAGGAGAAATACCACTAATGGAGCTTTAACAGCACCTACTCACCTGATTTTTCTTTATGAGTAGCTGCACAGTCTGGAGGTTGTGTCCGTGATCAGTAGATGTAGCTATAGGCATCCTCTCTCCAACCCACAACTGAAAGCAAGAGAAGAAGAGCACGTTTGATTTCATGCAACCCCAGACACAGCTAGAGCAGCAGAGGGAGGCTGGTGCACACATGATGCAAAAAGCAGCACTACTCAAACATGCTATTGAGAGACAGGATTAAAAGGTTTGTTCCTGCAACGCGTGTGATATTTTCCTAGTGCTTGGGGAATAGGATTTCTTTTGTACTCACAATTTCATCTTCCACATCTCGGTTGAACTGGTGGATCTCTTTGGAGGCCAGCAGGTTTGCCTTTCTTTCATTCAAAGGTTCCAACAACTCCAAAAATTTCTTTTCTACAGTAAGGCGTTTGCCATCTACTTCATCTGTACTCTTCCCTTCTTGACTTAAAGCCCGTGCCTGGCTTTGCAGCTCCTCTATCTCCTTCTTACGAACATCCATTTGATTCTCTAGCATCTAAACAGAAACATAGCAAAAAGGTCTTGTAAACAGGGGTAAAAGGAGTTTATATGACTAGGGTGCATCAACAGCTTCATAAGAAGGAAGAACAGATGCTGGTCAGTAAGGATTTACTGCATTAATAATTATTGTACCATTCATATTGCAAGGAACAAGGCCTAAACACAGATTCACAACTGTGGCCACCCAGTGATATCCCTCAGTTACATCTGCATGTGCAAACAGTGAATTTGGTCAAC
>Ga0065711_1037116_pt1 | contig 20179 bp, 16 predicted proteins | sample Hoacrofraction12_FD_59098 | JGI IMG/M metagenome (GOLD analysis project Ga0065711, IMG submission 59098) | Hoatzin crop microbial communities from Cojedes, Venezuela - Epithelial fraction 12 v2 (version 2) | ecosystem: Host-associated > Birds > Digestive system > Esophagus > Crop | place... | reverse complement strand
CTGGATGCGGTCCTGTGCAGCCTGCTGTAGGTGACCCTGCTTCGGCAGGGGGGTTGGACTAGATGACCCACAGGGGTGCCTTCCAACCCCGACCATTCTGTGATTCTGTGATTCTGTGATTCTGTAGTGGAGGCCCTGTCCCTGGAAACATTCAAGACCAGGTTGGACAGGGCTCTCAGCAACCTGATCTAGTTGGAGATATCCCTGCTTGCTGCAGAGGTGTTGGGCTAGATGACCTCTAAAGGTCCCTTCCAACCCAAAGCATTCTATGATTCTATAATCCCGCCACATCCCCCCACGCCACCTCCCCCTGTCCCCTGCAGCCTCCTGTCTCTGTGCTCAGCCCGGGCCCCAGCAGCTCCGACCTTCAGCAGAGCTGGCCTCAGCTCTGGGTGTAACATCTCACGGGCACAGAGTTCACGCTGGCTGCAGCGGCGAGCGACCACGTCCCCAGCACTGGGACGGTGCTGCCCGCAGGCGCAGGTCTCTTCAGGGATCCCTCTGCAGGGGTACCCCCTCGCCCCCGCTGCCACCAGGCTTGTGGCACCGCTTTGCTGCATTCGTTCTGGGTCACGTCAGTGCTTCTGGTGCTGGCAGCTCTTGGTTGGTGTTAGTGGTGCCCAGGTAAGGCTGCACTGGTAACCACAGCTGGTGTTGGCTGGTGTTTCCTCCCTCTGATTGATCTGGATTACGTCAAAGTCAGGTTCACCAGCAAGCCTGGGGCCGTCGTTCCTCCTCCTTGCTTGGACATCAGTCACCGGCTTCCAGTTCTTCTGTGTTCATGCAGCTCTCTGATCCTAAGCCTGTGTCTGGACCTTGCCCAGGCTTTGCCAGACAGCCCTAAGCAGTGGTGGCTCCTCCACCCTCAGCCAGGACACACACCTTACCTGCCGTGTTACCGAACCTTCAGCCTCCTGCCCTGTTGGGGACCCTCAGGAAGCGCAGCTGCAATGACAAGCACACTAGCTGGAGCCATTCCCCACTTTGCTTCCTTCCTTGCCCCCCACATTATCTCATGCCTCCACATTTCAAGCCAGCAGCCCCTTTGCACTGTCCCTGATACTCCATACGCGTAAGGAGAGCAAACTCAGAGTCACCAACTTACACCAACAGGACCGTGAGGGATCCTAGAGGTCACCTTCCCCACCCCCTGCCCGCAGGTGGGAGCAGTCCTACCTCTGTGCCATCTTGCTGTCCTCTTCAATTCGTGTCTTAAGCCTTTCTCTGGCTCTGTGCCTTAAAACACTGGGCAAAGGTAAGCCCCAGGGTGTGGAGATCACCGACTGCCGCTCCACGCAAGGCGGGCTGCTCGCGCTTCCCCGGCTGCCTGGCCGGATCTGCCCGGTGCCCCTGCCTTTAACTGCGTTGCCGACGCTTGGGCTGGATTTAGCTTTTTGGTCTGTTTGTATGCAGCCTTGAACTTGGGAGGCCTGAATCATGAAAGTAGCGTGTCAGAACTATAAAAATACCAGGAGCATACCATTTAATAATAGAAAGAGTTCCTTTAAGCCCTCTTAGATTTGGCATCTCTCAGCTTCCCACCCACATAAGCAAGGATAATGTGAAGTTTTGCTTCTAAGCTTAGCTGTATCGCTGTGATTTGTCAAGCCTTTGGTGACTGATGTATGGTTTGCCAGGAGCCCAGGAGAGCGAACTGAGGGCCTTTGTGCTGTGGTGTTCCTTGAGCAATCTGTCCCTGCCCCTCCTTATCAAGGATGGAAACTGGCTGAGACGTGCTTGAAATTATGCTGCAACCCAAAGCTTGAAATTTGGGGCTCACAGCCTGCCTGTGTTTCTAGGAGGATGAAAGAGAGGAGGCCTTTTCACTGCTGACCTCTGCATCTAGCAGTAAGAAACAATTTTTTTCTCAGTCTAGACAAACAATGAATGGCTCATAGATGTGTGCTTTTTTTGTCAGCCAAGCCTTGTGCTGTTCCCCGGGTTTGTCAGGCAGCACAGCAGGCAGGAGATTTCCTCCTGACGATTTTTTTTTTGCAGGGAGAACCTCTTTTTTCCAACTGAGCATCTGCAATAACCAATGGCCACATCCTGGCTTCTGCCAGCCTCACTGACCCTTGTGAGATCTGTACGAGTCGTCCTCCAAGGACTGCAGGGCAGCAATGCCTGCAGCAACTGCACTTTCAAAGAAGTCCTTTTTCCTGGCACAGCTGTCAGCTGCCGGAGAAGGCACCCAACCCAGTCTGAGGAGAGCCATGTTTTGTAAATATTGTCACTGTTTCTGTAGTGTTCATATCTGAGACTGTCTTATATGAGTGTGCATGCCTCAAATGAACACTGCAGGCCACCGAAAAAGTCACCTACAAATTAATCTGGCTCACTCCAGGATTCTGGAAAAAGGAACCAGGGTGATCAGTAGATATCCTGTGGCCTCCCCATCAATGCACACGGCCCCTGTAGCATCCTCGCTGGGAGCAGCTCCCCTCCCCAAGGGACTCAGTCAGTGGCAGAGCTACAAATGTAAAGGTGGACAACTGCCATGGGGCCCCGGGCAAGAAACGCTGAGAAACTGGGTGACGCAGATGGGGAAAGGTGGGCAAAAGGGCTGACAGCTGCTGATCAGGGTCGCCTGATTTATTCCTGGTAGCACAGCCCGTGCCAGTCCCGTTACCCCATTGCCTCAGGACCGACAGAAAGAGCCCGCTGTCAGTCCAAGAGCAAGTGAGTGTGTTTCAGGAGCAAGTCTGTTGTCTTAATTGCTTGTCCTACTTTGGAGATTATGGGATGGCTCTAAGCAGCCTGGAGGAAATAAGGTCCACGCTGGGGCAGTGTCTGGGCTCTCCTGATTAGCGCTGAGGACTGCCTTCGAGCACTGGGTGGGAAGGGCAGCTCGAAGCTTCCAGCTGTGCGCCCCACTCCTACAGCTGGATCCCCTGCGCTGCCACCAGCAGATGCAGCAGCCTGGTCTACAGTTACCTATAAGTTTTATTTGTTTTAAAACCCCAACAGTTTCTTAACAAAGCATCATTTCATTCAGCACAGATGTGCAGCTACCTCTGGGCTGGCAGATGGACAGGACTTTACGAGAAGGCAGCAAACCAGTGGGGCAGGGTAAGGCAGTAAATACAGAATAAACCCCACCACTCCTGACGCCGCGTGGCAGCTCCAGGCGATCCTCCATGAGAATAAATGGCTGAGCCCATCCTAGCCCAAGATGAAGTATCAGGTCGCTGCCTGCTGCTGGGCCAGCAGAGAGGAGGAGGGAGGGTCCCAGCGACTGCCTCCCCAGCCCTGCTCCTGCTGCCTCCTTCCCAAGAGCCCCCGGAGCACAGCTCCTCTAAAAGCAGTGGGATTTTACATGGTTACGGCACGAAGAAACATCGCCTCATTTTAAAGGCGACTCCTTTAGTTCTCTTCAGCTGCTTATGCTGAATGCAACTTTTAAATGTCTTATAATACACATGACAAGTAGTCTTGTATCACTGTTTTCTACTTAACAAGTTAATAACGTGCCAACCCAAATCCTTCAGTTACTAACGCTACCGGTGGGACTCATTAACCAACGTGAACACATATTTAAGGGAATACTGATATTCACAATGTACATTTTTATATTTGTGTTGTCATTCTTGAAACCACAGCTCAGTTCATGTACTCAGTTGAAACATTTGTTTTGCAGAGGTTTTCTCTCTCCCTTTTCCTCTAAACACATACACCATTGCTGGGGTTTCATTCTGGTGAATGATATTAATGACAGCTTATCATCATGGAAAGCTATTCCTAGCTGTCAATTAAAGGGTGTTTTGAAAGAAAGCGGCTCATTCAACCCCGGTGGGAGCAAGTGCGTCTCATTGTTTGACAGTGACCCCCTTGATGAATTTGGGAGCAGCAGCAACAGCAGCTCTGTGGGGCCCGGAGGTTTGCAGATGCGGCACAGGGCTGTAGAGTGATAAGGACAGGAGATTTTGAAGGTGCTGATGTCCCTTGCAAAGGAAAGGCAAAAGAAGATTTCAGAGCCTAAAGACAATTCACACACAGGAGTATAGGTCAGGAAAGGAGTCCCAGGGATACTGAGCCATTCTCCTACATCCTGTAATGTAATTTCCCATCCAGCATCCCAGTAAATTTATCAACCTCCATCTTCAAATAGGTTTGTTTACTTGCCTATGCTAATCCAAGTGGAAGGTTTCTTCAGGTCTTCTCTTCCTGATAGATGAGAAACTTCCTCTAATTCCCAGATAAAATGTATTCATAGCTAGTTTACACTAATTTACTCTAGCAAAGTGGTCCTTTGCTTTAACCAGGGGTTTTTTTCCTCCCTTGGTGTATCTATAGGCAGCTCTCAGATCCCGGTCATCTTTGTCATCTTTGTTTTGCTGAGCTAAACAAACCATTTTATTCTTGTGTCTCCTCACCACCTTGGCTTTCCGTTTCCACATCGTCTTAGCAGACCTCCTCTGCACCTGCCCCTGATTCAATTACATTTTCTTGAGCATGAGTGCCCAGACTGGTACGTGGTATTCCTGAGCTGGGCTCCAAGGCCTCATGCAATATTTGTCACTTGACCCTATAAATATCACTCATATAAACATGCTTGATTTCTATATTTCCCCCCTCAACAGGGTGGTCTACTCTCAGGGCTTTTTTGTTCCTTTTATTTTCCTAAGCACTCCTTGCACAGTAATAAAAATGTACAGACTCAGTGGGGATCTGTTTTAACTTCAAATGTGCTGATTCAGTTCAAAAACCATTAATTCAGCTGGAATCAGGGCCATAGGGTGGAAATCCTTTTCCAGTTAAAACAGAGGTGAGAGGGACAGCCTTTGGCAGGCTAGGAAATACAGTGCATTAGAAAAACATAGCAGGACATCAGCAAGTGGCTCTTGATTGGGCTATGTTACCAGGGGATCAAGGAGTCTTGGACATTTCAGATCAGGATGGGATGTCTCTGTAGGAGATCTGCTGTAGCTTGGATTTGGGCAAAGGTCTGGGGTTTGATGCCTGGGAGCATTATATTTCTGAAGCCTGTGCTTGGCTGGCTTGGACATGATGGTCTCTGCCGGACCTCATGTTGACTGAACATGCAAGGCGCTGTACAAAGCTGGCCAGACAGGTTGATCCCATCTCCAAAAAAAATCCCCCGCTATTCAAGAGCAGGAGAGGATGCAAAGCAAACACAAGCAGAACTGTGTAGTTTGGGCTGCCCACCACCGTGGTTCCACTCTGCATGGGGCCGGGGCGACCACCCCAGGCACACGGCGCTTGGCACTGAATGTGAAACTGCCACAAACGGTCGTGCTTCAGAAAGCAGAAGCATACCTGGGTAGATGGCTTGGGTAAGGAGGGAGGCTGAAAAGTGCCCAGAGAATCCATCTTTTGCCCTTACCCCCACCGTTGTATGTGGGATAAACAGAAAAACTACCTACATGTGTCAGGAAGGCATCAGCACCAAAGCACAAAATAAAATGACCCCTCAGCAGAGCATTTCCACAAGACATTTGACTGAAGGAAAACGAAGGCTGAACATCAGAAGAAATTTCCCGAGGCTACGATGCATTCAATTGTGGGATCACCCCCCGAGAGAAGTGGTGGGAACCATGAAACCAGCCACTTACAGCGCTGTGAAACGTCCCGTCAGTGCCAACCCGATTCTGGTTCAAGGGAGCCGTAATGAATCATCTACCATGCCTTTTCCAACTCTCGCTCCTAAAAATCAGACCCAAGAAGTACAAAGAAAGAAGGACAAACAGTGATGTCAATTTGCCAGAGAAATAGAACCTTTTTTACATTATTGTGTGCTATAAAACCCTTGTGCTTGCACTGTATACTTAATCTTGATATTCCAATGCCATCCACAAAAAAATTCAGGCTTAACCCTCACAGTTTATATTGTCACTATAAATGCTGGTAAAAAAATATTGTACAGTTGGGTGCAGTTTATTCTTTATATTTTAATGGCTATAGCAAAACTCCATTGCTAACTAGTAAAAAAAAAAATTAAAAAAATAGAAAGTTCAATGTGTTTTACAGCTATGTCGTCATGGGAAAGTTGTATTTCAAAGTGAGGGCATCAACAGCAGTGAAATTGGACATTTTTAAACATTTTAAACATTTTTAATGGGACATTAAAAAAAAACACTTCACCAAAATCTCTTTGCCAGTATTTTAGCTAATAGGGTTGCAGTGTATAAAGAAAGGGTTCTGACGCCTGCACAGGCCACCCAATACTGAGCCGCTGCTCAAGTGTCTTGAACTCTAAGTGTAAATGGAAAAAACATCTAAAATTAAGCGTTTCTCCTGGAGGAACAAATTGCTGATAAAGCAAATCTTCCCATAGGACAAGCACACCTGCTGGAAGGTAGAGACACATTTTTATGTGTGGGATTTTAACTCGAGATAAAATACTTTTCACGGGCAGTCATATGGAAGACAGCTGGCCAAAAATAATAATAAAGGAATTTGTGTCCCTTGGGAAATTCTGAGGTTTCAAAAAAATATGATTTTTGACCTAAGCTGGGACAAAAAGTTTAGTGCTCTGTTTTTTTTTGTTTAATGACATATTCCCAAATAAAAATAGTGTATTTCTTTTCACTTTCCCACTTTGACATTTGTTTTCTTTTATTATTATATAATTCTAGAAGTCCAAACCATCCATTACACCATGCTGTTACGTTTCCTTATACCGTATATTACACTGACAGGCATAATCTCCACCCTTTTTTAAGATCCCTATTAAACCAGCAAAGTTTCTTCACGAAACTGAATATCAGTAACGACAAGGATCCCTGCCCCAAGCTGGGGGGATGATGGCTTTCAGACTACTATTTTTCAAATGTTATTTTAAAAGATGGGCATAAGAGACCAGAGCAGCCGGGAAGAAGAGAAGCACCCAGCGCAATCCAAACAAGCACAAGGAATGTGGTTGTTGAAAAAACCTGAACTAGCTCTGGGGCTGCTGGCTGGCAGGAAAGTGGCCTGGCAGAAGCCCATCGTCACTGGTGGTTCGGTTCTTGCTGTGGGCAGGGAAGCGAAACTTCGCAAAGGAAAAATTTTGTACCCAGAGAGCGCCTGGCTCCCCCCCAGCTCAGGAGACCCCGTGTCTTCGGCCAAGCGCTTGGTCCAAAAGGGGTATAAATGTATCACACAGGAGTAAACCAATACTGTCAGAAGGAGATGAAAAAAAGCCATACAAACATTTTGGCTAATTTCTCAGCAAAAGCTTGGATAATGTTGATACATCCCAGGAAAGGTTTCCAGTTACTGAGTTCAGCATTTTCTGATAGAGAACTGGTCTGCTGGAAAAAAACTGACCTGCTCTACCATGAAATCTCTTATGTTCATTTTTTGTTTGGACTCAGCCGTGATGTTCAGCACTATACAAAACTTCCTGGAACCAAATATCCTCTAAACTGCCCCACAGAAACGAAATAATTGCCTGGCTAGCAGTTGCCACTGCTGCTCCAAATGTCCAGAGGCCAGGTCTCCAGGGTATTTCCTAAATTCCTGGCCAAAATGTTTCCTTTTGTCAGACTTAAGGTCTCACCTCTCTGCAGAAGCACGCACTTCCAAAGGACAGCTAAATTCACCAGGAGGGAGGGGCATGAGTGCTTACTCCCTGGTGTAAGGGGCTGAGAGTCAGACCCTTGCTCTCACACACCTGCTGTCTGCATTGCTTTAATTTCCTCATCGTCTCCCCTTCTGTTTATTCTATTTTCTGCCTCTCTGTCTTTCCTCTCCAGTGTTTGGAGACCGTCTTTCCTTTGCCAGCCTCTGTCTTCCTCCTATCGTTTCCCACAGCTCACTCCTTCCTTCCTTCCTTCCTTTCTTTCTTCTTTCCTTCCTTCTCAGCTCTCTCCCTGGATTTTCTATTCTCTCTTCCCTCCTCCCTCTCTTCCACCAGGACTTCCCCTTCTGCCACCAGAGGCACCTGCTCTGCCAGGGGTAGGGAGAGAAGGACATGCCGTGTCCAGAGGAGCCTTAGACACACACATCCCTCTTGCCTGGGGACAAGCTGCAGCTCCTGCATCTCCTGCTGCTTTCAGTCCACAGATACCAGCCGTGTGGGTTGCCAAATGGGGATGGGAACACGTAAGGGGTCCTGGGAGACAGCAGAGAGGGGTCCAAAGGCTGGAAACCTTGGCCTCTGTGTTGGCAAGTGTCCTCTGAAACCCAAGAGAAAGAGCCTGTGAGAGCAAGCATTGCGTCCTCACCCAGACCTCCTCCTTTGTTCCAGCCCTGAGGCAGCAGAGCTTTGAAATGTCAAAATTCCCTTTCCCGCCCAAATATTCTCACTTGTGTTGGCTGCCATCAAAACACACAGCTGAGACTACTGCAATTCATCACACCTGTGGCCCACGTTGGAGGTAAAAGGCAGCTCCTCCAGCTGAAGAGGCCACTGTAGTAATGTGCTACCTTATCTCTAGTGCCACTGACTTCCGTCTATTTAATTTTCCTTTTGATTTTAATGTAGATTTATTGAAAACAACAGTTATCAAAACAAACTGCAGTGGCAAATTGGTGTTTGTCTGTAGCTGTACAAGCACCTATAAAGCTGCCAACATATGAAATAAATGGTGCTATATGGGAGGTCAGTTATTGCAATAGAAGTTCCCCAGGGATTTGAGCTGGGCAGTTTAATATTTTTCTTATTACCCTCTTTTCTTTTCTACTATTTATGCCTCACTGTTTAAATTTAAAACATAGAGCCATCTGCCAAGACAAGCCTCTCTGATAAAATCATCTCTGGTAAACCTTTTCATGAGTGGGCTTCCCTCAGAGTACTGGCAAATGCTTATGTGTCCCGTTCAAAAGGCAGGCAAGCAGGTACAGGGAGGCCAAGCTTTTTTCCCGAAAGGCTTCACCGCCTAGGCCAGCTCTTTTTTTTCCCCCCGCCTTTGAAAGGGTTTGTCCTTACATCACGCCCCTTGAAAAAAACCCAGTGATTAAAACCCCTGCTTCTTGCCACGCTGTTTAACCTCCATTCAAATCCTGTGGCAGTATCCCACCTTACTCCAAATGTAGCTGGTATCTATGGTCTCCTCCCTACACACAATGCTAAAAAAATCAAATGCAATCATAGTCTAAACCCGTTCATCAGAAGAGATAAAAGGGTTTCTGTACCGATCTCCACATCAGGAGAACACAAATCAAATAACATAACTGTCAAATGAGGAGACGAGGTGTTTAAGTGCCTATAGAAATAGGAACTCTAATTACGGAAACATCTATAATGTAACTAATATTATTTACATTAGAGCAATGCTAATCCAGACGAGGGTTAATGTCCCTGCTCCTAAAACATTACAGTTTAAATAGTCAAGAGACAGCGAGAGGATGGAGGGCAGCATCAGCATGCTCATTCCTGCTCAAAGATGAGGGATGGAGGGAAACTCCTCACGACAGAAGAGGAGAGGGTGAAAGCGAGCCAAAACACGAGCCATAAGGAAGATGGGTTTAGATGCAGCCAGAGAGAGCAAGCGACTTGCTCAGCCTCACACAAGCTGCCTGGAGGGGTGGTGGAAAATGAATAGAAACTGCAGATGGCTTATAGGAGTCTCTTACTCACAAAAATGTTACTCGGCAGTGGGCAGCGCTTGGATCCCACTGAGTCACGGTCAGTTTTGCACTGCGCTCTGCAAACATCCAGTTCACTGGGAATGACCTCCTACTGCCACTTCTTAAAGCCGGGCTGGTGGGTTTTCAGACCAGGCTGCTCCAGGTGGGCCCGTGTCTCCATGTGAGAGGCACCAGCCATCATCTGGGGGCTCCAGGGAACAAGGTGTCTTGCTTTGGTTGACAGAGAAAGGCTTGAGATGATGAAGACCGAGCAAAGCCCTCTTGTCCTCCGGACTGATTCACTTCTCAGCCCATCAACATGCAGACAACCCACCCCATGCCCAGAATTGAACTTGCTGTCCTTAAAGTCTACAGCCTGGAGGACCTCACCCAGCCTTCCCAGGCCACAAGCCCCCTCTTCTTTCTAAGTCTGTACAAACTGGGGGCAAAACATTAATGCAAGTGTTTTGTCCTTTATCCACGGTGGTCTCCAGCTCTGGCAACTCTTTCCCAGCTTTGCAGAGTACTGATGAGAGGACGTATTCTCCTTCTCCTCAGTCCTGCCCCTTCCCACTCTCTTCTCAGTGCTAAAGCTCAACATTTGCAGCTGCCGGTCCTTCACAGACCACTCGAGGTCCTTCCTGTCTGGCAAAGCTACCTCAATACTAGCTGAGGTTGGAGATGGACTGTTTAGATCATTCTCCATTTGACGTGAGTTGCTGAAGTAGAGACAGAAAGAGCAAGTATGACCTTCTGTAGATAAAGCTATTGAAATACCAAATGTAGCTCTGATCTTTTCTGAAGGGATCTAAAACATTTCTCAGCCCCTTCAGAAACTTGCTCTAAAGAACAACAGTACCACACACCTAAAATGAAGTTAAAATCTTCTGTATTTGGAGGGAAAGGATCCACACAGTTTGGCACAGAACCCAGCAGATTTTCCAAGGCTCCAGTATCAATTCAGTACAAAAGGGAAAGCCAGCAGACAAGAAGCAAAGCATTAACAAGTCTGAATGACACGTGCAGCCAAATTGTCTGCTTCACTGACAATTGATGCCATCCCCATTACTGGGAAAATATTGTAAGCATGCTTCCGTAGCGCTCGGCAGCTTATTGCTACAGATAGCCAGTGTTTCTTGTCATGGCTTACGGCTTTTGTGAGCTGGTGTAAAATGGCTTGCTGTTCCCATGCCCAAGTTTACCGGTGGAGGCAGCTGATGCACAGCCAGAGCGTGCCTCTCCAAGCATCTTGTATGCTTTGGGATTCTGCAAAGTAGCAACTGTATTATGAATACTACTCTGGCACAGCTAAAGAGACAGTTTTCACTAGAAAAGCTCACTGTTAAGTCCCACTGTTGAGGGTCAAAAACAAAACCGTGGGGAGCGAGTCCTGCAAACAAGATCTTCTGAACTTGTGCAGGGAGTGCGCAAGGATCTCTGCAGATGCTCCTCTGAATGGGACCGCTGGGGAGCTCACGGCTGAGGTATTTATGTTAGGCAATTTATTCTCACCATCTCAGCAGCACTGGCAGAAGAGCAAGTGGTATGGGGGGCAAGCCCAGGGGCAGGAGCCCCTGGGCAGTGGGAAGGTGGAGGTCAGCTCCCACGGCAGCCTTGCGGTGGGCAGTGGAGGGCTGAAGGACCTGATCCCAGCAGGCAGGGACCAAGGGTGATTCTTTCAAGTAAAGCTCTGCTACAAAAATGATTGAGAAACAGAGTGCTGGAGCACTCCCCTTGTTTACATCAATATTCCCTCTTCACTCTTGCTCTCCATTTCTTTTTCTTTCACTCCTGAAGCGGCTCATAAGGAAAGACAGGCAGTTTGCCTCTCCTGGCAGTGGAGATGTGACACAAGCGTGTGGTTTCACATCTCCACATCCCTCTTACATCTTCCAGCTACAGTCAAAAGTACCCTGTAAGGAAAACAGCTGTGGTGGGTAGGCAGAGCAGGGGATGTGGGGAGAGGAAGGAACAAGAAGAATTGGGGGCTGAGGCAGAGCATCACTGTGAATCACAGCAATTTCCTCTGATCCTGTTTTATCATTGGGGGTGGGAATGTAAAAGATGCAGAACCTGTGTGAACAAGGTCAAATTAAATCACATTTCCAGGCTGGGGAAATTACTTTTGCCTGCAGCAAGAGAGGTGCACAACACGAATGAAGGAGGGGAGGTTCATGCCACCAGGCATGCTGTATCCAGCTAATGCAAGACAGAGGGAATTTATAATTAGCCCATTGAAATATATCCCTGCAGGATTTCAGTGGAGGGGGGGGGTCACACCAACTGAGCATGTAAGAAAAGGACCAAGATCTGATTTCAAACCTACTGCTCGTACGGAAGACGGCTCATCCTTATCTCGATGGACATGCGTTTCTGTCTCATGAGATAACATTAGTCAACAGGGTCAACTACCCACACACTCTGAAGACATAAGAGAGAGACCCTGAACATCTCCAGGACAATTCAAACCTGACTCCACTTCAAGAACATCAATGGGAGCAAAACCCAGATGCTGCTGAAGCTCAAGATTTCCTACAAGAGCACACAAATTGTCAAGTCTATTTAATATTTCTTGGTCAAACCCTGCGAAGGGAGGGAGAACAATGCTCTGTGTAGGTGACTTGAAGGGCCGATGGAAGGACAGATGGAAAGCAGTCTCCTGAAAACCAGCCGAAGAACACAGGACTGGAAGAAGTGGCCTTTCACATACTTCGCATACCACAGGGAGAAATTAGTACAGACTCCCATGCAGCCTCACTAGCTGTGCATGGTGCATTGCAGGCACGTGGAATCGGTGCGTCTGCCTCAGCTAACCCACAGTCTCAGTGGTAACAAAGGAAAGCGGGTGAGATGGTGTGTGCAGGTGATGGCCTTCAACTCTGAAGTGCCTGAGTTGGGGTGTTGTCGTTGAATTTTTGAATCCTGAGTACCCCTCATTCCCTTCAATTTTGACTGGAGTTGAAAACACAGGAGTCTGGAGATAGATCAGAGCTGAAGCTCACCTAAGCCATGTCTTGCCCCTGCTGGGAGGGGCGCTGCCAGAAGGCGCAGCAGGCGGTCAGGGAACCTTGCAAGGGGAAACTGCACTGGCAGGACAAGCCATTCCCTGGGCCAGTTTCCTCTTCAAGCCAGCTACTGGTCCAACCTGTAGTGTCAGCATTTATGCCCCTTCCACAGTTTATTGGTTTTATTTGCTGTTAAAATTCAAGCTATTCTTGTTATCTGAATCGTTTAGTGAACTCCAGTAAATTCTGCCTTATTGATCCCTTGGGGGGGTGGAGGTCCACAGGAAAGCTGCAGGTGCAATGAGATGTTCCTCCAAGAATCGAGGCAGGCATCGGGAAGGTTGTGAGATGTGGGGCACTGGGACTGGCTGATGGGATATGCGGCATTGGGACTGGATGGCAGAAAAAGCTACCTAAAGATAAAGCTGGGCCAAGATAAAGAAATTTTGAGTGTATCAGTTTCCGAAGAGGCTCGTGTCTGACAGAAAGCTAGCTTGTTGCATGTATTTGCCTGCTTTAAATAATTTACTGCTAGAGTAATGTGAGCTGGATTAAAGGACAACAGAGGGGCAAGAAAAAGGAATGGGGAATGCAGGTGAGAAGTGACTCGTGAAAAAGACTGGTAGAAAGAAGGCATGTGTTTCTTGGAGGAAGATGGGTAATTTCCCAGGAGGGAAACGATGAGAACTAGGCACCAAGTCCTGGGAATCAGCAGCAGGAGCCTATCTCAGTATGAAACCAAAAATTTTCCAAAGTTGTGAGAAGAGATTGTGAAAATGGTCCCTGAAGCCAGGTTTGGTGACTGAGCTAAGGAAGAGATGGAGCTCAGGAGCACATCACCCTCTCAGAAAGGGAAGGGAGGATCCCGAGAAGGACTGAGGCTCAGTTGGGTCCGCAGCAGCACCCTCCCTCCTGTGAGTACCCCGACGGGCACGTCAGAGCCCGAAATCTCTGCCGGGGCACCAGATGTGCTGGGGCAGAGCAGAAGGTGGGCTAGGCAGGCTGCTGGGCGCTCACGTGCAGCACGGTAGCTATAGGGATGGGCTTCTCTTGTGCCGTAACTCTGCTGGAGCCACGCTGCTCTGGGACCGGGTTCTGCACGGGAGTCCCTGGCCTGACCCAAATCCCCAGGGAGGGACCACTGAGGCAGAAATTCTCCCTCCCCTGCCCTGCTGCAGGAGGGGTTTGCTTCGCTTGAGAGGAGGTTTTGCACAGAGTCTTCTGCAAAGGGCAGGGGGAATGGAGAGGGCGAAAGATGTTTCACTCCGCTCTCATCTGAACAGAGGCTGGTTTGTTATTTCATCCTGTATTTTTCCCCCTTCAGATTTAACCTCCAACTCCTATTAAACAGACAGATCAGTCTAGGGGTAGAAAGTATTTATTTATTTGGTTATTATTATTTTTTCTAGGGAGGAATACCATCTGGTTGGCATGACAACGGTGCTGTGGGCCACCATAAACACTGGATCATTAGCATCAATGCATTGGGCTATTATGTAGGCTTGGCCATCAGCGCGGCTAAGGTGTGTGGGTTTATGGTGCAATCCCATTCGTATCGCGGCATGGGAATTATCAGAGCAGTCACAGTAGCGAGCACTACAGCTGATGCTGAGGTCCAGCCTTACGCAGGACTGCATCGGCATAAAGCATTTTCCTTTGAAAGCTGACAGGCACAAAGCATAGGCTTGTCTTAAGTCACCTACGGCGTGTGAGCTGGTTAATATCTAATGCAGTTCCTGGGCTGCACCGCAAACACGGTAATACTCTGAGCACTTTGAACTCCTAAACAGCATCCCTCTGTGTTACGTAGTACCATGAGAGAATGCACGTGTGTGTAAGGCACCAGTATGTTTTCTCCTAAGAACAGTCAGTTCCTGTTACTACAGATGTGCAGCATGCTCAGCATGGCTCTGAATTAGATCCTCAACCTGTATGTTCTTGGGAAAGAGCAACTCGCCTTTCTTTTTACTGTAAAGCCCCATTTCAGCTTATATAGCTGTAGCAGATATTAATAACAATCATGCTGCACTTGGCTGCTGCAAACTCTGACTGATGAGAGCAGCCCTAACTCACACAAGTTTCCAATTGATTTTATCTCATGTTGGGCTCTAACTAATCACACCAGAGAGCTGCCTTAAAAGCTCACTAGATCTGCCCTGCTCAGGTTTGCTTGCCTGGCATGAAGGAAAGGTGCAGGTCGTTTCCAGTTCCCCGCTGAGTTGGGGTACCCTGCTGAACTGGGAGCCCTGTATCTCAGGTAGATGCAGCCCCTTGCCCCTCCAGGCTTTGCCCCTGCACCAGGCTGTGCAGCCTGTTTGGGTCCTCAAAGCAAACCCAACACGCTCGCTGAGGTACAGTCGCAGCAAACACCGAGAAATAAATCAGAAGAGCAAAGCCTTGCTCATGCTGTGCACTTGCCATGGGCCAAAGCAGGAGCCACCACTCTGAGCTGCTTTCGGACATGGCTCCAGCTTCCCCCAGGGTCTGAGGCACAGTTCAATGGCTTTGCCTTAGTTTTACTTGATCCCATTAATGACAAAAATGACAAACACATATGCGTTGCCTTTATAGCTATTTCACGCTTTGACATGATCCCGGGCAAGTTACCTATGCTGTCAGCGTGATGGATGGTGCACAGAAGGGGGGTTGGACAGGTGTAGCTCTTGTCACAGAGAAATATTTTTCCACACCATTAGCCTGTGGAACTCATAGCAACAGGATATTGCACAGAGAGGGATCCAAAAAAGCCCTGAAGAAAGAGTGGGTGCTTGCACAGAAAACAAGTGTCCAGTGCTGTAGCAGCAAATGTTAGAAATAACTGATAGGAAAGGATCTTGCGTGCTGCACGTGCTTTAATCACACAACTTCGGCTGCTGAAGTTTTGGAGAGAAATTTTCTCGGGAGCAGAGTGTCCCAGAAGTGCCTCATTTAGAATCATTTAGGTTGGAAAAGATCTGTAAGATCATTGAGTCAAGTTTAGGGCTCTGGACATCTTATCCTAAGCATCTGGGTCGGGCCTCAGCTTTGGAAATGATGACATGGCTGATGTTCACTTGTGAGCAGTCTTCCTGAGGCGGTTGATACGGTTATTTGTCAGGTTCTGCCACCCAGTCTACAACCTCTTTTTTGGAGAAGGAATTTTCCAAGAGGAAGATCATTTAGGAAGTAGTATCTCAGGACACTGTTTTTTAACGAACCCCTAGAAGTCCTTTGCAAAAGCCTGGGCATGGTCTCCACTCTGCTGTGGAGACCTGGTGGTGAGCAAAGTAAAGCAGCATCTCACAGCATGTCCTGAGAAGCAGAACCAGGAGGTTCTCCTTGCTCTCCCACGTTACTCAGCAGGCTTTGGAAGAGGCTTAGGTGATGGTGACAATGAAAAAGGGACATGCGTATCTGTCAGCCATAGAAAAATTTTTCTAGGCTGAAGGAAATTTTCTCACTACTAGTCCTATGAGTCAACAAGTCATTTAAAGCACACTTTTCTCACCCTGAGAGGACTAGTCACTGAGAGTACGCCAGCTCTAAATTCCAAACTTCTGGCAGAGAGCGTAATTTCAGCCCTGCCTCTGCCAGGTTCTTCCTCTGCAAGAGAGAGAGGACTGGCAGAGAGCGGTCACAGATGGCTCAGAAGACAGAGAGATCCCATATTAACTCTCCTGGGCTGTGGGACAGTCCTTACACCAACCATTACAGTAAAGCCCAGATCAGCTGCTAAGACCAGAATAATGCTCTCACGCTCATAGGTCAAGCTTCATCTCAGATGTCCTTGCTAACGACATGGCTAACCGCAGAGGCTTCAAGCTCCTGTCCTCCTGGAATGCAGCCACCAGCTTACTGACGCCTAAACCAGGGCCGCAGCTCTGATAACCCCGGGGGACAAAAACGTTTGCACGGCATGGCCATTGGCAGGATTTCCCAGCATCTTCTCCCGGGAGGGGCCGAGCGGGCCTTCTCCCACCCGTGAGGGCAGGGTGGTGGTGGCACGCTGCTGGGACACGCTGGCTGTAGCCAGCAGAGGGCATGGACATGACGCAGGCCGGCCAGCCACCCACACCCCGCTGGAAGCCACAGCCGCCCTGAAGCCTAACCAGGACGAAAAGATTATTTTTGAATTAATTAATTAGTGAAGTCGCCTTTTTCCTCTCCTCCACCCATACTGCAGATGAAAGGATGCATGGGACAGCCTGGGTCTAGTGGAGGTGGCAGCACCAGTGGCTTGAGGACGCGGTCCCACACACACAGAATTTCGGCCCTTTCTCGGGGTCTCGCTTTTCGGGGGACCCACAGCGTCACAGCAGGGCGGTTCCCGACAAACGCAGTGCACCGTCACGGGATCCCAGTGTGCCGCTGGTACCCGTGGGGTACGGTTTTGCCCCATGCTTGCTGTAGTTGCTGCTACAATTTATCATATAAAGGACATAATGATGAGCGAGGGGGTCTCTCGTTTGAAGAGTTGTGCGTTGGTATTGTAAGAAACCAGCAGGTAAGAAACCAGTCAAGGACTGTTCGTGGTGGAATTTACATGCACACTTGACTTTATGTATTATTGGTAATCCTATTGAAATCTGTATGCATAAAGTTAAGTGCATCTAATCGACTCTGTAGGTTTGGGATTGTATATGTTAATTTAATTTAGACTTCAGTATTTAGAACAGCATTTGCAATGAGAAGGTACAGCACTGTGATAGACCGTAACAACCTCAAATTTTCTTTTAATATTAAGTGCAAAAAAAATAAAAGAAATTGAGGTGTCCCCAATTAGTCTTAGAAGTGAGCAGTACACACACTAAGTTAAATCAGATGTTCAAAGTTATTTCAGGGTCCAAATTATCAGCGTAGAATGTATTTCAGTGGAAATTTTTCCTATGGGCCTCTGTGCATATCACAGCTCCATAGTGGTGCAGGAGTCCATGTTTATGGATCCATTTTCAGGATCAAAACCCTCATTAGTAATACGGATTAATGGTAATTACAAATATAAATAACTTGAGTGTATCTTCTCATTTTCCTCTGAAGACATTGCTCACAGAAGCTAGCTAAATGCCAGACTTGTTCCCTGAATCCAAACTGTATTAAGTTCTTGTGTAACGGTGCAGTAACATAAAGTTAAATAAAGCTGCATAATTTTTTTTAGAGCCTCAAAACACAGAGCTTGCTTCTCAGCTCGCATAAATTGGACACCGGCACAGGATTCAGATCCTTTTTTCCGTACTAAGGAACTGAAAAAGTTAAAAAAAAAAAAAGCGCTTTTTGGCTAAGAACAAAAGAAAGAAGTTTAAATCTGAGGGATCATTGTTCACGAAGTTGTGAGTACTGAAAATACGGCTTTATGATAAGAGCACTTTTTTAACCAGAATTCCATAATTGCAACCGTGAAGCTGTAGCACAAGCTGGGCTCTGGCTGAATGTTTTCCCCAGGATCCCTGGGAGAGAAGGATTGGGTTTTAATGTGGCTTGCTGAAGTGTGTCAAAACTCTGGTGTTATTTAAAACATGGCTCATCTGTACAAACCTACAGAACATTTACCAAAGTCCTCAACTGCTTGGTCCTGTCGGCGTGGAGCACGCTGCAGGATGAGTGCCGTGGAAATGGGCGCGGGGCCGATCCGCTCAGTCTCCCCACACACATCAGCAGGACTCGTGTGATGGGGCACGTCTCCACGCACAGCCTGCGGGGCAGCTATCGCCGGAGAGGTGTGAGATAAGACCAACCCCCAAAAATCATTAACTTTGCTTTGTCGAGAGGTAACTGCAAGATGTTATTCACGAGCAGAATATATGCACAGTAAGGGTTGCTCTCAGTTGTGAGAGATCTTTACCTGGCATATCTAAATGGCAGATTTTACACAAAGCAGAAAAGGAGCTCAGGAACCCGAGCCCACATTTAGCACCGTGCCACGGCTGATCCGCGGCAGAAGGCAGCACTTACTGCCTGCCCTGCCAGCCACCCTGCTCCTGCGGTGTGCGGGAAAGCAGCGGTGCAGCCGCTGCCTCGAAGGGGAAGCGCGCTCTTTGCGTGGAGTGTCACCAGCCTCTGCGCGGCTGAGCTGCGGGTCAGGGCGGGGAACAGAGCTACCGACGGTTACGTAAAGAAAGTACACAAAGTACAGGTGCTTTCCTGGGTCGAGAAGCGTGAAATACCACGTCGTTTTATTTTGAAATTTAAGTGTGAAAATAAGAAACCCTTTCTTTTTTTTTTTTTTACTACACTTAATACAATTTCCAAAGATTTTACCCTTCATGAGGCACGCAAGCACTCTGGCTGCCTAAGACCTGTCTCTGAAGTATTGCAGAAAGGACGGGTGAGCTTCAGCCCAGCGGAGAAGCAAACTGTTAACGGTCTGCACCATGCACCCGGTTAAGGCCTGGGGCCATGTTTCTTACTGTGCCTGCAGACACTTTTGTACGGGTTGGAGGATTCAATGATCCCATGGAGCAACAGGCAAAACCAGCCCATATCCTTCAGTGATGAGCCACTGCTTACACAAAAGTTGGGTGACATAAACACATAATCCCTCTTACTCTCACACACCCCCATAGGATATAGCCCAAGCAGTTGATGATGCTGATGGAGAGGACCGCTTTTTTCAGTGTATGTCATATAGCACGGTCATATTTTGAGAAAGCCAGTGCAGAGTCAGATGAGGGCCACAAAATGCTGTGCATATTCTGCTCTTAAGAACAGCCTGAAATTATTTAGCAGCTGAAGGAAAAAATAAACCAGTTCCCTCCTGGGTGGAATAAATACGTCTCTCGGATCAATTCCTTCACAAGAAACAATGAGACAAGTGTTCCATCTGAGCCCCCATCTAAAACTGGCTCTTCCATTTCCTACGACCGGCAGCTTTTGCTCGGGACAATCCCGGGGCTGGCGGGGGAGCTGCCTGCGGCCGAGGCGGAGTGCGCGTGCGGGAGGGTTCGTGCAGAGCTGCAGCGTGCATCCAGGAAACATTAAAATAGCAATGTGCGTGCTGTGCATGCGTGCTGCAGTCGGAGAAACATCGGGAGCGTGAACTCCCTGGCCCGCTCCCTGGCTCTGCTGCGGCCGTCGAAGGCGAATTTGGGGGAGTTGTTAGATCTGCCCATCCCTGGGCACCCCTGAGAGTGGGGAGACGCGGCAGAGTGCGTGGAGGAAGGCTGCGTGCCCCTGAGCATCCCCAGGGCTGGAGGGGTACGGGGCTGCCCCGGGGGGGTGGGGGGGGACACGACACCCTTCAGCGTCCCGCTGCAATTGGGGAGCGAGCTGCGCGGTGGAAATCACGACGGGTGCCGGGATCTAACGGCGGAGGGGCTGGGGGGCAAGCGGCGCCCCTGGGAGGGGAGCAGCCCCCCGACCCCCCCGTTTGGGGGGGCCCTGCCTGGCTGCCGGCCGGCGGGTGGGCGCCGGGTCCTGGACTGCATTTCCCATACTGCCCGAGTGTCCTAATGTATGCAGTGCTCAGCCGGGCTCCGTGTGTGCGTGTGTGTGTGTGTGTGTGTGTGTGTGTGTGTGTGCGGGTGCGTGTGCGTGTGCAGACAGGAGTCCCTCGGAGAGTGGAGGCTCATTCACTGATGAGAGCCGGCACCGAGAGGCAGCACTGCTCCTTCCCCCGCACCCCCGCCGCCTCCCGCTCCGCTACATGCGAGCGGCAGGCGCGCTGCGGGGCCAGCACGCCCGGGACT
>Ga0065711_1037115_pt1 | contig 20179 bp, 9 predicted proteins | sample Hoacrofraction12_FD_59098 | JGI IMG/M metagenome (GOLD analysis project Ga0065711, IMG submission 59098) | Hoatzin crop microbial communities from Cojedes, Venezuela - Epithelial fraction 12 v2 (version 2) | ecosystem: Host-associated > Birds > Digestive system > Esophagus > Crop | place... | reverse complement strand
ATTTTTTGATTAGAGGAATTTACTATTAGACAAATCACATTGCCTGTTATCTGGTCCCTCTTCTCCTATATCAACAATTTATTCTGACAGGGGAAGTTTAAAGCAACAAGTAAAATATGATAAACAATATCCATCACCATATAGGGAGCTTGGTTAAAAGCTTTCTGTCACCATTAATAATACTGTTTGGTTTTCAGCCTCCCCATTCACTGCATTAGTGGCACATGTAAAATACTGCAAGAAGTAAACAACTCTCAGTAGTTGCTACCTGTGAAAAAATGGCCTCCAAATGAGGATACTTTAAACTTCCTCTAGACAGTTATGTGCATAGTCTGAGAAACTGACCTTAGAGAGAGTGTGTATGTAAAAAGTCTTCATGTAACTAACTCACACTGTTTCCGTTGTGTTATATTGTACAACAAGATGCCTCACACTATGCCATCAGCACAAGAAAATATCACTTCTTGCCTCCTAAATTTATATCATTTGTCCAGAAGTAGCTATTTTATGCATTACTATTTCATCTTGCAGAGGCTTTGAGCCACATACAATTAAAAAGTTTTCACCTACAGACTCAAAAATTATAAATGAGTATGGAAGATATTATTATTATTCACAAGCTAACCTGGATTCAGGAATAAAATAAAAGAATATGCTTAATTTTAGGCAAATAAACAGGCTCGTTCTGGTATACTCATTCTTTAAGTGAAACACATACTAATGTGCTCTGGTGGAGTGGGACTAGTTTGAGTCCCACAGACATGAAAAATAACTAGGATCCACATTCTACACTAACACAAAATCTCTAGGAAAATTCTACACAAACAGACTTCGGCCACTTTTTACCAAGCTGTAGATAAAGTAGTGCAAACAACTAGATTTTTTTTTTTCATATGTTGGCATATGAATTAGGTGCAGCTAGTAGGATGCTCTTACTCTAATGGAGAAACCTGGGAAACAACATGGAGGGACTTGAAAGGACTTGAATATTTGAAGCACAGAATGAAACTTCAGTACTGATGACTGTAGTGGTGGACATAATATGCTGACAAAGGATAACATCAAAATAAAATTGGTTCTTGAGAAATGTATATCCATAATGTGTAAAGAAACAAGAGACAATAAAATGAAACAATATTTGTTTTGGGTAAAATCACCTGTGGGATATAGGATGAAATAAATTCTGGGAATACTGGGAAATTGATAAGAGTCTGTTACTGATCCCAGAATCAAATCTGGTCACTAATAAAGATTATTGCACTGTCATTGCAAAGATACATACAACAGAAGATTACCATGTTGTGAGGAAAAACAGTACTACGGACTCAAATAGTATTGATACATCCGTCTGAATAAGTATTGTTGTCAACTAGCAGTGCCTTCAGTGTGCGGCATTTAATTTGTTTTAACTGAAAAAAAAAGAATGCAGTCAAAACTCACTAAAGTTCGTCATTGCAAAAAGACATAACTTCATCTAAACTAATGACAGCCATGAGTACTTTTGAGCTCCCAAACCTGGAAATAGGCCTTGGCCATGTCCCAAATGTATGAGGGCAAAACCTTGGCACACGCCTGCTCCCTTTCCTTGCCGAACTTCGATTTCAGTGAGAAGGAAATCTGGGCACATGAGTGATGAGGGAGACGCACCTCGCTCTGACACCGTGCACTATCTGGGGATCAAGCCACTGGAGCTGCAGGCACTGCGCCGGGTGCGCAAGCTGCTGAGTTTGGATGCAACCCAAGGTAACTATTTAGGGAGGCTGACTGAACTAAGGAACTCGGGGATTTGATTTTGGAGGCAGTCTGGAATGTCTCCATGTCAAACCTGCTAAAGTTATCTGGAATCTGTATGCCAAGCAAGGAGGAAAAACATGTTGTACGAGAACTTTCCTGACCTAACTGGAAGAATAACCATCTTGAAAATGATGTTAAGCATAAGCAGCGAGCCTACAAGGAAAGGAAAAGAGCAATGATCACCAAAGAAAACTGTGACTTCGAAGTCAAGAAATACAGGTCCAAAGCGAGGCTTGGCAAAAGTGGGATGTGCTAAAAGTCAAACTGAATCTGACCTCATAAAGAAAACTGGACAAAACAGTTTAACTTTTCCTCAGGTATGTGCTTAGATGGAGAAAAAGGCAGCAGGTTGAAAGACTTTGCAATGAGGATGAAATACACACAAAAGCTCCACATTGGATGTGGGTCAGTTTATATTTGACCAAAAAAATCTTAACGTTATTTCAGTTTTCAAGAAGACTCGTATTTTTGGACATGGGATTACACACTGGGAAGCAAATAGAAAAGAAAACATCCACAAGCAAAGTCAACATTATACCCAAATAGTTTATTAAACTCAAATTAAGGTTATTCAGATAACCTGTAGTCTCACAAATTCGGAAGAACAGGTGTGTGAAACCCGAATTCCCATAGCAATTGGCTGGAATAAACCTATCAGCCTGGTGGCAGTCCTCATAACGGAAACACACAAATCAGTGTCTGCATTAAGAACACTCATCCTAGCACCTACAGAATCCTTTAGCCTGACCTCAGCAGTGCAAACGTCGGAGAAATTAGGCCTGAAGACTTCACAGACCATGTAGTGTGGTTTTGTCATAGGTAAATTATGCCACGCTAGATACTGACAGCTGTTTTGGACTTTTTTAAAAAAGGTAATGTGAACCTCAGCACAGCAATCAGTACACCACCACTGCAAAAACAGTTTACCGCAGAGACTGGGATCGGCAAAGGAACAGTGTGGTACACAAGATCTTGCCTATAAGGTTACCAACACTGGGCTGAGAGACGAAGTGTGGGGCTAGAGGCAGCCTACTGCAGAATTGCCTAAAGTGTGTGTGCGTGTGTGCATTAATCCTGTTTCATATTTCCAGAACAACTAAGAAACAAACGATAAGAGTATGCTGGTAAAGAAAGTAAATTAAAGAGATGATAGGGGTATTCATGAAGACTGACTTAACTTCAATGCAACAAATTTGTCTGGAGTCTTCCTGTGGCAAATGGTGGATGAACTCCACCAAGCACAAATCATACCAGGTAATGAGGCTCTTGCTCTGACTCAACTTCTAGATAAACTATTCTCCTTCCCTTATCTACAGAGGCAGCCTGTGAAGACTGACCTTGATAGACTGAAGCGGGTCTCTGCACACACCTCCTCTGTTGCTACGCTTTCCTTCTGTGCCCTCCGCTTGCACTATCAATACATTATTAGATTAGTATACAGAAAAAACAAAGTGACCTTGAAGACTGAAGTAATAGAAATAGGATGAAATTCAATAGTGCAAAATTCAATAGCTACATTGCTTTTACAAACTGGGAGACCACTTTTAAATAACCAAGGGGAGGATGACCTGGGAGACCAGCAGGGAGGCAGGCTAGCAGATGTAATCTTGAGATGTATAGTTAGAAGTATTTATACTGCAACAGACAGTTGTGAGGTGTCCTCCAAAATACTGAGTACAACTCTGGACACTAACATTAAGAAAGAAAACTTCAAACAGAAACAGGCTAAAACTGGCTTATGGAAACATCAGGAAGGCGGAGAAGTAGCTATGTCAAAAGAGCCTAAAATTTTGGTTTATTTAACCTTTCAAAACAAAGTTTGAGGCAAGAAGTGATTGCCATGTATAAACATGATACAGAAGTAAACAGCAGGGAAGAGAAAGCACTATTCAAACTAAAAGACATTACTGGCAAAGGAACTAATGGGCACAGACTAGCCATTAATAGCTTTAGGGTGGAAATTAAAAGGCCTCTGATCATTAGAGTACTGAGATTCAGAAGCCAAATTCTGACAAGGATAGAGGAAAGAAAATGTATAGCTAGGCACTTCATGAAATGGTGTTACGTGGTAACCTCCATGATAAAGGTCTGACTCAAGGATGAGCGGCGTCTCGCCCAGCCCAAAGTTGCTCTTCACTCCTAGACATCCTCTCTGTTTTAAACGGATGATGAGACCTGCTCCAGTTGAGACAGGAAATTTGGTGTAACTAGAAATGAAACCTGGTCTTGAGACCTTCGTTCTTTGATATAAAAGAGATTTGGAAGAACTAGCAAGAGAAATCCCAAGTGTTACTGAGAAACTTGCTGGGTCTGTGGTGCCCTTCAGAAATGGAGAGCACAGCTACAGGGCTCCACGCCCCCTTGGCAAACCCACCTGAGCTACCAACCCATGCTATGGCTTTCAACCTGTCTGTACTGCTTACCAAGCGGCACTGCTCACAATGCTTTATTTTATTTTCATCAAGAAGTTCTATAATCCATTAAAGGATCAGTCTGAGTGCATATGAAATTTGTGGTTATTATAGCAAGAATTTTGCCAGAACTGAAAGCTCTAAGAGAAAGCTGCAAGTCTTAAATAACTGGAACTGGAGAATTTTTCACACTCTAGTCTTGGAAGAAAACAGAGAAAGAATCATTCAAAATAATTAAGCTTTATAATTTTGGTTTGGTTTTAATTAATTAAAATGAAGACATAAAATTCCTAGGGCCTGTGGAGAATTTTTTATTATTATGTCAAAAATTATCTTTAATTGTTCCAGGTAAATAATACCATGATTGTCTCCTTTACTTATGGTTGTAGACTGCTAGGCAAATTGGCTTCTAGCCAATAGTATCTTTGTATTATTCCAGTCTCAGAGTGGTAGAACAAACCAAGCTTCAAATTTTAGTGTTACTCTGTTTGTTGTTTCAATTTAGATTTCATGTATTGCATGAGGTTTTTTTTCCTTGACTACCATTTCGGCAACTCTTAGAAGTAATTCAGGTCTTTTTTAAGCTTATAAGATGCATTGGCACAAATACCACACACAACACATACCTTTATAATGTGTACAGGAGACATATAGAGTAAGATTTGAAAATTTGAAATATTTGCAAAAGAAAATAAATGGAAAATCATACAAATATATTAATTATGTTTCCCCCAAGACTGTTTTCTTATGTCACTATTATCCCATAGCCTAGCCTGATTTCTTATAGTTCATTGACCCATTTGGTAAACTCGCAGACAAACTTTGGCAGAGGTGTAACCTGATAATTAAAAAGTATGTTATCTCTTGCCAGCTTGTTATAGCCAAGTGTAGGCTGAACGGCTAGCTTTCCCTAATCCCATCAACCCAGTCTGTAGGAAGGGTCAAGGGTCAGTAACTGCTTCTAAAAACACTGTTCAATTGAATCCAAACAAGCTCTTACCTACTAAGCAGCTGCTCACAAACAATTCGGAATCTGTCCTCATTACCAATTGTTAGGGGCTCCTGTTGCAAGAAAAGCCCTCCTTTGAATAGGCCTCTAATGCACCAGTAAGTCTTCATCTGATAGGCTAAGAACTAAAGTCAGCAAATTTTTTTGCTTTCTTTTTTTCTCCCCCTAGCCCAAAGAGAAAAAAATTAGAAAGCAGCTAATACTGGCTGGCATATCCACTGTCTCTGGAAGGAAGCAAGACGTTGATTTTCGAAACACAGTGTTGTACGTCAAGGAGGACTTCTAGGAACTGGAAAAAAAAAGACTAAATATAATAATATGCGGAATACTGTGAAAGGCATAAACTGTTTCTCAGTGAATGATAGAACAAAAAAAATTGTCTGTGTTAGGAGAAAAAGCTTTAGAATACCACATAAGGGGAATTGTATTCAAATATTTTAGTCACTGTTGAAGATGATAGTAACATCATGATGTCCTGTGGTCAGATCTAGTTTTGCTAGTTATTGAAGGGATGCTGGTCCTGGTGCCAGGACTTGTAGACTTTTTTAGTTCGTTCTGCTGTGTCACATACCTAGTAAACTAGAAATGGCTTTGGAAGGAACAGGTGAAGACGTCAAATATCTGAAAACTTCAGGAGGGGAAATTTTTACTTACAATATAGCTTGGTGCCCTGTATAAAAGCGGGTATGTGTCCTGATTTGAACATGCACAGATTTGTTCCCGGGAGTTTGTTAAAGTATGTATCTTCCTTTATTAAAAATGAAAAAATCTTGCATCAATGACCAGCTATTGCAACAGATGGTCACATTGTGAAGCTGTCGTACATAGGGTACCTCCACAGCTATAAATCTGGAGCCTTGTAGCAGTCTCGCTGGTTTCAGTGGGGGAAGAATCCAACCCTCTCAGACTGCTCTTATTTTTTATCTTTTAAATACAGTTTTTGGTTTTGAAATCTTTTTTAGACATCCACAAAAAAAATTTACGAGACCGTCAGAAGCTTACAAATGAGGGGCTGTACAGGGGTATCTCACCAGCACCAGCTCTCTAGTACAACCCAGCCCTGACACCAGTTTGGTGAAAAAACCTGCACGCCAGTGACTTGGAGAATGAGGATGTCGTCCCAGACTCTCGAGATTTTCAGTCCCTTCCTCTTATTCCCAAGGTCAGCAGCTTTTACAAGCCTGATTCATGGAGCATCTTCTCTTTCTTCCCCTAAGGTTGACCAGCTGTCCTGGCCAGGAAAGTGAAGTGCACAGTGAGATAAACATTAAGGAACATATCCTAACTCGGGTGCAGAGTTCTATTACAGCAATCCATGCAGAGAGCTTTGGTGTCTTACACCCTTTTCTGTCCCTGTGAAATTGCATGATAGTCCTCCTAATTTTATATCGCAGTTCTGGAAGCTGTGAAGATCGTGTTTCTTTTTCTGTGCTGTTTCTTTTTTTGCTTTCTGCTGTGACGATCACAGTTTTTCATGGGAGCAGTTGACTTTCATTATTCTCATTGTTCCAGGTAGAGAAAAAAATATTTTAGTTAACTTTACCAAGACAGTGCTAAGAAAAGAGAGGTAATCTGTGGAGCAGCAGAACAAGTTTTGTGAATATTCTTGCAGCAGTTTCTGCACAAATTTGAATTGCACATCAGACACTAGTGCAAACATTAGTTTTCAAATGCATGCAACTTATTAAATGGTAAGTGAAATTGCTATAGAAATAGACATTACTAGAAATATGTCACTGAACCATATTTGTAGTTTTATTTGAAGCCTTAAGGGTATACAAATTCCATTTAAATGATATAAAATTATCTGATTTCCAGAGGCAGTAGTCATATGCAGTACATGAGGACTCAGTGTATTAGGAAAATATGGCTAATAATTTAAATAGCAAAAACTGAAGTGGAATATGAGATTTACTGGTTTCCAGCAGCTGTGGCTATGCACGTATACACTACTGGGTTGGTTGTCTCTGCACTTTCAAATTCCCCCAGCCTCCACAGAACACCTTCTATGGCTTCATTCTATGGGACTCATTAAAAGCTATTTTTCTAAGGGCTTTGGATGTTGTCTTTTTTATACACTCCCTCAAGAGCAGAGGTAAGAGTGATGCCAAGGTCTGAGCTTCCCTCTATGCTGTTTTATCACTGTCCAGTCTTCCTCTCTGACTCCCCTCTGACTCACTGGTGATACACTCATTATCCACTTTGGCAGGCAGGCATTCAGCTATTCCTTCAGAAATTAATTCGCCCAGTGGACTCTACTTCCAAAATAAGAATACCATAATGCAACCCAAGCGATCTCTCTGCTAACTTTGAAAACATCAGCGCTAGCAGTCGGTCTTTGTGGAGCAAGTTAGTAGTCTCGGCGCATTTCTCAAGGGCAGGTATTTACATACCCCAAATGCCATCCAGAATTGGCAGGATTTAGAGGCTGAGGATGCAGGGGCAGGGACCGTCCTCTCTCCCTGCCAGGAAAGACACTGTGGAGCTGCTGTTCTCTTCTGCTCCCCGCTTGGTTACCTGCTCTTATGCAGAGTGACGGGAAATGGCCTCGGTCACGGGGGCTTCAGCCCCACAGCGTCTGTCAGATGCAATTCCTGCAGTGATGTCGCATCTATGAACTGGTTCCTGCTTGCATTCTCCCTTGAAAGGGTGAGTGCTGCAGAGGATGCAGGTTTTGGATGCAGCTTAAGATATAAATTTTTAATTGATCTTACCTACTTGAAAATATTTGCAGAACACGTCATTTTTGTTGTTGGATGTGAAAGTGTCTGAGAGTCAAGAATTCATCGGATTATTTTCTAAAAAAGATTCTTGGGATTTCTTTCCTCTTTTTTTTTCTTTTTCATTTTTTTTTCTTTTCTTTTTTTCCTTTTTACCTTGGGTTTCTAAACATCACTGCCTTCCCTATTCTGAATTTTCCCCCTGGAATTGTTCAGCCAGATTCCACTTTCATTCACCCTAGTATAAATCCAGAGTAGCTCCAGTGAGTTCAGAGGAAGAAGGCCGGATTTACATCAGTACAACTAAGAACAAAATTTGACTTCAGGCTCTGGTATGCTGTTCTGCTGTTCATAGGAAAGATCTGATCAAAATACAAGTAAAAGTTTTCCAAGAGATTTTCTTCATAAATCAATATCCTAGCAAGTGTAGTCAGTTTAAAAAAAGATAAAAAATATACCCTACCCCACTTTATTTTCCTGTCTCTCTTAATCTCTTTTCTTTGCATGTTTCTCTTTGTTTAGTTTTGAGTCCTAAATAACAGCAACTTGCTAACAGCATGGACTTGATTTAAAACTAACAATGACAGTCTAAGGCCCCCTGAAAAGGGGTTAACCATAGACCGTACACTAAAGCATCTGCTCAAAAAAATAAGTCTTTAAATCATTTTATGTTTAAGAGAATTTCTTTGGACCCTTCCCCCTTTCAAAAAAAAAAAAAGTCAGACCATCTTAACTGTAAGAGTAAGTTTATTCAGGTGGTATGAATCAGACAGGGCTCACTGATGCAAACTATAGCCTCAGAAAGCACAGCAGGCTCTGAGTCTCACAGGGCTGCCCCACGAAAAGAAGCATAACAAAAACCAGAGAAGAACAGGCCTGCAGTAATCTCCTTGCCCTGGCTAGAAAACAGGGGTGAAGTAAAGCTGCCCTCCCATTATGGTTTTGGTCTCAAGGTTAGAATTAGACCCTTAGGGTAAGCAGCTGTCAATTAGAGATAGCTCCAACCAATGCTGTCTGAAATCTTGGACTTATCTCCTAGCAACTCCCCTTCTTTCAGGGCAGCAGCCCTCTGCTCTGCCTTCAGCTCAAGAGTCATCCCGAAGACAGCGAAATAACCTTTTCAATTTGGGCAGATGCATAAAAAATCCAGCCTCCAGAGCCTGCGTGAAGCCTGCGTGACATTTGACTGAAGCTGGGTTTTAATCTAAGTTGATTATATACTTGCTTTGTTTTCCACATTGCAGTTGATGAGTTAGGTGATTTTGCTAAAAGAGCGTTCTCAGATAATACCTACATATTGGGTAGGTTTTAGGCACGCAGTTGTTTTCTCAGAGAGACGCGTTTTTGTGCATCTGCTGGTGCATCTTTCCTTTGCGCTGCCTTTTACACCGGGAGAGATTTGCCAAGAGTTGAAAATTAGGAGTGGCCATGGTTACAGCAGCAGCTCTGGAGTCCTCTAGCTAGTGTGGCAGGGTACGCAGAGCGCCGACAAGCATAAATCCTATTAAGAAAAACACAAGGTTATGCAGTATTTGTGTAGAAAACATGATGGACTACTAGGGGGAAGTTAATGACATCAAAAGCCACCTCTACCTCTATTTCTACAGTTTACCATTGATTAGATTTTTTTCAGATCCATAGCAGTCCCTTTTTCTAACCTGGTGAAGGGAGAAAGGAGAGACGGAGAGGGGGATCAGGGAGAGGAGGAGCAGGGAAAGAGAAAAGGGGTGCTTGCAGAAAAATACGGCTGGGAGGGGGAAAGGAGCTCGCCTTTGATTCAGTTGGGGTCCATATGCACAAAGAGATCACTCAGAAATTTTGTACAAATGGCAGGAGCAGAATGTGAGCGCAATGAGGGGCCTAATGCAGGCACTTGTCCTGTAATCAAAGATTCAGCTCGACGTGAGTCCTTTGTGAGACAACAGCATCATTCTCCACCCGGGCTCACCCCTGAATGCAGAGCAGCTCTCTCAAGCAAGGCAGACGGGACGAGCCTCACATTTCTTTGTCTTGTATGGAAAATGTCATATATTTTTTTTTTCCTATTCCTCATTTGTTTCTCTTCTAAAGAAAACATTTTTCGATATTTCTGTAGTAAGCCAGAGGATGTTTGCGTGAGTGGAGGCACTCTTGGGGCGAGGAGAGAAGCAGATGGGCTGACATGATGGAGCGAGGGCAGCTCCAGCCTGCGCTTGGTGAGAATGTGCAGAAAAATGGCTGACATTTCCACGCTAGCGAATGCATGATGGGCGTCTTCCTCTGTGTAAGCACTATTCCCTCTTCCTCAGGCTTTACCAGCCCTACACAGATGAAACGTACAGGGATTCCTATTTTCTTGCTTAAAGCCATTTGGCAGTAGAATTTCTCAACCTTTTGAAACATTTTTCTTAACAAAAAAAAATGTTCTACCATTTTATTAAAATGAAATAGAGATTTCAACCTGTGTAAATAGACTGTTTCAATTGGGTAGCATTAGACATCCCTTTTGTGAGTTGCAGACGGTGTTTCTGTATATATATCTCTGATGCCACTGTAGAAAATTATTTTTAAGTGAAATACAAAGTATAGATCAATGTTTATCTGCTTTCTGGTATTTTTGCTCAGTCTGAACATTACCTGATGTGATGGGTGTAATCTATTCTTTTCAGAATTTGGCTCTGGAGAACTGGAAACAATATGTCGAAAGTAAATCAGATTTGCAGTCCTTAAAGCTTGACACAGAAATGAGACAAAGGAATACAATTAAAGAATTGCCACGTGGAAATTGAACATAAAACTAAGCAGCCTGTTTGAACGTTTTGTTATTCTGGGGTTACATCAGCATAAACCAGCACGGCATTGTGGCAAGGAGGCAGGTCTCAAATTCTTAGGAATACCATTAATTCTTCATTTTCTTCATTTGCTAAGTGCTTATCTCTATAGATAACTGACTGCTACCTCTAGCATTGCTAAAGGTATTTGTTGAAAAGGCTACCCAGAAATGGGCTCAAGCCTACATTCCTCACTGATATCACAGGGAGTTTTGGAAGCAAATGGCCAAATGTTTGGAATTTAAGGAGGCTTATTTTAGATACAAATCTCATATGAAATAATAATAAATGGCAATATTACTATTTTAGCATACAATGTAAAGTTTAAAATATTGCTGAAAGCCCTGGGGGCAAAGGAAAACAGGAAAACATAGTTTCAAATAACAGATTATGTGGTATAAACTTAAATGTAAAAGACAGATAGAAAATATTACTGATCAGATAATCTTATTGCTAATTTAATTGAAAATTTGTTTGTGATGTCTGTTTGACATGTAGCATCATCTTTTTACCTGATTCTCCAAGACACTGTTGCAATTCATCTGTGCGCTGCATGTGTGTGAGCGTGTGTACATTTCTGTGGGCATGCATCCCTCAGGTACCTTGCAGCTGAAGATTTTGGAAGCCTAAATTGTGTACTTTTCTGTCTGGTTCTGTATGTAATTATGTTTGCATACTTTTCGATATCCCATATATCCAAAACACAGCGAGAGTTGTGCTGCACAGTTCTAATGTGAGGCTTTCTCAGGTTATTATTTACTATTTGTACACATATTCAAGTTTATATTTGTCAAAAAGAGCAAATATAAATCCCCAATAGATTAATTTCTTTTTTTCATATGGCAGACGTGTTTTCAATTTCGTGTTATAAATTTGCTACATTATATAGGATTGCAAGAAGTTTTGCATTTTCAGACTAGGCCTGGCTTTAATTCTTGGCGTGATGTAATCAGTACCATAGCCCTTCTTGCTGGGGAAGAAAAACAGAGAGCAGGCTGCAGGCTTTGTGGCCTACCAGGCCGCCCTGCGCTCCTCCGCTGTGAGAGCTTCCACTGTGATTCAGCACTCCGCCCCTATTCAGGGACCGGAGAAGAATGTGCTGAAGTGCTTTGTGCTTCCAAAACATGTTTAAACGCTTTGTTGAATTGGGAACTAATTAAATGACTGAAAGTTCAAACTTAATATCTCGGTGTAAGGAATGTGTGAATTTTCCCACAGGAAAGAATAGCATGCTCTGAAAATATGGCCAAAAAGATTTTGCTTGTTTCCTTTGTTTTGTTTTGTTTTTCCTTAGGAAATTAGGTACCATTAATTTTCAGGGCTTCCCCTTCTAAATAATTTAAAATATTTGGTAAAAAGCATGCCAGAAAAATCGAAAGCAAAACAAAAATTTATAATTTCACCAAATTTATTTTGTAGCTAAAGTTTTATTTCTGAAATCTAGAAATGCTACTTTGTTGGGTTTTTTTAGTTCTCTTTTCTCACACGTTAATTTTTGCATTTTTTTCCAAGTGCCTCACAGAAGGTTGGCAAAGTTCCAGAATAACAGCTGGAAGTGAGAAGGAATGAAAAAGTATATCATAGAAATTCAAATGAGAAATAGGATATACATTTTTAATGGGTATGGTTATCACTCATTTGAACAAATTATAAAGGAGGGATTGTTTTTTAGATTTCCAGATGTCTTCAGCTCAACATTGGGTGCCCTTCCAAGAGACAAATATAAGCGATTAACTCCACAGAATGTCTCTGGGTTGAAATTCATACACAGATAAAATGGTACATTCTGGCCTTCAGAGCTCCAAGCATCAGAGATAGGAAATTCTGGAATCCTGGATGTAATCTCATCTGGGGTATGTGCAGAAAAAGGTACTTCACTTCATGTCCTGAAGAGTGACTATTTTTTCTTAACGTCTTTTCTTTTTTTCTGTTGGCTATGTCCAAGAAACCATATACATAACATCAGAAAGGGTGGCTGTTAAGATCAGATCTATTGACATAATTAACTTATTTGCAAACAGTTTCATGTATTTTTGTCTGAGTCTGCCTTCTTGCATGCACCAAAACTACCCTGATTCAGCTTCTTGTGAATTAGGGTGTACAGCAAATAAAGGAACACTCATCTAGTCCAAACATATTTGCATCCTTAATATGGTGCACACATTCAGGCAAGCAGCAATTTGCATGAAGACCATGAGCCAAATTCAGTTCTGACAGTAGCAGGCATAACTTTATTCAAATCAGACAAGCAGCAGGCATTTACAAGGGGCAAGAATAGGTGCTGTGTACTTGCTGCATGTCCACGCTCCAGCATAATGCGTTGCTGTTTCTCAAAGCTTCGCATTTTCCTTAGGTGGACCAGAGCTTATCAAAACTAAATGCAAGTTTCAGCTGCAAATTTCGATACATGTGCAATAGCTGGCAAGCTACAGAGCTTGCTTCTATACGTAGATTTCTGTTTGAATAGCAAGTGTACTTTTAGAAATTATTCTCTTTGCAAGCTTTCATAAGAGGGATTAGCTGAGAAGCAGCGTGCCAGGATGCCTCTGGCCACTTTCAAAGCATCCTTGTAAACTCAGTCACAAGCAGAATTAACTTCGTTTTGCCCAAAGTATTAGCGTTTTTTTCAACACTCGTTTTCTAAGTGTTCTTACTAATTCTTTAACGGTGGTTGTATACCCCAGTGTTGGGGAGCTGGCTGATGTGTCTTGCTGTGTTTCGGCGAATGTTGTGAGGAATCTACAGCAATTAGCTGTTCATGCCTCTGCTTTCCTGTTTTGTGCCTTCCCTTTCATGTATCAGATGTTTGTAAGTTTTCCATTAGACATTTCCTGCTTCTAATAGATGTTTGTGAGTCTTTTGCTTTGAGCTATCAAGGCTCCAATTTGTGCTGAGATGTTTGGTTTTGTTTTAGGGCTGAGGGGTCTTTGTACTCCTTTCTTCCTAGGAAACATTATAATCTGGAAAAAAAAAATAAATTGTACTTTGCAAAAAGTGAGTATGACTCCTTCATCTAAATGGCATGGTTTGCACATGTGTCTTTTGTCAGCAGATCACTCTTAAAATAAAAGCACTTAAACTGCAGTTTCTGCCAACTTATCAGACACCAATTGGTGACAACCTATATGTATTGCAGTTTCTAAAGGCAGCTTTGTACTCCAGTGTTTTCATCTTCTTTGCCCTGTTTTTTTTTCTCTTTTTAATTTGAAACAGTGACTGATTTCTTTTTCTGTTTCCACCAGCTTGATGTGCTGTACTTAACAAGTAAGTAGCTTTAGCTGCTTTTGAAAGATGAAAATACCTCTTAAAAAGTGTTTCAAATGAACATTGCCCACTGTGAAGTGGCTGTCAAAATTAACAGGAAAGGCATAATTGATTCCCTGAGAGTCATACATGAAAACTAGCTTAAATTTTACAAACCTGCTTCTGACGTGTTTAAATGCTTAAATAAATGTGGTGCTGATCTTTTAATCCCCTCTTCCATGTTTTAACAGTGGAGCGGCATATCCAGGCACCAAGGCAGCCCCAGCTTCTCGGAGGGTGTTTTTGCAGCGAGGCGCTATCTATCATCCCTCCATTCACGTGGTACCAAGGTTTCTGGTTCTGTATTTTGCTTATCAAGTCACCAAACCAATGAATCATCAAAGGAAGCTGTCAATTCTCAGCACATCACCCGCTCTTCGAACTTAGAAATGAGTTGAACATCTCGGAGTTTTATTTATTAAGGTCAAGACTGGATTTGAATTGGCAATGAGGGAAGGGGAGTGGTGAGGGGAGCAAAGGATGGCTGCTGACTCAAGAAACCTGCTGGGACTTTGTGGCCTACTGCTAGGCAACAGCCCATCCCCACCACAGCAAACAAACGACCACAAAATGAATGACCTCATCTACAAATCAGCTATTTGATATGCAGATCGGACTGCAGTCCTCTTCAATAATACAACGCCGCACAGGCAGCAGGTGCAGCAGAAAAAAGTACGTGGCCTTTCCACGTTTTAAAAGGCAGGACTGGTTTGTGCTCGCTCGCTCCCTCTTGTCCTTTGCAATTCCTGAAGCTCTATTACCTTCATTTTTTATTTAGACCCTCCATTTAAAGAATGGCGACTCCTTTTTGTTCCGCTCCGTGCCCACTCTTAGGCCAAGAGAAGAAGAGGCAGGATTAAGAAGCTGCACCAGCAGCATTTATGAATCCTTCAGCATCTGAATACACAGCTTGAACAAATAAGGGACATTTTAGTAAGGAATTGTGATTTCTGAGGTTTTTCCCTTCTCAGATGTCATGTCTTTGCAAATGATTATCAGTGTGGTTTGTTTTTTTTTCTTTTTTCAAAATGGAGCTCCTCTTTGTGCAGAGAAGTGCAGTGCATGCAGAAGAAAGCGTTGCTCTCCATGCATGCATACTCTCATTTAATCATATGCAAAGCGCTGTTTGCGTTGTACGCCGTGTGTACTACATGCAGTTTTGAGGGCAGACAAAAAAAAACCCAAACACATCATTTTGTAACAGAATTAAAGCATTTTTCTGCTGTGTGTTAAAAGGAATAAAGAGCTGCTACTCTGGACTATGAAACAGCACTGAGCCTCTTAGTGGGCCTCAAAGAGCAATAAAACACAGTGTAATATAATTTGTATTGTCTGTGGTTGCAGGTTATGTCCTGAAAGTCGTAAACTATTACAGCTTTATAGCTATGCTGCTGGTATTAACTAAATGAAAGGGTTATTTGTTCTAAATCTGTAGTCTGTATGATAGCGAATCTTAAATTCATCAAGAGCAATTGATGAAAAAGGAGGTAAAAATGCTGCAGAGCCAATAGAAACAAAGCTGTAACACAGAAGCAAACAATAAAGCAAAGGTATGGTGCAGTGTCCGACCCCTGTGAGCATCTGCCTCGTGCTGCTGGTGGGCAAATTGATCATGCCTGAAACTACAAGGTACATTCAGCTGATGGGCCTGAAGGAAGCCTTGGGCTGCTTGCTAGAGGAAGCTATGAAAAATAAGATATTTACACTATTGTGTTTCGATCACTTTGGGACTCTAAAGAAAGATCCTGTTTTTGCTGAAATGTAAAAGCTCCTTCTTTTTTCCCCCTTAAGAGGGTTTTTGCTGAAAAATGCACCTATGAGTAGTAAAGAAAGCAATTTAGAGAGCAAATCGAACAAAACTGTGTCTTTTTGCTGAAAGCTGTGAAAATGTTTAGGAGGTTTTTGTCTGAAACCTTGGAATTTCCTGTTAAAGTGGAATTGTTGTTATCCGCTTGTATCCAGTTGTAATGCTTTAGCTTTATTCAGACTTGAATTTAAACATGGATGAGATGTGTGTCATTAAACTTGCTCAAGCCCATGAATTATTTGTCAGATAACTCTGCAGCTGGTTCCTCGTAACCTTCAGCTTCCACATAAGCTGTTTGTTGCTGGTACCAGGGACAGGGTCTGGCTGGTCATGGACTCTTCGCCGCTATGAGCTCCTTCCTTCAAGTTTATGCGGGACAATTTTAATTTGAGTTCAGAATGCACATCAAGTTAATGGTCTCAATTATTTGCTTAAATTTGACCAACCTGGAAATTGTTTTTGTCTATAAACTCACCCAAAAGAATGCTCACAGAAAATGAATGTTGGTAGGAAGGATTCAACAGCACTCAAAGGAAATGGGTTTGGGCACTCAAATGAGTGTTGATGACAGTTGTGATATTGTCCCATTTCTTTCAAATGGGCTTTGCTGCTAGAAGACATCTTAGGTATCTGACTTTTGAACTGATGCCTCAGGGTCCCCAAGATGTTGTCTTCAGGGCTTTGTTTAGGACAGAGCCAAAGTGCTGCCAGCCTCCAACATCTGTCCCCTGCCTGACTGAGAACAAAGGTGGCAGTTCAAAACGATTTGGGGTTTGATACCAGGGAGCTTGGAGGAGCTGTTGAAGACCAAGTGGGCCCAAAAGAGGACATAGTCCTGCCCTCCTGATGTAGCGCAGGTGAGCAGCAGGCCAGCGAAGGGGGCAGCAGGACTGTCCCCTGCCCTGCCACGGCTATGCTGCATCTGTGCGGTTTTGTGAGGTGTTGCAGTGGTGCACCTGCTTTCTCCTGTTTCTCTGAGGACAAGCCCTGTTGCTTAGCTGGGATGGTGTGGGTCATTTTAGGGGCAACATCAGTGCCTTTTGCCCAGGGGTTCAAGGCAAGTTTTGTTACGCTGGGGATGTAAATGTGAAAATAGCTTGGTGGTCTGTTTTCTCAAAGCGCGCTCCCACAATCTCTTCAGCTTTGCAAACCTCCATGTACTTTAAAGTCCTTAACCACTCTCCTTTGCAACATCTCAGATGATTGGCCAGATGGTTACTTGGATGTATTTTAAGTTTTGAAAGTATTTGCTTTTGAGAGCACTAACCTCAGTGCTCTGTTGGTGACCACAGCAGCAGAGCAGGGCTGGTGAGGCAGGGAGCCCCTTCAGGACCCCGGGCATGTGCTGACATCCCCTGATGCCTTGGGGCACATCCCAGGCACCTTCCACCCCCAACTGTGGCTCAGCTCACCTGTAGCTGCTCCACAGACAGCATGCTGTGTGTCTGGCACGGGTGCAAAGATACCTTTAATTCTTACATGTTTCAGAATGTACCATAAGGCAGGGAGATTGCCAACTGAAGCTAATTTTTTCTGTGTGAGAAACATTAGAGATCTTATGATTACTGTAAACACAGGAATCTCTGTTTATAGTTTTAACAGCAAAATTAAGTGTCAAGAACCTAGTGCAAGTGAGAGCACAGTCTCAGTGATGTGCTGCATTCAGGTCTGGGGCTGGCAGAGCTTGGTGGCACAGCTGTAGGCCATTCCCTGCCTGCAGGACTCAGTGCCAGAGAATGATCTGGAGCATTTTTGTGTAATATTTGAATGAGGTTTTAAATAAAGATGCCGATAGTGTGTATGGATCACAAAAGGCAAAGCCTTTGGTATGGAAGTGATTTGGGATAACCGGATGCTTGGACAGACCGCCTGGGCAATAGTAAGCAACTGAAGAGCCAGCCCTGAGCCAGCTAAGTGGCATCTGTTCAGATCTCTTTCCAAATGCAGACTCCCTTCCCCTGTGACAAGGTGAGGCACATTCTCCCTGTCCCGCCTGATGGCACAGAAGTGGCGGTGGCTGCTGCTGTCCCCGAGCCGGGGCCCCGCAGGGGCAGAGTCTACTGATGAGGAGCTGCTGCTGGGACAATGTGAAAGAGTGAGATTGTTCCTGCTCGTCGGAAAGGCAAACAGGGAGCGTGCTGAAGCCCTGCTGCCTTGAAGTCAGCGAGGAGAGCAAGGGTGCTTGGTGCAAGGAGGGCAGCAGATCCCATGGTGTTAAGGCTGCTCTTTCTGAATGCATCCCACTAAAGAACAAAGCAAGGAGAGAGAGCTCTTGCAAGAATTTGATCCACCGAGCAAGGCTGCTACAGCATTAACCCCTTCGTGGCGAGCCGTTTGGGATGTAGTTTGGCTGAAATGGCAACAGAAAACGGCAGATTGCAATGCTTTACCAGAGAGCAATGCCACAGGCACTAGAAAGGGATCACTGGCTCCAACAAGCAGGCCTTTGCTTTTGCACTTGATTTTTTTGAGGGGAGGTGCTGATGAAGGATTTGTGGCAGGCAGGCTCGTGGCATTGAAAGAGTTATTACAAACCAGAGGATAAAATGTCAATGATGCCTGATGCAGAGAAATGTGCAGTGTTAGCAGATATATGCTGCTGATCTGGTAGCAGCTAGCCCTCTCCCCTCAACAATGTGATATTTCTGGGTTTTCAGTCACCAGCCCCTTAGGAGGTCTTCCTTGATCCTTTGAACCAAATTGTGGCATTTGGCTCCTGGCCAGTGGAAGGAAGCGAGCAGAGCCACCGGCCTTCAGGAAGGGTTTGGGGAGGGATTGCATCTGAGGTGGCGAGCACGCCAGGGCAGCGCACAGCCTCCATCAAGCACTGGTAGGACGTGTCAGCCTCTCTGAGCCGAGGCAGCCCCTTCTACACGTTTTCTGATCCCACTAGAGCAGACAGATTGCGCTCCAAAAAGAAATAGTTTCTAAATCCTTCGAGCATGAGCGGTGTGACTGTGCGAGGCCAAGTGCTGCGTTTTCTACTGTGCCTATGCGACTCCATTTGGAAAATAGCAGTGTTTCACGTTTCCCCTCTGCTCACCCCCCGCTCCGTCTGCTCTCCCAGCCTGCGGATACTCTGCTGCCAGTTCCAGCCTCCTAGGGCTGATAAGCTTGCAAGACAGCAGCCACGGTCCTGGCTTGTTTCCGCTGCCGCAGGGTCACAGGCAGAGGTGTGGAAGTCTCCAGCTTAGCCCTGCACAAGTCACAGCCAAAATTTTTGCTGGGGTACTTGTACTGAGCTTTGCCAGTCAACTGTGACTTCAGGATTATCAATCACTGGACTAGAACTGACCTGCACTATGCTCTGCACTCATCCACGGTGATATTCCTGCTGCTTGTGGCATCCTTGTTTCTAATTCTTAACTTGAAATGTCACTCCAAGGCTCCATCTGTGCTGGATGTGATTTGCTCCTATTGCGATAATGTTTGCAAGTACGTAGTACTGACGAGTCGTGCTGGTAAACATCAGGTTTACACCAGGAAGAGACCTCCCCAAGTGAGTAAGCTCCGTTACAGGAGCATCCATGTTCACACTGGAGGTTTTGCCAGCCACCCCTGACAAACATGGGGGTGGTTTCTCCTGCACTTCATTCTCACACACAAAACTTTTACGAATGAACTAGATTTAAGCTGCAGCTGAACAACTGCAGACAACAATACAAAAATTTGCTTCCAGGCCTATAAAGAACTTGAATTTCTTCTTGTAATGCTCTTTCTGCAGATTGTAATGCTCTTTTTTCCCTTTTCTTTTTTTTTTTTTTTCCCAGAGAGACCCGTATTGTAACACTTTAACAGAGGAAACTCACTCTGCCTCTGCTTTCCTGCTTGGTGTACATTTAAATAATTGCTGCATTTTAACAAGCTAAATTGCATTCCCACCAGCTGTCCCTCAGACCAAACCTTCAAGGATATGCTAAACAACGGCTGCAACAACAGTAAACTCAAAAGGCCCCCCGATCTCTTCAAAGATAAGGTGTCTTGCTGTTTCGCTTCCCTGCCCGGGCACTTTCACGCAGATCAGCGAGACAGCGCGGACACAGCCCGCTCAGGCGGAGCAGCGCCCAGCGCCGGGCGAGCCTGGCCCTCTGCGAACGCAGGGAAGGAAAACACCGTAAAACCCAGGGGGTAAGGCTGCAGCGCGGAGCCGAGCCGGCTCTGCCGAAGCCAGGGCCCGCCGCCTCGCCCCTGACCTGGCAGACATCGGCGTTCCCAGTAGCCCTCCCTCGGCCACAGGTCACAGGACAGATGCTCTTCCCTAGGTCCCGTCTCTGGTCCCGCGGGGCTCCGACCAGTGGCTTCCCCGCGGGCGGGGGCGGGCAGCG
>Ga0065711_1007510_pt1 | contig 20181 bp, 6 predicted proteins | sample Hoacrofraction12_FD_59098 | JGI IMG/M metagenome (GOLD analysis project Ga0065711, IMG submission 59098) | Hoatzin crop microbial communities from Cojedes, Venezuela - Epithelial fraction 12 v2 (version 2) | ecosystem: Host-associated > Birds > Digestive system > Esophagus > Crop | place... | reverse complement strand
TTTTTTTTTAAAAAAAAAAAAAAAAAAAAAAAAAAAAAAAATCAAGAATCTTTTCATTAAGTTTTATTTTGAGCACTCAGGGAAGATAGTTCTCACCTACTAGTGCTTGAACATTGTAACCAACAATTAAAATACTAGAATACTAGTCTCAATAATCATTATGGTCACACCACATCAAAGCCAGAAAATAAAAGAAGATTTCAGTTCAATGCAGTACATGACACCCTCTCCCGTAAGACAAGTTTTCTCTTACCAAAAGAACACTGGTTCTTAAGTGAGATTCTGGTGATCTAAAGAGGAATCTTCCACAGGTTTCCAGCAGAGTACATGCCATTTCAATATGGTGATGAGAGAAGTCTGACAGAAGCATCTAGTGTATGTATTTATATAAAAACACAGCATGTTAAACATCTTTCTTAACTGCAGAAAACAGTAAGTTATGTGTCTCAGACTTTACACTACTGTGGTGTTCTATTTTCTTTAACAAAAAAATGCAAATTGATTTCACCTATCACACATCAACAAAAACCAAAATATTCATCTCACCATAAACTTAAGAACAGTCTAGAACCCAAATTTAGGCTCCAGGAGCTGAAAAACAGGATGCTTCCTAAGCCCAGCATAAACAGACTACAATATTAAAACAAACACTATAATATCTCCCATGCCCCTTCCAAGTCAGTCGCATCTGCTTTAAAATTCCTGCTGCTAGACTGGAAAACCATCAAATAATGCCGTACAAGGACACAATAACCTCAAATTGTATTGTTTAAGTTAAGCATTAACTAAAAATTAATAGAGCTTTGCATTTTACAGTATTTTACAGACCAGGGAAGAAAAATGATTAGTGAGTATAATTTTTTAAGAATTCAGTTTTGATACCTAACGAGTCAATGAAGAAGAACTATTCCTAGAGGAAGTGATCCTATGTGAGTCTTCAATCACCTTTTCTAAAAGGCACTTTTATTTTTTAAAATCCATTTTTAATTTGGGACTTGACATCAAAGATAAGTCTGAACAATTATCAGCATGCAAACTGAGATAATATGCCCAGAGATCAACGGTCTCCAAAGATTCACTTTGCTCCTCAACAAACAAAAGCATCTACTAAGACGGCATATAAGCCTCTCCTTCCATCACTGAACAGCTTTCTGCCTCTAATCCCTCCCCCTTATTGATATTTTCTCTGTAAAAACATTAATTGAAATCAACATAATGAATAGAAAAGCTCACTTCCAGTTTTGCAATACATAGCAGATGAATAAGTAGCAGTGTCCACCATTGCTTTACAAAGAAAATTACTAGCAATTTGTTTATGTCCAAAAGTGGAAGTTTATATTAATATATTCCTACCATCACAAAATTAAAACATTCTAGCTTCTAGAATGGCTATAGAAGCTTGCTCACAGACAGGAGCAACAGACACTGGGCTTCAAAATACCATATGCAATGAATTAATGGGTCACATCAGCAATAGATATACGCAGGGGAACAGGATGGGGATTCACTATCAGCACATACAGGAGCACAGGACTATCCCAACACCAACCTTTAAACAGTGGAGAGTATCATTTTTGGAGAACATCTTAAACTTGGTAAGCTCACCAATAAACCTCACAGTTTTATTCTTTGTTTCAATGTTGATCTGGTCCTTCTTTCTTACCTAAAAAAAGAAAAAATTATTCATTTTTAGGCTCTCAAAAATACTTCTCCCTCTTAAATTACTTTCACCTAAATGTGTTTAATAAGCTTGGGGGTTCAAAAGGGTTTGATACTTGTTTGGTTCCTTATGCTCTATCTTCACCTATGCCTGGGTCTCCTAAAAGACTCTCTACAACCTCATTTCTTCAGAAGCTTTCGAATTTCTCTCCCCCTCCCCCCAAAAAACCCCAAGTCCTCTAATATATCTACAGTTGTAACCTGGCCACCCCCATTTTGCTATGGTGAAGAATGATTAAGAATTCTATATTTTCAGAATCAGTAAGTAGTCTCTGTATGAATAGGACCCTAGTATAGTTCCTAAGGAAACAGTAAATATTTACAGCTTTTCCTAGTCAGGCTTAATAAAATGCAGACTTTTTTTCCCCCCCTTTTAAAAATCACTGACATGCAGCATAATTTTACTGACAAAGTACAAACCTATCTCTATTTTTAAACATAATCATGTTCAGCAAAATAGAAAACAGTATTTCTCCACAACAGAAATAACTTTTTCTGACAACAGTTATCTTCAGATAGTTAAGACTTTAGTAAGACTGAGTAATTCACACACATTTATAGAGATGACACCAGGAAAAAAAATATTTGAAATCCGTGCCGCACAATTCAGGAAACAGTGAAGGAGTCATCACTGTGCACCGTAACCAATTCTATTACAAAATTTAGAAAAAGGTGAAAGCAACAACGTTGAAAAAATACATTTGTGAGGCACAGAAAATTTTGGTTGATGAAGATAGTAAAACATAATTTTTTAGAATCAAGCACTACACTACAATGGTAACCACTATATTACAACAGTAATCTTGTAGTGGGGATCTATTGTTAGAATAGGTCACCTCTGACTTCAAAATGTAAGTTATTAATTAACAGAAAACTCAACACACAGGTGGAACACAGCTTCTATTTTTTGCAACTTTTGTTGTAACTCTTACACAGTTCATTTTAATCACTGTTTAAAACCAGAAATTACGGATAACACTACAAACAGTACAACCTATCATATATGTCTGCATATATACATGCAAGTTTTTAAACATACCAGTCTAGTATTCTAGAACAAATCCACTCAGATGACAAAAATATTCTAAACTGAGTCACTAATTTTTAGAACTAGCATCTACATTAATATTAAACATTGTTTTTTCTCCAAAACATGACAATAATCAGACTGGTTAATTGGAATGTGAAAACCTAAACCAACAAAACATACATGAAACCTGAAATCCCCTTTCAGCATGGAACAAAGATCCTCCGCTACATCCGACATACAGGGATGCAATGTGGCCACCAGCCTTGCATAAAACGGTAGCAAATCCAACCTGCAAACAAAGGAGATGATAAAACAGGCAACTAATTTATGTTATGGACAAAAATGTATTTATGTCTGCAGGTATGGGTACCATTTTCCTTGTGAAAAAAACAAATGTGCATATCCTGATAGAACTATGTACATGCAATTCTATGCTTCAGATTGCAATTTCATGTCAAAATAACAAGAGGTATACTACCACATCCTATTGGAATCCTTCATAGTTTATTTCCTTTCAAAACCATTGCCTTAGGTGAAATGCCAAACACCACCTTAACAACTGAATTCCATCTTTAAGAAATTACCAGAGAGAAAATTCAGATCCCTCTCAACACACAAACTGAAAAAATCTTACAGACAACTCCATTCCTTATTGCCTTTTTTTTTTTTGAACAGTGGCAGCAGACATAAGCAGGATGGTAAGTACACCTTTATTTTTAAGGCACCAAACTTTTAAATGAATCTAATAGTGTTATTACACAAAACAAAGCTCAGCAGATGTGATCTGGCAACCCTTTTCCCCAAAACTCAGCTAGTACTCCCACAAGTGGTAATTTTCAAAATTGTCTACAGAACTCTCCCTATTTTCTTTGCTCTTTCATTGATTATACGTCTTCATACCCATTTCATAGTATTGCATATTTCCCTTTGGGAATTTTGGAGGGCAATTTGTGTTTTCCTTAGTTTGTACTTTGTTTCTTTCCATCAAAGACTCTTTGGTTGTAAAAATGCGATAAATGCCCTTGACCCTGGTTTGTGGCATTGTGCAACAGGACACAGACTGTAACACAGCTGCTTTGCATAAATGTGCGTGTAACACTTAAATGCAGAGAAACCAACTGCACTCTGAGGCCTCATAATACCATTTAACAAGCTAAAGAAAGTATTTTTGTTTTATTTTCAGAACATAAGTTAATGCTGTAAACAGATGAACTGTAGAACAAGCCTACTGTTCTAAGTAGAGAGAAACATCTTAAATTTGCATGCTTCAAGGGAGAAATTGCTTGTAAGGGAAAAATGGATCTTAATGGATCTTAAGCTTACACTTCATGAAGCATTAAGGTTTTTGCTACTACTAGGGAACAGAAAAAAAAAAAGAGGAAAAAAGATGCTGCTGAAGAAAATCTAAAAGCACAGTCAATACACAGAGCTCACGTTGGCACAAAGTACAACTGGAAGAACATCAAGACAAAAACCCCCGAACCAAGCACACACAACTGCCTCCCTTCTCCTTTGTACTGCTACGACATTAGAGCAAATTTCCAAGATCTTTACTATCCACTCACAGAAAATGAGGGATAGAGGGATAATTATGTATTTAAATTGTAGACTAGAAACATCAGAATATACTACCTGAAATAGGCATAGCTAAGCAGATAATACATAAAACTCCTGGTGAAACATTGCAGGTATCCCAGTTACCTATTTAACAGTTTTTATTCTCTTTTGTTAATCAGTAACTGAAGCAGTATATATATTTTTCAAGCTCGCTGGAACACACAGTCAAGGATGACCAGCCACAGCAAATTACTATGATGTTATTAAGCATTTAGTCATTAACTCTCAGAGAAGGAGTAAAAGTCTCATTACTTCACACACAAATACCCAAGTTAAACTAAAAAAGGAATTTAGCTGAATTGAGGGGGTGTGTTTTAAACGAAGGGATTGCTGTATGGCATCTGTTTTAAGACAAACGGCAGAAAGTTTTATTCCGGTCTAAACAAGTACCTGCCTGCTGAGATCTAATAATTTCATCTCTGTAAACTGAACATACCTGGGGGGAAATTAAAGTCTTAGGGCATACTGTTGTTATTCCCTCCCAGAGCACAAAAGGTTTCTTCATGGGGAAGAATACTAAGGCTGGGTATTTCTAAATGGGTGAAATGTAATAAGGAAAAGCCTTAGGTAATTACTGTGAAATTGGCAATCAGAGATTGAATCCATTCCCTCTCTCACAGGGGAGACAAAAACAAGCATTCAGAAGTGGAGAGATTGCAGTATCAGTGGTGCCATCTACTGGTACCTACATTAAGGCTAAAACCTAGGTAGTTATGTTTTCTCCAAAAGTATTTCTTTTTCTTGAGAAGGTGGTCAGACATTAACTAAAAAACCCACAAAATCCACAGTATTGCTTTCTCTTCCTGCTCTTCTATATTATGAAGCAAGATCTAGCATCGGCGATGAGTCACTTTACTCTCTGGAGCCTGTGGTGAGCACCTTGAATATAAACTACCACAGTAAAAAACCACTATGTCTGACCACTGTCATTTTGACCACATACCTTGCACTGCAATTTAGTCAACTCCGGATCTCTGGATCACGTTGACTTTTTTTGTGGAATTTCAAATGCTAGATAATTTTTAAAAAAACAAAAAATGGGCTTTGCTCAAAGTCCTAATTGCAATCTCTCTAGAGTAAGTGCATCCAAAATTTTACATCGAGAAAGAGTAAAGGGGGCATTTTGTACATCTATTAACTGGGATTCTATCAGAAAGATGGCTTATTGAATGAAGGACCAGATCAAGAACTCCTGCCTCACAAGCACAATCATAACCCAGATAAATGCAGCATATTCACAGGGCCCGAACAGGTACAAACTGCCACCCACACTACTCAGTGGGAAGAGAGTGGTGCTGTGGAATTTTCATGCTATCAGATAAGCAGGTTTTGCTTTTGTTTATTAGCTGTGGCATAAAGTCCTTATCTCAAGCACATCCCTTGATCTTATCCTTAAATGACAGAGGCCACTAAAACACTGATAAGTCAAGTTCAATTGAACAAAAAGGACCCCACTATTGAGGATTCTCAGGATACGAAGCAGAAAGAAAAAAAAATCAGAAACCACAACAGCCCCTAATGTTTACCATTTGCCCAACTTTATTTAGAATTTAAGTCCTAAAAGCCCAGTCTTTACGCTTATTTTAAACTTCTCATTTTGAACTTGAAAAAAATTCAACCAAATCATGCAATTAAACATAAATAATTATGTGTATTGGCACAGGAAGATAATTCCGTTAGATAGCAAAGAATTACACATAAATGTCCTAAAGCTGCGAGCAGTATGGGTTAAATCACTGCATTGCCACCTTTGTGCAAACTATATAGTCCTGAATTAAAAGGCTAGTATTCAGTTTTAAATTGGGCCGCTTGTATACCAGCACTTAAAACATCTTTTTAAAAGGCTTTCTGTTCTGTTGGGTTCGAGATTCACATTGCAGCTGAAACGTAAATGCGATCCATTCATAAGCATTCATCAGACCAGTGCAGTGATTTTGTATTCTAACACTAACCTATAGTTGAGGAAACACTGCCCTTTTTTGTCAAATTCAGTTTTCTGTCTTAAAGAATCCTGCATTTGTCCCAATCTGTCCAACTCTAGTGGGAACAAGAAAGCTCCCTGGCAACACTGCATTATGGCTTTGACTTTACAGTGTCTGCTTTACTCCTCAAACACAAAACCATTTTCGTACTTTCTTGGTAAAATTGTTGTGCCTGCACATTTCCTAAAACTGATCTCTCAAGAGAAGAAGCAGAACTTATTCTGTTATTGAAATATCTTATTATGGCTGCCAACGCAATAGCTACACTTAGATCATTACCTGATATGCATGGAGACTAAATACTTCTGGAAAATACACTGGTTTAGCTACATCCTACAAGGACACTGTTTCTCTGAACGTTTCACACACACACAAAAAAAAAAACAAAAAAAAAAAAAAACAAAAAAACAAAAACCAACCAAACAAACAAACAAAAACTCCTCAAGAACATAACCACAGCAAGCTTTCTTATCCCATGGCATCCTGGAGGAATACTGCAGAAAATCCTGGAATTAATAAAAACTAGTACGCAACAACAATAACAGAAGGTAAAGACATATTATTATGGCTCAGTGATGAGATACAGAAAGTAAAAACATTGTTAACAGTATACAATATATAACATTGTTAATAGTATGCAAAGCTTTGAAGCAGCGTGTTAAGTAGCTTTCTAAATGAATTTGTAGCATTTTATAGCAACTGTTAATATTGTGTGCCACATACACACCTAGAGCTTTTCCACAAGGATTTTAAGTGTTGATTTCAAGACAGAAAGCAGAACTACTCTTTTACCAACTGCAGTACTAAAGCTAACAAATATTAGGATAGATTGCCCTTAAAATCGCCTGCATCTACGGGCAATTCAGCTGGCATTTTCATTGCAACTGTTTGTGGTTCAGAACAAGAAGCTCAGTCAGCATCCCGTTTCTCCTGCTTAGTAGCCCAGAGAGGGGCATCACTAACGCAGGCAAAAGAACAGGCAGATACATAATACGTACATCTGAACTTGAGATCTTATAATTGGAAGCTGTTTCTCAATATTAAGAATAGTTGATATTTGTAATTAAAGAACAGTGATCAGCTGAGCCATTTGCTTCAGTATTAGCTCCCACTATTAGAGAACAGAATTGTCTCAGACAGCAGCTCCTTGAGCCAACCACACCATCTATACTAGTCTACTGAGTTCCTACAGAAAAAGATATCTTTTTAAAACTATTTTTATTTTTTTAAAAAATTAGTAGCATAACGGAACTATCATTGGAAGACAACAAATCAGTGGCAATGTGAAGACTATATACATTTCTGGCAACTTACTGTGTTCCTAGTACAGCCTGATCAAAGACACATCTCTTTTTTTAATACCACAATACACTAGGAATTCGGCTTTTGTTTTCATGGTATCTATGAAACCACACTACTGAATTTACAAGACACCATCTTGTTCTTGTTTGAAACTACCTCTTTTGCTGTGCACAATGTCAACAGGTTCCTTCAGGTCATTATCATCTAGTACACTTCAGTGGATTATGCAAAGAAAATCATGTACCTTCAAAAAGGTTCCAAGAGTTAATGATCAATTTAAGCAATCTGGAATCTACATCACTGGGAAGAAATACAGGGCAGTGGTACAGATGTTACTGCGTGTTCACAGACCAGCCAGCAACCCACTCCCATCTGGCAAACAGACATGTAATTGTAAGAAATAATTCTCTATTATGGTAGAGGTGGAAAAAAAAGTCTAAGTCATCCTGCTGCTTTACATTGCTGTGGCAGTTCTAGGCTGTGAGAAAAAAGTTCTTCTCACATCGTGTTTTGATGCATTTCATGATTACCAGCAGGCTGATAAACAGAAATGTTATTTCCTTTACATGATAAACTTGGGCTGGAAGAGCACCTTGTTACGTCTAACACAGAAGATATTCAACTGTCTGCCTCCTCTATCAGTAATTCATATTTCAAGTACAGTCAGGCCTCTATCAAGTCTCCAAAGACTGAGGTGTCAAAACCACAATTTTTAGAGAAAAGAATACATGAGAGAATGAAAGATTATGTCTACTTCTAATTGCAAAACTAGTATCAACGTAGCGTCAGGTTAATGGTCAGCAAATCAACCATTGGTTTATATACAGAATAGGGTTATTAGCACAGCAGATGCTTATTACAGATGGGATGTAGAAATAGTCTAGAATTAAGGTTGCAAACATACTGCAACTAGTAAGTGATTAAAAGTAAGAAAAACAAAATACCAAAGCCTATTTATTCAAAGCAGTAGTCTACACAAGTCTTGAGACAAAATGGCGACACAAATCTTGTTTTTTCACCCCAGTTCTAAAAGGGAATGGAATCAAAGTGGTGTGAACTGTAACAGGAAATCCAACATGATGATGAAACATTTGAAACTAGAAGCAGCATCAGAACAACCTCTCAGGACAAATAGGGTAAGGTGGAGCAAGAAAAGTGACTCCTTCATAACTCCGCCTATTTAAGTTGTACCTGTTCAAGGTACAAGTTCACCAGGGAGCAGAGAAATACATTATTCTCCCATTTAATTTAACATTTTCATTTTGGTATTTGCAATAATTTTTTGTAAGCAAGGCTCTTCCTGTTAAGTGTGGGGACCTCTCTTATTCAAAGAGACAAGAAGAAATAGGAGAACTCTACATGGACAGATACACACGGACAGAAGAGGCCAGGCTCAAACTCTTGTACTGGCTTTCTCTAAACCAGCCAGCCTAGAACCAGCTCTGTTCCAGAAGATACAAGGCTATTATAACAGGTATGTGCTGTATCAGAATTAACAAATCCTCCTTCCTAAACTACACTGTGCCCTAACTTTTCCCAGGTTCTTATATAAAAAAGTGCAAGTTCTCCTGAATGAAATATATTCTCCTTGTTTGATAGAAGGTAGGTTTTGTTCTTGTTTCCATGGTTAAAAAAAAGGTCACTAAAAAGATCCACTACAAACACACAAGTACCAGAAAAGAGAAACTAATCATAAAAAAATTTACACTGCTATGGCAAAATATTTTGGTGAATCGCTTGATCATTAATCCTAAACGCTTCTTTGGTGGTCTAGCATAAATCACTCCAAAAGTGCACGTCAGGAACAAACAAATACAATTCGGAATACACACTGGTCTTCAGTAATTTAAACAGTTAAAAAATATATGCATATGTAAAGTTAAATAACCAAAGGGTGGATCCAGCTTGTTCCTCTTCAGTTCTTACCTTTGTCTAGGAACTATGAAGAGTGCTCGTACTAGTTTTCTTCTGTTGGCTTTTGTATTCATATTCATGCAAAAATCCATTGCCGCCTATAAAGAGAAAAGTCAATACAATACTTCACCTTTAATGCAGCAGCTTTGTATTTAAAGAAATATAGCATGGTTTTCAAATGCATCTTTCACAGAGCTACTTCTGCTACATGCAGCTGCTTTAAAAAAACTGTAAAGAAAAATCTTCATTTTTGTCTGGAACTCACATAGTTAGAAAAAATGTCCCACTACAGAAATACGGACTGATTCTTCAGATCAATATAAGGAAGGAAGCAGCTTTAGGCAGATGGGGAGTAATTTGTTAGGGAGGGATAGGAGGAAAAAAATAAAAAGCCAAGTCTACTTCTAAAAGAAACTAACACATCAGAAAACAGACAAAACCAATATCACATCATATTTGGGCAATGGCTAAGTGAGAAAAAGAAAATATTTCCTCTAGATTAAAAATAATTCAGCTACTGCTACACTCCAAAGCTTCAAACCTTTATTTCTGTTCTATTTGATCTAGCATTATAGCTTTCAAGAGTGGAAAAAACAAAAACTATACCTTGTCTATGAGGTCTCTGTTGACACAATTTGGAAGCTGCTGAAGAAAAGCATCTACTATAAGTTTTAAATGAGATCCAGTACTGGCTTCTTCATCCTCTTGTTCTAACAGAGTGAAATAAACAAGCAGCACACATCTTTAAGTTATGAAACATAATGACTATCACATTCCCCGAATTTGTAATGTTTAGTTGTCAAACATTAATTCACAGATTCAAAAAAAAATGAGATATAAAGATGAATACAAAATATTCATTTTTTAATGCAAAAAAAATAATCCAGTGATTGTCTATGCCAACAAAAGTCAAAAGTATCACATTTATAAATTGTCTTCCTATTCACGAATTCCCTACCTCCTAATTTTTACTGTCAGGAGCAACAATAAATATATATTCCTAGAAAACTATGGTAGTTTCTTTAAGTGATAAGAGGACCACAAGAAGGCCCGAATACTTAGGGAAACAAAACAAAACACCTTAATGCAATTGTGGATTCCACTTTTTAATGTATATTTGCCCTGGGGGAAAACCACAATTTTTGATCAAAAATGTCCATTAAGGCCACTCTTTCATCTGGTAGGTTCTTCACATCTTTTCACTTGAGGTTGTGAAAGCTAGAGGCCAACTTAATTCTTTCAGCTGTACAGAAACCAGAACAGAGAATCATAAATCAACAAGGATGGAGGGTTGATCACATAGCAATTGCAAGGCAAGTGACAACTTGTTTTTCAAGCAAATGCTTCTATGTAATCTGCAACATCGGAAGCGATGACAGTGACCTGTATCTACCAATTGAGTCAGTAACACTGCTTAAGTTAGAGTCTGCAGGACAACTCTACCACTGAAATTCAGATTTTCTGACATCAGCTATGAGGGTGTCACCAGACCAATCCCCCTACAGTTACCCTTTAACTGCAAAACACGTGGTGTGCTTCAGAAATTTTCCAGAGTTTACTAAGTCCTAGACAAGAGCCTAGTTTGCTCTATAGCACAACATAAGCCAAAAAAACAAGTTAGAACACAAACACTTGGAAAGAATCCTTCCTTGGCTAAAGCTGCACAAAAGAACACTGTTTCCTGAAAAAGGAACACAATGATGTTTGGTTTCCTTTCAGTGTGAGGATGTTCAGCAGTAACAAGAATATCCATGAGGGATCTGAAAGCAGAACAGAGACAGATAGACCTCGAAAAGGTGAATATGGTGGTGGTGGAATTGCACCCAAATAAACTACAAAAATACCCAAGACTCGGTAAAGTCACTTTGTCTTTACAGGCTACACAGTAAGATAAACGAGCATGAAAGACTGAAGTCCCTTTGTCAAGTTACTGAAAAGCAAAAAGAAAACAAAGATGCTACACTGTAGGACCCTTTTTTTTTTTTTTTTGAGACAGCTCAGGGCAGCGGTTGAGCTTAACTAGAGAAACACTAAGAATAGTTCCAAAGAACACTGCCAGCTACCCCATCTTGAAGATCCTAGAGATTAAAGCAAATAAGTAAATGCCATCGCCTCCTCTCTTGCACAGGCAACTGGATGTCAGAAGAACAAGAGAGAAGGGTTCATTAAGAAAGGAGAAAGAAGAAAGGGAAGATGTTCCAGATGCTCAGACAAGAGGACCATGAAGTTTTAAATGCTTAATGAATCCTGACCCTCTCACCACCCATGTACTCGGAGTTAAGAGTCCACTAGGATGCATGCAATAGCTCAAACCAGACAACTTTACTAGCAAATCTTGGTTTAATGCATTTTTCCATTTAGATATTTAGTCACACCTTTCTGATTCCTTTTGATGTTCTTTTATCTTCCTTTTTTTCCATTACAGCAATTAGTTGTCTCACCTCAGTCTTCTATTCCAACTGACTCAATGCTCTTGAAATAAATTTAAAAATCCAAGTCTTTAACAATTCAGCCACTTTTCAAGAGAATCTTTGAAGAGGCCCTGCTATCACACTTAATTTCAAGGGTTCCCAAACTTATCTCTTCTTTCATTAGTCCTTTCCCTCACTGGAGGGCTGCAGATATCGTCACTTTGTATTTCTAAGTATTTCTTTCTCCTCACAGTATGTGACTACTTTCTAAGCTGAAAGGCTCTTTTGTAGTACCTGAAGCAGGTTTGGGACTTAAGATAGAAAATTAAGAATTTTACAGTGACAGGAAATTAAATGGTCAAGGGTTCCTTCTCCAAGGCAAACGACGATTCTACGTATGCAATTAATGAAAAAAAAAAAAAATTCTTGCTTGTCACTTCGATCCTCTTGCGTTCCAGTCTTTCATCATCACCACATTTTAAAACTGTATTACTTCTTTTTAAAAATTTACTACAAGTAGTAATGTATGCTAATTACAGTTAGATTATTTGTAATCGTCTATCTGGTGCAGATTAAATCATGCAGTATGGTCACTGTAGATACTGAAAGAAAATGTTTTTTTGTTTTTAAACACCTTTATATTTAACCAGAAATGCATGCACTCCTGCAGTTTTCAGGGAGCAGAACAGAGAACGCATGAGAAGACACGAAGGACTCACTGAAGTCGTTCTGCAATGATTGGTGCCAATCGTCTGCTTCAGCCACAACAGTTATTTGCCTTCCCCTCTCCCGACGTGCTTACTTTCTGAGAAAGCCCTGGCTCCCTTATCGTCAACATCTTTCTTTAATTTTTACAAAACTATAACCTTACAGAGTGGGCTGTCCATGAAACTCCCCCCTGCCTGAAAGCTTCAGTCTACTTTATATAGTGTCACCCAGACAGTGGAAGTAACAGAAGTGCGTTTGTAAAACTAGCAGTTACTCCTCTGTGAGATGAGTTTCTGTAATGAACCGGATCATGCAGGAGCTCTCAGGTGCAGACGGTACGAACCCGTAACGTGAGCAAACCGTTGGCTGGATCCCCCTCTCTGCACAACACTTAGGCATACCATAGTGTTAAACATCTCGTTGAATCAAAGCCTCACTGAGGAATGTGTTCAGAATCTAGTCTCACAAGTGCAAAAAGTAGTTCTTAATGAATAATCTTCAATCTTTTTTAAATTCCTGCTCTTCTGATAGGAACTTTGCTAGCTCTCTAAACAGCCTAGCAAAATTAACAGGGTTGACTTAATACTCACTTCTAACCCATCACCTCTGCTGCTGACCAACCTTACAGGAACTGGTGCTAGATATATTGACATGAGACTCCTGCTCCCAGCACTCTTGATGGCTTCCACCCTGGCCATTCCTTAACTTAAAATCTTTGTCTCCATTCACACAGCTTCATTTTTAACATCGTATCTTCTCTTTTAAGAACAACCTCAAAACTCACTTCTTTCAGCATGTTTTCCGTCACTATTTTCAGCTCCGGTGCTATCTGCTCCCTCTCTCTTCCCTGAGCATATTGAAAATAAGAAAATTAAGATACACTCAAAGTTAATGCAATAGAAAAAAAAAATAAATTAGCTGAATTCCTGGTAAACAAACCTCTTCAACTAACTGCATCAACTTTCCTTTCACATGTCATATCTTAAAGGTAGCTGACTATTATAGACTCCAAACTTCAGGAAAAAAGTGCAGAAACAGGTACTGCAGTGTTGTGAAGAATACTACACCATGGCAAATCTGTTTTAAAAACACACACTTTGGAAAATTGCCTTGCCTCCCTCATATTTGGACAGAGGAGAAAAGACTGAAGAGAAGTGACAGAAGGAGACGCAGAAGTAACAAAAGACCTGCAGTACCCACCCTCTGACTAGACGGTCTACCCTATTTATCCTGTTTTCCCCTCTAATTTATATATTCCCTCTGCCAATGAAATCCACACCCCCAGATTATCACAATAACTAAAGCTACTTTTCTTCATCTTGGACCTTACATCAGGCTGGACGGGGCTCTGAGCAACCTGGTCTAGTTGAAGGTGTCCCTGCTCATTGCAGGGGGGTTGGACTAGATGACCTTGAAAGGTCTCTCCCAACCCAAGCTATTCTAAGATCTAGGACCCTGATATACCTCACGCATCCTCCCTTTTTATACTACAGGCCCATCTCAACCTAGGATGGCTGGATAGGAATATTCTGGTTTATGTTTTTAACAGTGTCATAATACAGTGGTTTCATTCTTTGCTGGCTTTGAGCAAAACATTACTACTAACTCACCTCAAGTACAGATGCACAAAAATTCAGTACACATGAAGAAAAGTTAAAGCTATATTTTGCAGCTGAAGGACATATAATTTTCCTAATTTCAAATTAAGTGAATTTTACTTAAGAGAAATGGTGAAAAAAAATTACCAGTTCACTAGATGGAAACACATCACAGAGCTTAAACCACCACCTAAATTGAGATTTCTGTTAATTCGGCATATCTGGTGCTACCAACTAGGGGTGTTCAGGATTACACACAAACCCCAGCAAAAACCAATCATTGTGTTTCTCTGTGTTTCAAGTAAAGCAAAACCTACCTGCTGCTAATTAATACCCTAGTTTTCTAGCAGAACAACGATTTGGTACTCATACATATTTTAACTTCCATCATTAATTTATGAAGCCACTTGTCAGTATTATAAATTTGACAGAGACATAGAATTAATATAGAAACTAATTTTCTATATGTTCACAAAAAATAAGCTAATGAGCAAAGACAATCATGAAGCAATAGTTCTCCACTGAGGAAAAAGCCTACACTGAGCCAAATGACATTACCTTCACCAGGTAGAAAGGAAAAGGCTTTCTTTAAGGGATGGCTGTTTATTGATAAAAAATTAACCCCATTCTGACACATTTTAGATTAATCTTTCAGATGGGAGTATGTTTAATGCTCAGTCAATAGCTAGTTTAAAACCAGAAATATTATGACAAAACATCACCTTCCTTTTACAGTCAAAAACATGATCATCAGTCCCTTCTGTACTATTGTACATACTCTAACTGGCATTGCCTCCCAGTAAGCTAAAAACTACACAGAGACTGCATCGTCTACTTGTGATCTCATCTCCTGTTCCTTCCTCACTTCTACAGGATCTCTCACTCCTGTTGTTTGGCTTTATCCTTATACTTGGAATAATCTTCATCCTCCTATCCAGCCAAGAAACCCTTCAATAAGACACAAAGGAAATATCCACGTTCCTTTAGATGTCTATTGACACAGTACTTTTGGCCTATTAGCAGGCTATGAGCAATCCAGAATGAACTGCTCTTCTTGCTTTTGATTCCAAGAGGCCGTCCATGTGAACTTCCCTTACAGATAGCTAGAACCAAGCTCTTTGCTGCGTTGTTTGAGGTGTCTGACCAGAAGACAGAACTCGCTCAGGGTGAATGTTCTGCAATTAAAACTTTATATTTTGACCAGCTTAATGAGCTGACAACTACTCAGAAAAGAATATAAATAGAAGAGAAAATTTATTCCAAAGAGGGTATGGCCTTTTCCGACCTGTCTGGGTAAAGAAAGCAAAAACCTAAGGAAATATTATATAGAATTATCCTGACAGCTCTCCTTTCAGGAGTCTGAAACAGTCTGATTCTGGAGCTGTAACTTCTTCGAATTTGTGAGGTGTCACAGACCAGCATAGTCCCAAGATTAATTTCAGCTCAACTAACTTTATGTACACAAGAGTCATCCAATTTAAAGATTCATATGCCCTAACCCATCCCTATTGTCAGCTGAGAGAAACTGGAACTTTGAGGAGCTGTTCAAGCTACTGAACGCCCAAACCCACAGATTCACACATCAGCTTGGTCAGATGAACCTACACTTTAAACACTGATACACAGTCTTTGCCAGGGACTGAACTTCTTTGCTCTAATGTGAACTCCACAGCTTGAAGTTTTTGCTTTAACTTCTTAGCTTTTAAAGCCCAATGCAGTTTCAAGCAAGAGGATCACTAAATTCACTAGATCAGGTAGGATTTTCACTTTTAAGCCGCAGAACCTCCAGCCAGGAGACTCCAGACATAATTTTTTTCCCCTCAGCATTCTAGACACAAGAACAAGTTTGCTGCTTCAGAAACAAAGAAAAGAATCTGCATTGGTCCTTGGAAATCCAAAGCAGCAAAACCGACATGTCTTACAAACTGGGTTAAAAGAAAACAGCTCACTTGCTCCTTTATGAATATGGGCCCTAACACCTGATGTTACTTTTCCCACTATTCAGTACCACTGAAAAACTTGTAACTCATAAGAAAAAATTCTGAAGAAACATTTTGCTGCTCTTTCCCCTAGTAAAACTAACACAGCTAGATTTTCACAGATGCCATTTGCAGCCCTTTACATGTAATTAGAGGTTAGATTTCATAAATCCTGCAATGTAAAGCCATAATATCAAAAGAAAAGTATTAAACGATTAACAAGACAGAGGCAGAGCTAAATCCTGGATTTCAACAGAAGTTAAAAACAGAAGCTATTTTATTATTACCCTAAGCATATTTAATGAGAAAATCATTTATGCACTGAATTCAGTCTACATACTTCTTGCTAGTCACTTTTCAGACAACTGCCTTCACTTTCCATTATTTTGAATAGCTATACGAAGGAATCAATAACTTTCACTGCATAAACCTCCTTATAATGCTTTTCACTTGTATCTGAATATCTTCTTACAAATGCATTTTTGACCACAATCCTAAGCTTCTAGCTACTAAAGTTTCATAAATATATCAACAAATCAATAGTTCTCCCTGAAGTCACTCTATCTACTGACTAAAAAACCATCACGCTCAAAAAAAACAACCGGGAAGCAACAAAGAATTCCTAAAACCAATTCTTCTTACCTTGCTCATCAAGAAGCTTTTTTGTAAGATCTTCTGCCTCATCTCCACAGTCTAACTCCAGAGCATCATCATTAATATCCAGGTTTTCCAGCTCCAACTCCAAATCCTCACTCCCAGGTGCTTCCTTACTATCTTTGGCATCTTTTGAATCTATTTAAAAGTTAAGTAGAAATTTTAAACTATTAAATACACACAGTCATGATTAGAATACAGGAAGATTCATGTTGCTAAACCCACGTCTCTTCAGTGTGTTAGTCTCATTAAAAGCAAACAGAGGAAAGAGTACCTAATTCTTGAGACTATACCATCTCATGTTAGGTCTCAGTGGTTTGATACCCTCCATACAGTTTTACCCAGATGCCCGAAAACTGCAAACATTTACCTACACTGGGATCTGTTAAGGATTGCCAACAGTCTTCAGTGCTCTGGTTTTTCTGAACTATACCTGGTACATCTTTATTGGATGACATGCATACATTCAAACGGAACAAGATATTCCGAAATCTAAGCAATCTACGTCCAAAAGTGCTTAAAACAGATTGTTGAGCCATCACATGGAAAGTGCAAGCAAAAAAAACTTGCATACTGGGATGGTCAGACAGAAAAACAGTATCCTCCAAAACCCCAGTAAATGAATATCACAAACATTGTTGAAAAAGAGACAGATTCAAAGGTACAAATTCTAATTTAATGTTTGCATCGTATATTCTTCATAGCTCAACCGATAACAAAATTGACAAAGCAAGATAAAGTGTTTTGCACAGACCAAGAAAAAAAGCAAAAAGCAGACCAGGAGGATGATAGTGGACAAATGATGTGCTATGTAGAAAGTAAAAAAAAATAGTATTTTCCTTGAAAACAAATAATCTATGAATCTCCAGATGGAAGATTCAGGAAAGAATAGCTAATTTTTTTCTTGGACAACAACACTGGTCCAGCACAGAGCATTTTTTCCAAGAGATTACTATCCTTAAAACTTTGCTACTTTTATTCATTTGCAGGCTATGCTTCAAAGCAAAAATAATATTTCAGGCAAATAAGCTTATTAAAATACTTACATTTTTCAAACAAAAACGTGACAAGAAACAGTACACACATGCTGTGGAAACAGCAGAATCACAAAGCAAGCAACCTGTTTAGAATCACAGACTTAATTCAGTCTGGAATGGACCTCAGTGAGGTCTCTAGTTCAACTTCTGATCAAAGTGGATGAGCACTGTATTCAGGCGACTTTTCTCAGGGATTCCTTCCAGTTGTCCTGAAAAACCTCTTAAGGCAGAGATTCCAGTCTCCCTGGGCAAGCTGCTCCAACATCCAATTATCCTCACAGCAAAATTTCAGAATTTAAAAATCAGAAAGAAGGCCATGAGCTATAAAGTTGAAATTCCATTAATACTCAACAGTGACCTATTGCATGTGTATTAGAAAACCATGTAGCCGGTGTCTTTGATGGCATTTTCTCAATGCCAAAACACTGCTCTTATCCAAACATGCATCTTCCATTACACTTTGAGCCAGTGTTGGCGAATGTCATTTTTATCCCATTATAACTAAAGTCTACCAAAGCTTGATTGTGAACCTAGGGCTGCGTCAGAAGTGAGGAACCACCAGACCTTTTAATCAACTGGAATTTTATACAGAGACAGTTAGTTACCGTGGAATATTTAGTGGAAAAAACAGAATGAGCACTAACATCTCTCCAAGAAGGTAAATTTCTAGGTTTCTCACAGAAGAGTTAACATTTACTTGCATTGGTTAATCTCCAATTATTTTAAATTTAAAATTCTATCAATATTAAAATGCATTTACTTTTTTTCCTTCCTCAAACACCATATCCAGATATAATTCCTATCCCATGTAGCTTCTCCCCTAAAAATTTATCCAAACTGGTGTACTGTCCTGATCACCACAATTCATTAGAGACTCATTACTTCCATCAAATTTGCATATCCGTTGGATGACATATGTTAAAAAAATACTCATCTAAGCATCCTACCTCTTGATTCATCTTTGCTGGAATCCTTGTTCTGAGAACACTTTTCATTATCTTTAAACAAAATTGCTGGCACAAAAGCCTTTAAGTCGATGAGATTCTCATAGAAGTTTCTAGCGTCTTCGTCTTCCCAGATACCCCCCTCCAGGTCATATTCTCCAGGCTTTCCTGGTGTGAAAATATCAATACCAGGTCCATGCTCTGCAAAAATAGTGAAACCACAAGAGAGTTATTTACACAAGTTTCTCACCTTCTAAAGAGAGGCACCTTTAAAGATTCAAAAACCACCTCTAGAAACACGTTAACCTATTTATTACTGCCACTGTTTTCACTTAAATATTGCAACATACACTTCAAACCACTTTTAACAACCCAATCTTACTATTCGATACATCAATAAGCTATCTTAAAATTATACATTTGGCATTGATACTGCCTGTTTTCTACCAGAGTGAAAGTCAGATCAAGTAAAATCAAGAAGCACATTATGTGCTATTAGAAAGGAAAGCTGTAACAGACTTTAACCACATTAGCATAAAAAGTAATTGCTTTAAGCATGAACTGTACCTCCTACCTCACTGTATTTCAAAAACAGAATTTTAACAAGAATAATTTTAAATTTAGAGGTATTCAACAAATACGCTTTTTTAAGCTCTTATGTCCCTTCACTCCTCAAGAAGGACACAGCGAACTACAGGCCGGTCAGCCTCACCTCCATCCCAGGAAAGATGATGGAGCAACTAATTCTAGAGGTCTTCATTAAGCAAGTGGAGGAAAAGAAGGGTATCAGGAGCAGTCAACATGGATTCACCAAGGGGAAATCATGCTTGACCAATCTGATAGTTTTCTACGATGGCATGACTGGCTGGGTAGATGAAGGGAGAGCCGTGGATGCTGTCTACCTCAACTTCACCAGGGCTTTTGACCCTGTCTCCCATTACATCCTCCTAGGGAAGCTCAGGAAGTGTGGGCTGGATGAGTGGTCAGTGAGGTGGATTGAGAACTGGCTGAATGGCAGAGCCCTGAATGTTGTCATCAGTGGCACAGAGTCTAGTTGGAGGACAGTAACTACTGGTGTCCCCCAGGGATCAGTAACTGGCCCAGTCTTCCTCAACTTCTTCATCAATGACCTGGATGAAGGGACAGAGCATACCCTCAGCAAGTCTGCTGATGACGCAAAACTGGGAGGTGTGGTAGATACACCAGAAGGCTGTGCTGCCATTCAGCGTGACCTGGACAGGCTGGAAAGTTGGGCAGAGAGGAACCTGATGAGGTTCAACAAGGGC
>Ga0065711_1037114_pt1 | contig 20183 bp, 14 predicted proteins | sample Hoacrofraction12_FD_59098 | JGI IMG/M metagenome (GOLD analysis project Ga0065711, IMG submission 59098) | Hoatzin crop microbial communities from Cojedes, Venezuela - Epithelial fraction 12 v2 (version 2) | ecosystem: Host-associated > Birds > Digestive system > Esophagus > Crop | place... | reverse complement strand
GGGGGGGGGGAAGAAAAACCACCAAAAATACAGCCTGCGTGTTGGCAAGGAAGAAGACTGAATGTTGCTTTTATCATACTGTGGAAGTACCTTACTGTTTCAGGACACTGAGGCTGGAGATGAGATTTGATTTAATGCCCAAGATCCGAGAAAACTCCTGAAGACAAGACAGGATGCCACTGTTCTTTGCAAGAAAGAATATGCATCAAGACAAGCAGTTTCCCTCCTGGTCATCTTGAGGGCTGGTGCACTAGACGATCCACTACTGCTGTCAGGGACAGGGAGACCCTTATGAGCTTTGGCATAAACTGGAGCCAGGGGGAGCCAGGCTGCAGAGTGAGGAAAGGGTGAGACTGATAGAACCAGGCTGCCTCTTAAACTGTCCCATGCCTTACAAAAGAGGGACAGTCAGCAATTTCACGTGGTCACCCAAAGACCTATACCGACATCTTCAAACCTGGGCGCCTGAAGTTGTGGTTGCTAAGCACAGACAGACAGTTCGCACCTCCAGCAGAGAAGTGAGCTGCTCGTCAGTTCGGAAAATAGACCCACTTTGCCTACAAGTCAAGCAGGCACTTAGGTGCTTAACGTCTAGCTTGAAGGGATTTCAAGCTGTTTTGCACCTAAATGCCATAAACAGGAGATTTTACCTCTCCGTACCTTTGGAAGTTCCAGCATCACATGCGAAAATGAGAATAACTCTTCCAGTTGCACCAGCAGCAGAGGGTTCTGAATTTCTTCTCACTTCCAATAGGAATTGTTTAAAACCACATTTGAGAGAAATGCGCTTCAGTTACTTAGTCCAGCAAAATACCAGCTCAGTGTTTGGAACTAGTCTTCCAGCTGCCTGAATTATAGGAAGGAAGAACAGGGAAATTATCCAGCCTAGCCTGACATAGTGTTTAATCCTGAAAAGTCCTCAGCACCTCAGCTGCCAGTTGAGCTAACCTTGGAAACAGAAACTGGCTTTATTTCATTTGCAAGAGTAGTCTCTCTGATTCTCTACTGCATTCAGAGTAAGCAACTGCTTTTAAACTGCAGACCATTACATTATTATGAGTGAAAGAACCTTAATTGCATTAGGACCTTCCAAAAGCACAGTTACAGCAGAAGAATTGAGGTTTACATTGAGTAAGCTGCAGCACTTCCTCCAGCAAAGGAAACACTTTAATTTTTAACACAAAGTTGTTCATCTATTTGTATTATAAAGCATGACACTTACTATAATGCAGAGAAACAGGATCATTACCCGAACCACTCTGACGTGAATCAACTCCCAGTCTGTGCAAATTGTGCTTATTTTGTCAAGTAAAATTGTAATCATCTTATACCCTAGTAGAATCTGACACACGTACACATACACATTACAAATCCACAACAGAAACCAGGACTCCTCTCAGCAGTGGGTATAAATGAATCACTAAGGCCACAGCAAGCATTTTCCTGGTACCATGAGGGAAAAGCAGGTGCTAACTACATCAAAGCTAGCCTACCTGCAATTAAAACACCAGTCGGGGAGAAAAAAAAACAAATATATTTTCACTCTGAGCTTATGAAAAATGGCTCTACCTGCACTAAAGGGAGCAGGATAACGCTGCCTACACCTGCTGAGCAGCTCTGTCTCTACCACCAGGCTTCAAGCAGAAGAAGAATCTGAACTACAGCCCAGTCCTTTCCCTCTGCTTTCATTTGTGCTCACTTGGCTCCCTGCTGGTCTGCGTGTTTAAAGAGCTCCCCTTTTCTCCTGTTTGTTCTGCTCGAAGGCACAGTCAGCTTTTCCTTGTCCTCAGGCTTCAAAACAGCACTCAAAAGCTGACTAATCAACTTTTTCCCTGAATGCAAATTGATGTTATAGAGTGACCGCTAATACTTTAAAATCCAAATGGCACAAAGAACAGCCGCAATGTCTGCCGGTCTACAAATGACTAAGATGGGCTTCACCTTGCCCATCTAATCCTCAGTTTCTCCATAAACAGATTAAACTAGCTATGCCTGAACTAGGGCACATTAATCCTGCCCTCTGCTCAGGGTGCCCTTTTCCAGGCCATCCCTCCGTCTGACCAGACTGCAGAGCAGAAATTGCTTAGTTTTTCCCCAGAGGCATGTACATGAGGCTGAAACACTGCACAAGTTTGAGTAACATTGGCAGGTCTGAACTCTTTGGCCAGAAGTTAATCTAAACCAGTCTCTGGGAGTGCTCACAAGTAATTTCAGTGACAGCCTCCTCCCAAAGGCATTTGCCAGTTATATGTAGTTTTTGCTGGCCTCCAGCACAAGCTGACTGTTGGAAGTAATTCCCCTTCACCTCTCCACCCTTACTTCTAACAAGAACTGAAGGTATTTTTTGTTCATTTTTAGGGATTCATCAAATGCCCATTTCTTCCTGTTTCTCTCCTGAAATCTATCCAAGAGTTTCAGGTTCATTCAGAAGAAGCACAGATCGCACCCATTCAAATGCCTCTCCTGCTCTACAGAGGATTCAGTTCTATGCAGAGAAACAGCTGAACAGAGTCATCTTGCAGCTCCTCAGAGGTACTGCCAAAACTGTTTTTCTCAAATACACACGTACACAGAGCCTCCCCTCATTTCTCTCTCTTTGGTGACAAGAACAACAGCAAGCATCCATATAGGACCCTGGCAAGGGCACAGGCCATGTTGTTATCACCTGCTAGTTCAACATCCTCCATGTTGAACATGTGACCAGGCCCAAATATTATGAAGTTTGGCATCTTTTGGCTTATTCTGTTCCTAACAACTCTGTGGTTCCTTTTCTGCCTGCTTACATCCTTTGCACGCTCTTCAAGACATTGAAGTGACTTAGATTTGGTGTCATCTGGGGTGACTTCATGGATTTTAGCTCCATCCATGTTACTGAGAGAACAGTTCTGCAGTACTGTGAGCAGATCTTTACCTTTTATGAGTCAGGGTAACTGTACTGCAACTCACCTTGTCACCGTGGAATTGCAGAAAAACAGAATCTAGTCCTCCTTCTCCAAAGAGGCCAGGGTTCTGCTTCTTTAAATGTTAATTGCTGTTCCACCATTTACAGTTAAAAATAATAGATTACTAAAGTTTACCTAGCTCAATTAATCCTATTATCTTATGAACTGTATAAGCTGAATCACAGCTTCCTGCTTTTGCAATTGTTATTCAGACTGAGTAGCCCCATGACTATTGCAGCCTCAAGATAACAACAAATGCGGGCAGAGACACCACTGCAAGCATAAGTGGGGGTATTTTGAGTAACAGAAAACTCGTTGAATGTCAAATGAAAGCTGCAAAATAGCCTCGAAACTCAGCCCAGATTCAGGGAGACAGAAGTTACTTTGCCTAAAGCTATAATAGAAGTTTCGCATAATATATTACTTAATCTCTTTGGAGAGTTAAAAAAAACAAACAAACAAACAAACAAAAAACACAACTAAAAAACTATCCAGAATATGAAACATCATCTGTGTTTTCTGGTGATTTACCTTGGAGCACTGTGCCTCAGGATGTGACAGGATGACATAGGACGTGGGCTGGTTTCAGCCAGAAGAGGAGGATGTTCCACACTATGTATATCTACAGAATTAGGTGCTTGCCGGTATTTGTCCTTCTCTGTGGTTTCGTTTATAAGTAGTGCAAAGTCTTGGCCCTGATTCTCCTCCACTTTGTTCCTCTTCCCCCAACAGGGAAACTGAGGTTCTTCTGCCTGTATTGTGTTGGCTGCATAAAGAGGGGGGGGTGTCTTTCACCCCTCTGGGTTTATATTCAGAGTGGTAATAATATAGTAGGGAGTGTACTAGTCTGGTTCACTAGATGGCAATCAGGAGTAGCTTTGCTTTGAGTTAAGCAGAACATTTTGGTATTTGGTATGGTTTCAGACTATTATGCCGTGATGTAACCCCAGTTAGACCCACAGAAGCTCAGGGTTTGAGTTCTCTAGCCCTCCATTTAAGAGCTTGCATAACTTCAGCACAGCAGAATTAAACAGCATTTCTCCACAAACAAGAGAACCAAGAGAATGTTTTAAGGGAAATAAAAGTTAGCTGTATTGTGTCTTGATTTATTTTAAAAATAGGGCTTTTCCCAAGAGGTGAAGGTTGGAGCTGATGCAACTCTGTGAGCCTCTCTAGGTGCTATAGCACTTCTCCACCAGGGTGGCTCACGCCATTGATTTGACTGAAACATACACGTATAAAGCCACAGGTCAGACCACGTGTTTGATGACCACCACAGAAGACCTTCAGAATTTGGGGCTGTAACATTTTGGGGCAGATTCTGATGGTTTTATTAGCTACTTGTAAATCAGAAGAGACAGCATTGCTCTAACAAAAAATCCCAAGCTCTCCATGGTTCAAGACTCTGAAACTGGTCTGGTTTCTGGTTTGTGTCTTTTCAATGTTAATGGGCTCAAAGTTATTTTGGTGAGTAAGCTTTGATTAATAAAAAAATTATTCTACAACAAAATCCCGAATGCTTTCCAAAATTTAAAGGCAGCTTCCATTACATCAAACCAGGAATACTGAAGTACTAATCAAAATTATTCACACTTTTCTGAGTTGCAAAAGCAGAGCAGAGTTACTGATAATGTATTTTCTGTTGTGATTTACTAACACATCTCCTCCTTCCCTCTCTTGTGTCAGCTTTCCACTGAAACACACAATTAATTCCATTGAACTAATCCAGATCTGAAGCCATATAAATAGAAGAGCCAAGCCTTTAAATCTTTACCCTGCAATACTATATAACCATGAAGAAATTGATTACTCAAAACTGAGCTGTGATTTTAAAAAATAACATAATCTACATAAATTCACCCAGAATACTGCTTCCAGGCCAAATCAAGAGCAGGGTTCATAAGTAACCACACCCCTGACAGAACATCATTCATTCTATGTATGGTATACTGGTTCGAAACACTCGGATTCTGATTTCCCTTGCCCTCTGCAGTGTGTTATTGTCTCAATAGTCTTTTCCATGACACAAAGTTCTCCAAGATACAACTGAACTCATAGAAATCACCATATCCAAAGTAAAGTAACAGAGGACCAGTCCCTAAATATGCATCATATAGGCAATAAAACCACTATTTTCTTCCACAAAGTGATGAATTTAGCAACTTCAATCAGATTCACAACCGAAGCCTGTGCTTCAGCACAGCACAGCCTGTGCCTGTGCCTTCAGCTCTGAGTCTTTTTGTAGACAATTTTTTAGGAAGCCAACTGCAGTTTTCTTGACAGAGAACAGCACATGCTGGCCCAGAAATTCTTAGGAGTCCAAGAGTTTTCACTAGACATCGAAGGGGGGGAGAATATCTGATCAAGGATCCGTTCATTACAGGTTGGATTCTGCTTTCATGTGTTCTGCAAAAATACCTTTTGATCTCATCTCAGGAGATGCTAAGGAGCCACAGATGTCAAGGCACTTCCTAGATTCATAAACATCTCAAGGCACTTCCCAGATTCATAAGTAAAGTACCACATTTATTTCCAATTCAATCCAATAACTGAAGACAACGGAAGCTGAAATGAGTCTTTAATTTATCTCCTTGGTCATTTGGACAGGGTGGGGGGCAGTGGACACAGCTGCTGACTCGAATTTTCCCATGCAGCATGAAATATGATTTATTTCCCTTCACACAAAGATAGATTACATCTTTTGTGCAAATAAAGAGAAACCGTTTTGATTCCAGACAGCATATAAACTGTGTCACAAAAGAATTCGAGTTAGGACTCAAGGAACCAGCAGCCCACATGAACACCTATTTGGAAAATTAGTTGCTTTCCAGAGCTGCAGTGCTTCTCCTAGATGTTACAGAGCCAGGACATGTTTTGTTTTGTGCTCAGAAAGCTTTCTTAGACATTTGTTGAGGCTTAACATCGATTTCTAAGGGCAGGAGGCATAAGATATCTCTTCCAATATTAGTTTCCAAGTTCTTTAAGTGAACACTGTAAAGAAACTATTTCCTTTGATGGAAACACATCAGTCTCATTGAAACTAATGGATATCACATGCCTGCAATGATGGCAGAGTAAACATAGCCTGTGTTTCAAGTGCCGTATGTCACTGCTAAAACGTATCCTTATTCCCTCTAAGTCTAAAGGAAGCATTTGACTTTGAAGAACTGCAATTCCAATCAAAACAAACTGATTTTAGTCTAACTTTTAAAACCCAAATGACAGAAATCTTTTCAACTAGAAGAATATTACAGACATGAATTCCCAATACTCCCAACACGAGCTCACAAAAAAAAGAAAAAGTAAATATGCAAAAGCACTGAACGCTTCACTAATCGAAACTATTTACTAGCCACAGGAAGCATCTGTTGTCAGAGAATTCATATGGGTGCCTCCGAAGCAGCATGCTACATATTCAAGACACATTACTGCTCAGCTATTTCATGATCTTTTCTTAGGTTCAGTTGCAACTGGAGCAGGCAGCCGTGTTCGTACAGCTGAGGGGGCTGTGCAACACGTCTTGCTGAGATAACCCTGCTGCTGTTTTGTTTGCTGTTATTTTTCCACAGCCTTTCAATAAAGCAGCTTACAATGAGTTCCCCACCTCAAAACTCTTGTGGGAGCACTGGTGTGAATACATGAAAACTGCTCGGCCATTAGCTGACAGTACGGCTTTAAGCTTTAAAAATTGCCTTTTCACTCAAATAGAGCTGTGTTGCAAAAATCAAAGGCCAGAATCTGCTGTCAGCTGTACAGTGTTTATCTGTAAACTTTACTGTCATTTAACAGTATGAGCAATTTGAATTATATCACGCAAGTCCTGATGTGTGGGACTTTCACTGAGGGAAGAGGCAGGTCAGGCAAAGTAGGAGATGTAATTGATGTAAAGGAGCAGTATTACATGAAAGTGTAAAAACCATTCTTCAAAACCATTGCGTTACTCTCTTCAAGAGCCTTGGAACTGATTTCAGAGGAAAATGGTGTTGAAGTAAATTTCGATGTACAAAACCACACTGTGGCAGGTTTCTTCAGTACAAGGAAGTGAGGCTTGCAAGTCTCATTTTTATTAAAGCTACAAACAAAATAATGCAGAGGTTAACAAGTTGATGGCTCATTAGATTGTAAAACACATTAGATTGTAAAACACAATGTGGTGCTTTCTTCAGGGACTGAAGGATGATTTTTTTTCAAGGCAAAATATTGTGGTGAATAAGTCATTTGTAGTCGGGCATGTCAACCCAAGCGAGCAGCAGTGGATCTCTCTATTGATAGCAATAGTGGGTCTCTGGACAATCCCTATTACTTGCATCAAACTTTCTGGTATTCCAGCAGGGATGAAGAAGAAAAACTGTTGTGCCATATGCTTCCTTGACTGCCCTCTTCAGTGAATCTCTACTTCTGCAATACGTATTTTCAGGAGTTTTAAGAAAGTTTTGCAGAATGCCCAACTCTGAGCTAAATCTTAGAGGCTGACTAAATGCTAGTTATTTAGAAGTAGCAGTAGAAAATGCTATGTTAAGCAGTTATGAGCATTTAGCATAAGCATGAAGTTAAACGTTTCAAACAATACCTTTGGAGGATGAATTCTTGTTCCCAGAGGATCAGTGACAGGTTTGCCACTGGTGTATTGGAGTCACGGATTCATCTTGAATAACATGTTAAGCAAAACCTGTATGTCCTAATGTGTTCTTCCTACACAGCCTTGCATAAATACCTTTCTACATTATCAAAATACAACCATGACTTCTAATTGCAAAAAGTTTTTCATAAACTCATTCAGACATCATCATCTCACTAATTTCTAGCACAAGCTAAATGGGTCTAGCTCCTTGAAAATACTGGTCTCACAAGCAAACCATTTCTGTGTAGGCAAATGTAGTCTGCCAATAAAAAACACAAATGAGAAGTTAAATAAACAGGTATAATTTCTATGTTAACTTGACATGGTATTTTTAGTTAATCTTCCATCTCTACTTTCACAAGTCTTTTTGTCTCCCGGCCTTAACACTAGAAAAGCTTAAGATGATTCTATTCTTACAATTTTACCCTTTGGCCACCCCATAAAACTTTATTTTAATCCTTTAATCTTCTAACTATCTTACAATAGTTCTGAGTATTTAAAATACTTATAAACATATTCGGGAGGGGGAGGGATTATTCATTTTACTGGTCTATGATGAATATTTAATGTATATGATCATTATAGATTCAGAAAAAAAAAATTATATTCCCACATAAAAAGCTGCATGAAATTGGGAAGTGTGGGAAGTGTCCTACAAAAGCAGAGGTGGAAATGAATATTTGTAAGGAAGTCAGTAAGTTACTCTCTACTTCAAAAATAATAGGTTACTACTTCTAAATCACTCATAAGTTTGTGATATACCTATAAAGCACCTCGTCACAGTGTAAATTTTGAGACATCAAGGAATCTGATGGAATAACTTCAGTTTTGCTGCAAAGCCAACTTTTTTTCCTCTGTACCCAGGTATAATGAGTATCAACAGAAGGACTCTTAATGACTTATTTTTCCACATGTACTCTGTCTTCAATGACCTTGAATTGTCATCTGCCTGTAACAATAGCAGCCAAGCTCCTCCAGGATCCAGTTTTTATTTAGCGCCCAATATTCTGTCTTCTTCTGGTTTTGCTCCCTCCTCCCCAATCGCTCCTGTGACACGTTATTCAGAGGCTCCTCTTCATCTTTTTTCAGCTTTCTGTGGGAGTTCTGTCCCTGCCACCCTCCTCTCCCCTCCACTCATCTCAGAAACACTCTCATCTCAAGCACACACAGCTCACAGAGCTACCTCTCTGCTCCTCACTCGTTCCCTTCAGCACAGACTGAAATCCTGGTCTGCCTCTTTGACAATTCTCATGGACACCTGGCTGCCCGTTTGAACAGCATGCAGCTACTGCACAGTGTTTAATATCATTTCAACCCACCCTGATGCTTCCAAACAATGCTGCAGCCCTGCTTATTGTCAGGTCCATAAACTGTGTCTTCCTTGACTCAAACCTCCCTCCATGTTGCTCTCATTTCCCAGGTATCCATAAGCCTTGCATTTTATTTCCGCATATGCCTTTTCTCTCCACCCGTAGATAAAGAACTGCTGCCAGTGAATAGCTGATACTAATTGCCATTCCAGTACTGCAGCAACCTTGTCTCTGACCTGGACAGATCCACGTTTGCCTTGCGCATGTCTACACTGAACGCTGTTGTGATGGTCAGTTGGCTTGACTGTGCCTCTCTTCTTTTTGCCTCTCTCCATTATTCCTTCTTTTTTTCACATTAATTGTGTTTCTGCTTTGTGTTCAAGTCCCGTTTTGGTTCGTTAGTCCCCTAGCCACTTCCTGTTTGATATCACAAGGCCAGCTCTCCCCTTATTTCTACTCAAGGGCAAAAATGTCAGCCACTATCAGCCACTTGCTATGTTTTCAAGAGCCCTTTGTCCTTTCTCCAACACTGCTACACATACTTAGGAGAAGCCTCTATAAATAGATGTGAAAATTAACTCATTAATCTTCTTGAACCTCCCCTTTTCCATTATTTCCACACAAAAACCCTTTCATGATTAGGCTATTTATCATGCTGCCTAACATTGTTTCACTGCTTCCTTGTACACCCACAACTATCTGATCTCCATCTGTTACCTTGTTTGTTATTTCAGCTGCAAGCTTTTGGGGTGCAACAGAATCAGAAATGCCTTCTTTGTTTGTATAACAACAAAACAAGTTCTTGGTCCAGAATGGTTGCTCAAAACCATTGCCAAAATACAATAAAGAGAAGTGGCACATATCAAACTCTGTAAAGCTGATAGTATGGTCTAGGTGAGAAGCAGTGCCTGTTCTGAAGAAACTAGAGCTGTCTATGAGGCCAAACCTGATACTCTCTATAGCCCAGTCTAGTGGTCACATGCAAATGCTGAAAAGCCACTGGGGCTTTATAATGCTGTCAGTCTGTCCACCTGTAGAAGTGGATGCCATGAAACAAATCCATTACTCTCACCCCTTTACAAACAATCGTATAGTGCAAATGGAAATGAAACTACTAACTCAGAAATCAGAACACTGCAGATTTTGAAACAGTCTAACCCCTGATCAGAAAATGTACTGAACCATGGCAGGGCAAAATTATGAAAGCAGCTTGTCTTTCTTTTCATTTTGCCTTGTCCTCATAGAAGCATTGTAGAGATACCTGCCTTCAGGAAGCACTGGGCACTTACTGCTGAAAATCGAGCCCCGGTAAAGGTTTGCGCCTTGCCAGACGGGGTCCTGGCTCACCATAAATGGTGTGCATATTCCTCACTTTGCTCTTCTGTCAAACTCCTTTTGCCTCTGAGGATGAGGCCTCAGGATGCAGAGCCCAGTAATCCCTGCACTACGCAGCCCCCTGCCCGAAGTTACTTGCATCCAGCAAAATTAAGCTACAACTACAGTACTTTTTGGCTGTGCCAGCTTAATCTCACTGGTGCAGGTAAAACATACAGTGAAGGCCAACAGAAAAAGGCTTTGTCCAATGTAAACAATGTAGATTAGACACATGTCCAGGATTCCCAGACATTACATGTGCTATCTGGGCAAATCTGCCAGAGACTGGCTAGGACCTTCATTTTGGTGAGGAAACACATGGAGAAAAAGAGAGGAGGATCAGGCCGAGCAAGATATCATGGGAGGGTGGGACAGGTGGCTGCTACTGGAAGGCAGTGATTCTCCCAAAAGGAGAGCTGTCAGATGTTGAAAGTGACAGCAGAACTCATTGCTTCCAGTAAGTCCAGATTTCACCTGTGGGGTGAGTTATGACATGCAGGTATTTCAGGGGCTCAGTTTTTGTTGAATTCGCTTACCTGCTTAGTTGTTAGTGCTGCTGGGTTTACGTGTGATAGATAAATCTGCCATCTATCTAAACACTCTGAAGACAGTGAAAGATAGCAATAAAAACAATCTGTTCTCATAGGCATCATTATTTGCAGAAGTCAAGAGAAGCATGTCACTCCTACATACGGCAGGAGAGGTGAATAGTCAAGATCTCCTGTATGTTGAAAGGCAAGATGGGGTGAGGCAACCTGGCTGATCTGAAATGGCACTTGTGGTACCCTCACTTCAGGAAAGTGAACATGTGGCTGCTTAAGATCAGTGTTCCCAGCCATAATGCTGGTATTGAAGTTCTGATGCATTCAAAAAATGTTAAAGTAGGGAAGTTACTTGGAACATCTATGCACATTTGGAATCGTGGCTGTGGAGAAAAAGAAAAAAAATCCCAAAGAATATATTTAAATCAAATGGGCCGTAACGGATCTGAAATGTGTGAAGATTGATATCCCAATTTGATAAAGACAAAAATATTGCCCTTTTTTAAGTTGAATATTTTAATAAAAGCAGAGAAAAACAGTCAATTGTCAGATATTTCTTTTTCTAAAGTAACAGAAGTGAAAAAATAGCAGAGAAGATTCACTGCAAAGTCACTGAGTAAGACACTTCATGTCACAAATTCATTGGTCTCTTCTATAGAGAAATCTTCAGTTCATTTACCCTAGGCATGCTCTATTCCAGCACTTTTCTGAATAAAATTTCATCCTAGTGAGCTTTAGAAACACAAATCTAAAGCTTAGGTAATAAGATTTTTGTGTCTGATTTACATTTCTTTTGCCTATTTAGCAATTCTTCATAATACACAATCAAGAACTCTTAGCTAAATAAAGATCCAATTTCAGGTTTTTATGTATAGCAAGTAAATATGGCAGCTTCTATGTACAACATTTATCCATTTCTGTTACCATGTTCTGATTATACTTCACAGGTCAATAAAGCTATTTTCTCCTCCGTTATACACAGTGTTTGAGAAGATTAATCTTGGCAAAGCTTCGCACTACTAGGGTGACCAGCAGGAAAACTGCAGAATTTCACTGTTTTCTCCTAACTTCTGTCCATTTATGGGAACTAGTTTTCTCACAAAGATGCTGGGGTTTTTGTGTTTAGCTGGCCAAAGTAGGCTGAGCTATTTCATGACACCCAGTAACTGTGTGAATCACTTTCACATGTAAAGTAGTTACTGAAGAACATCTTCACTATCACACAAATACAGGGATGGATGGTCAAGCTCATATGACCCTGTCATGCACACTGTTCCCACATGCTGCACCCCCTGCCCTGACTCAAATTCAGAGTGAACCACGCGCTTGCCAAAAAGTGAGCTCTGTGCTTTTGGGATGGAAAAGTTTAAGCTTCAACCTCCACTTCCTACCCTACACCCATGCAACGTGCCCCAGTCACAGCAGCCTGAAAATCCTGTCAGGGAGGGAGAGAAGTGGTGCAGCAGGGCCAACTGACCCTGCTGATAAAGTGGCAGGGTTGTAATTGAAGTGAGCCACAAGTGGAGAGCTCATTTAAAAATGGCTTAAATTCAGTGGCACTGTTATGCTCTGGTCAGGATTAGACATAGATACTTTGCTACGTTCAAATTATCGTCATGGACAAAAAGGAAACACCAATCCAAAAATGTATTGTTCACGGAATTTAAAGCTTACCAGTTGAATAACTGACTCAAAGAATTATCAGTCCAGATCAAATTATTACAGAAAAAGAAATAAGAAGCCTGGACATCCCACTCCCCTGCTGTGCTTCCTTGGTTATCATCCCACCACTTCACCCCACACGCAGAGGCTGTTTCCACTGTGCCCCTGCTTGCCAGGCATTTGCTGTCACACCATAACTATACTCCTCTATATACTATCATCATGCTACGGACATAAATATTTCATTCTATACAGAATACTACTTGTTATTAGCTATATAAAAATTATGTTTATATCACATGAATATAAGCGAAAGTAAAATATTTGGCAATAGCCACCCAACCATTAGAAAAAACTTGCAGCTACAGCTAAACAAGCTGAAGCAAAGCTCCAGGCAGTCCAGGTTCAGACAACGCCCGACAAGTTCTGTCACCTTGCAGGTTAGTTTGAAGCTTGCTGCCTCTATACTAGTGATAGCAATACCATGTTTACCAAGCTACAAGGCTACAACTAGGGTAGGTGGAATCCTGGTGCACAGATGTATGTCCAGATCTGTACACGCATCTGTTCCTCAACCAGTCCGAGTGGAATTGGTTTAAGTTGCCAGACTCTACAGGGTTATTACCTTTTCTGTACAGTTGTGTCCTGTGTCATATCAGTGACGAAATGCCATTCTCTTCCTAGCCTGTTTTCAGTTGTTCCATGCTAAACTTCCAAACAGACCAGAGCTCAGCAGTTTTGAAATAAATCATAAATGAACTCACTCATGGAAAATACAAATGCTCATGCTCCCAAATTAGAACTGCCATTTTCTTTTGTTGTCCTCCACCACTTCTGCTCAACCTCTTTTATGACCATTTTGTAGTCAGCACTGTTGTTTTCTACTTTCATATCAATTCAAACCCAGCTGGGAATTGCCTTGCCTTTTTGGGTTTTTTTCCTAAGGGCATCCCCTCCCTTCCACTCAAATCAAAATAAGGCATAGCTACTGACTTGGATGCTTTGAACTAATATCTACTGCCCCAGTCTACTATGCATTTTTCCTTCACATTTCTCAAATGCATGTTTGCCCTGGAATTGTTTTTAATAAAACTAGCCCTCAAACTCATGTTCTGAAGCACAAAGAAGCACGTAGAACAGATCTTTTGCATGATAGTTTGGGGGTTTTTCTTCCAAAAATCTGGGGGGCAAAAATAATACTTTTTTCAAAATGCATGCCAAGAGATGCAACCTCCCAAGATCCAGCTGTTTTAAAACAGGGTACATTTTAAAAATATCTATTTCTAACAAATCTTTGCTGTACTTACCTAGGAAATTTCTATTCCAGTAGTCCAATTGTTACTAAAATTAACTGGTTTGCTTTGGAGATATTCTCTACAGAAGAGGTTTCAAATGATAACTTGTCTTGCCTGTAGTGTGGCTAAAGAAAAGACAATCATTTGCTAGAGTCCTCTCCTAATTCCACCTTAATAAAAGCTTTGTTTGAAACCAATTGAGAAATAAATTTGGTCTCCATGTGCCAGATATAACTATCATCCATCAGGAGGCTTACGTGCTTCTCCTTTTAAACAGCATCCTTTGCATTCTGTATATGAATGCATATGTTGATGCTATCACTGCTTGGCTGGGAACTTCCCCAGCTCACAGAGGTTGTTTCTAGCTGGGTACAGCAGCTGAAGCAGTGGAAAACACCTGGGAGATTCTCACTGCCACAACCAAACACCTCACTCTCATCCTAGCATCAGCTAGGAGGGCTCAGTTTGAACCCAGTGGGTAGATACAGCTGGAACAAATGTTTAACATCAAGGAACAGGCTTTTATTTCATAGCTTATCTGGGTGCAGAAGTACTAAGAGGATTCCCACACCCTGTGGACACAAGGACTCCCTTGGTTCTGCCTCCACAGTGGAGTGAAGCTGAGCCCCTCTAAACCCAGTCAAATGTTGCAAGAATATGTCCACTCTTTAACTCACAGAGGAACTAAGGGAAATACAGCAGAAGGACAATATCTAGGTTCCCCAGCCAAGAAAGTGGGCTAGCTAGCAGTTGAAGCTAAGTAGCCAAGATTAAGATCTTAAACAAACCATATCAACCAGATGTAGAGTAGCATCACATTCCCACGGATTTGCATGATGGAGCAGAGGGTTCATTAGAGACACCATCCAAATACGGGTGAGATAACCTTTCAGTGACAGTAAGCCACTGCAAAAGTATATACTCTGGTCTTGCTGGGCAATCTGACAGATTCTGTGACTGAGACAGGCTGAAGCTGCCATGGATTATTAAAGTATAGTCCCAGATATCATTTAGGGTACGTTGGTTTATAGCTTTTACCAATTCCTTTTCAATACATAGTTTTATGCTGTATTTATACAAAAACTCAAGCTTCATTATCTACCTCTTCACACACCTTGAAAAGAACTTTCCATTTCCTGAACAAGTTGTTCAGCAGCAGCTGTGAGGCTTTTATTATTTTTATATATTTTCTTCAATTTTTGAGGCTTTATTTATGAGGCCTCACTGCTGTGCTGCGTCAGAGGTTAACAGATTACTACTATTGTAGTCAGTGAAATAGAATATTACGCTTAGAATACAAACCACCTCCTGGGAGCCGCGCTTTCAAATAAGTCTTTTATTCTGAATATATTTCCCTTATAAAGCCACACATGCATAGCATTACTTTGTGCCCATCAAGCAATTTTCTGGAAACTTGAGATAATCTGTCATACTAAGTGATGATCTGGTTCAACATTGCTCCTCGTTTTCAAGAGACAGAGGCTACTGATTTTTCTTAGATAGTGCATCATGAAAACAAATTCTGTTCTAAAAATGATGCTTACCTAACACTTTAGGAAGTTGTGTCATCATTTGTATTGTGCGTTTTTCTGTCATTTTCTCTTTTTAGTCATACCCATCTAATCCGTCTGTCAGCTGGCCATGTCATGTAAACAGGTTCTCAACACCGTGTATTTCAAGGCAGTAATACATCACCCAACTGAATGAGAACAGAAAGAGAAGGTAGCACTTTATAAACCTCCCAGTGGAGAAAAAAGTGCGTATCACAATTATCGGAAGAAACTGATAATGTACCAGAGGCAGAGGACCATTTGCTGGAAAAAAAAAAAAAAGTATAATTTTGAATAATAAGTAATTTCATGATCTGTTCATGAACTAGTTGGGAACATAACATTTGTCTGCTGGATAAATTATTCATTGTGAAATATTTCCTCAGAACCATCTGTGACAGTAAAGTTCTCAGAGCATTGTACTGTCATTTCACTCAGGACTTAAAGTTATTATTTAAGGCCTGTCTGCGTGTGAACATCCTAGAGTAGAGGCTGCAGCAGATATTATAGTAAATATAAACTAATCACTCCAAACATAAATACAGTAAGAGAGGTAATCATAACAAAAACATGATTAAATAGTATCGTGAGATCAGTAGCCCAGCTCAAGTGTATCTACACCAACGCATGCAGCATGGGCAATAAACAGAAGCAGCTGGAAGCCTTTGTACAGCAGGACAGCTATAATTTGGTCGCCATCACAGAAGCATGGTAGGATGACTCTTATAACTGGCGTGGTGAGATGGATGGCTATAAGCTCTTCAGAAGGGATGAGCAAGGAAAAAGAGTCAGTGGGGTGGCTCTGTGTGTTAGGGACTGCTTCGATTGTATAGAGCGATTGTGATGACAAAGTCGAGTGCTTATGGGTAAAGATGAGGTGGAAAGCCAACAAGGCAGACATCCTGCTGGGAGTCTGTTACAGACCACCCAACCAGGATGAAGAGGCAGATGAAGTTCTCTGCAACAGGCTGGCAGGAGTCTCACAATCGCTAGCCCTTTTCTCATGGGGGACTTTAACTTATCGGACATCTGCTGGAAATACAACACAGCAGAGAGGAAACGGTTTAGGAGGTTTCTGGAGTGTGCGGAAGATAACTTTCTGACGCAGCTGGTAAGTGAGCCTACCAGGGGAGGTGCCTTGCTAGACCTGCTGTTTATTAATAGAGATGGACTGATGAGATGTGATGGTTAGAGGCTGTATTGGGCTTAGCAACCAAGAAATGATAGCTGTCAGTTCACGGTGAAGTAAAGAGGGGGGGCCAGCAATACCACCACCATGGGATTTTGAAGCTCAGACTTTGGACTGATCAGTAAGCTGGTTGAGAGGGTCCCCTGGGAGAAATTCCTGAAGGGCAAAGGGGTCCAGGCAGGCTGGACATTCTTCAGGAAGGAAGTCTTCAAGGCACAGGAGCAGCCTGTCCCCATGAGCCACAAGACGAACCGCCAGGGAAGACCACCGGCCTGGCTGAACACGGAGCTTTTGCTAGGACTGAAGAAAAAAACAAGGGTCTATCACCTATGGAAGAAAGGACAGGTGACTTGAAGATGAGTACAGGGATCTTGTTAGGTCATGCCAAGAGGAAATTAGAAAGGCAAAAGCCCAGCTAAAACTCATGCTGGCCACTGTTGTAAGGGACAACAAAAAATGTTTTTACAAATACATCAACAACAAAAAGAGGGCCAAGGAGAATCTCCACCCATTATTGGGTGAGGGGACGAATATTGCCAACAAGGATGAGGAAAAGGCTGAGGTACTTAATGCCTTCTGTGCCTCAGTCTTTAATAGTGAGACTGGTTATTCCCTGGATAATCAGCCTCCTCTGCTGGAAGATAGGGAAGGAGTGCAGAACAAACCTCCCATAATCCAGGAGGAAGTAGTTAGTGACCTGCAATGCCACATGGACACATATAAGTCTGTGGGGCCGGGTGGGATCCACCAAAGAGTGCTGAGGGAACTGGCAGAGGAGCTGGCCAAGACACTCTCCATCATCTATCAGCAGTCCTGGCTAACAGGGAAGGTCCCAGATGACTGGAGGATCGCCAATGTAACATCCGTCTATAAGAAGGGCCGGAAGGAGGATCCTGGGAACTACACTCCTGTCAGCCTGACCTTGGTGCCGGACAAGATTATGGACTGATTCATCTTGAGTATGCTCACCAGGCATGTGAAGGATCAGGCCCAGCCAGTATGGGTTCGTGAAAGGCAGGTCCTGCTTGACTAACCTGATCTCCTTCTATGACCAGGCGACCTGCCTAGTGGATGAGGGAAAGGCTGTGGACATTATCTAGCTGGACTTTAATAAAGCCTTTGACACTGTTCCGCACAGCCTCCTCCTGGAGAAACTAGCTGCCTTTGATTTGTATGGGTGTACTCCTCAGTGGATGAAGAACTGTCTGAATGGCCGAGTGCAGACTGTGGTGGTGAAAGGAGTTAAATCCAGCTGGCAGCCAGTCACGAGTGGTGTTCCCCAGGGCTCAGTTTTGGGTCCGGTCTTGTTTAACATCTTTACCAATGATCTGGATGAGGTGATTGAGTGCACCCTCAGTAAGTTTGCAGATGACACCAAGCTGGGCGGGAGTGTTGATCTGCTTGAGGGAATGAAGGCTCTGCAGAGGGATCTGGACAGGCTGAATCAATGGGACGAGGCCAGCTGTACGAGGTTAAACAAGGCCAAATGCTGGGTCCTGCACCTGGGTCACAACAACCCCAGGCAATGCTACAGGCTTGGGCAGGAGTGGCTGGAAAGCTGCCTGCCGGAAAAGGACCTTGGGGTGCTGGTCGACAGCCGGCTGAACATGAGCCAGCAGTGTGCCCAGGTGGCCAAGAAGGCCAACGGCATCCTGGTTTGTATCGGGAATAGTGTGGCCAGCAGGAGTAGAGAGGTGATCGTGCCCCCGTACTCAGCACTGGTGAGGCTGCACCTCAAGAAATGTGTTCAGCTTTGGGCCCCTCACTCCAAGAAAGACATGGAGTTGCTGGAGCGTGTCCAAAGAAGGGCAACAAGGTTGGTGAGAGGTCTAGAGAACAAGTCTTATGAGGAGCAACTGAAAGAACTGGGGCTGTTTAGTCCGGAGAGGAGGAGGCTGAGGGGGGACCTTCTTGCTCTCTACAACTACCTGAAAGGAGGTTGTAGTGAGGCAGCTGTTGGTCTCTTCTCCTAGGTAACTCGCAATAGGAAGAGAGGAAATGGCCTCAAGTTGCATCAGGGGAGATTTAGACTGGATATTAGGAAAAATTTCTTTACTGAAAGAGTGGTCAGGCATTGGAACAGGATTCCCAGGGAAGTGGTGGAGTCACTGTCCCTGGAGGTGTTCAAAAAGTGTGTAGATGTGGCATGTTGGGATATGGTTTACTTGGCACGGTGGTTTTGTTGTGGTTGGACTTGATGATCTTAGAGGTCTTTTCCAACCTATGATTCTGTGATTCATGATTCTATGATCTTTTGGTGTCTAGGTGCAGAAAGTCATCGATGACTGAAATTGCAGAAGGATGGGAACAAGCTAAGATGGGAGAGCCCATGTCTCTCTCCTGCTGACACATTCAGACTCCTTCCCAAACCTGGTCTTCCTCTTCTCCTTCACCAGTTCTCCCACAAGACATGAAAATCCTGCTGCTCATGCTCTCTCCGCCCTACAGTCCCCCCTTATTTCTTCCTTCCATAACAGCACCCCTAGGTACTTTCATCTGCTTCTCCTCTGTGAGACCTTCTTCAGCACGGATGTCTTCATTCTTGACTCTAACAGGTCGAAGCTGTCACCTTTTTAGCAACACGCTCACTTGAGCTGGATGTTGCTGCTGCTTCTCACTTCATCCCTTGCCTTTTACTCTTGCAAGGTGCAAGAAAAGAGCCCCAGATGTCATCCGGGGCAGAAACGGGAAACATGCTCACCATTGAGTCAGTCAACATCCTCCTCTGTCCAATAGCGCACAGACCTGCACGAGGGAAACGCTTTGGAGGAACATCCCATTCTGGGCTGATGAGGAGCCAGAGCAACTTCATTCCCTTTCTTGCTTCTGGAAACATCTGTCCTAATTCACAGCACTTTGTTTGCCTTAGCACACCAGCCACTTCTGCCTCCCGCTCAAAGGGGCCAATACGCTATGGTTGCTAGTATTTGCAGGTTACTCTAAAACTGTTGCAATATGTGTGTATATGGACACACACAAAAAATACAGCATTTGCATTCAGAAGGGCCAGGCTCACAGAAAAGAATTGTGAAACTATTATGAGTCGACTCCACAGAAGAAGTTGGTGTTGTTCCTTTTTGGTATTGATCATTTTCCTTCTGTCAAAACGCATCAAATGCAGGTGAAGGTCTGCAGAACGCACACGGTAAGTCCAGAGTATAAAAAATCCAGTAAAAGTGCTGTTAGAGAGGGGGTTGGAGGGCAGAGTGCTTGTATGTTCTCTGTGCCTGTAGTTCCAGGATGCCTGCTGTGTGACTAACATTATTCCCCAAGACATCTGCTAAAACTTATTTCAGAAAAGTCATGCTGTCTCCCCCCACCCCCTACAAGTGACTGGAGGGCGGATGTCTGAGAAAAGCAAAGATTCGCAGATGCTTTAAGACTCACTGTTGCCCTCCTCTTTCCAAATGCCATGCAGGTGCCAGAGCTGCTGTTGTAAAAGTTCTGCAGAGCACACTGAGGTCCAAATCCAGCTAGCCAGAGCAGCCTTGGCTCCTCAAAGGCATCCAGACCCTTTGGGCTGAGACCCATTTCAGCTGAGCTCCAAGTCTGTCTGGGAGTTAACCACAGCCCAATCACAGAATCACAGAATCACAGAATAGTAGGGGTTGGAAGGGACCTCTGTGGGTCATCTAGTCCAACCCTCCTGCCGAAGCAGGGTTACCTACAGCAAGCTGCACAGGACTTTGTCCAGGCGG